>Ga0164295_10002400_pt1 | contig 15424 bp, 14 predicted proteins | sample GEODES006metaG_FD_111798 | JGI IMG/M metagenome (GOLD analysis project Ga0164295, IMG submission 111798) | Oligotrophic lake water microbial communities from Sparkling Lake, Wisconsin, USA - GEODES006 metaG | ecosystem: Environmental > Aquatic > Freshwater > Lake | place: USA: Sparkling Lake... | reverse complement strand
GGCAAAAAATGCTTTGCGCTGCGCATCGCCTCCATCATGGGCCGCGACGAAGGCTGGCTGGCCGAGCACATGCTAATTCTGGGCGTGACCAACCCGCAAGGCCGGAAGTACCACGTGGCGGCGGCTTTCCCCAGCGCTTGCGGCAAGACTAATTTTTCGATGCTGGTTCCACCCGCCGGCTTTGAGGGTTGGAAAGTCACCACCATCGGCGACGACATCGCCTGGATCAAGCCCTCGGCCGACGGCCGCCTGCGCGCCATCAACCCCGAGGCCGGCTACTTTGGCGTGGCCCCGGGCACCAACATGCTGACCAACCCGAACTGCATGCGCAGCCTGACCAAAGACACCATCTTCACCAACGTCGCGCTGACCGACGACGGCGATGTGTGGTGGGAAGGCATGGAGCATGACGCTCCGGGCAAGGCACTACCGGCGCACCTGATTGACTGGCAGGGCCATGACTGGACACCCGAGATTGCCAAGCAGACCGGCGCCAAGGCCGCGCACCCGAACTCGCGCTTCACGGTGGCCGCCACCAACAACCCGGCGCTCGACAGCGCCTGGGACGACCCCAAGGGCGTTCCGATTGACGCCTTCATCTTCGGCGGTCGCCGCTCGACCACCGTGCCGCTGGTGACCGAAGCGCGCAACTGGACCGAAGGCGTTTACATGGCTGCGACCATGGGCTCTGAAACCACGGCCGCCATGGCCGGCGGCAACGGCAGCGTGGGCCGCGACCCGTTTGCCATGCTGCCCTTTACGGGCTACAACATGAGCGACTATTTCCAGCACTGGTTGGACATGGGCCAAAAGCTCGCTGAAAAGGGCGCCAAGCTGCCCAAAATTTACACCGCCAACTGGTTTCGCAAAGGCGAGGACGGCAAGTTTGTCTGGCCCGGTTACGGCGAAAACATGCGCGTTCTCAAATGGATGATTGAGCGCATTGACGGCTCAGGCCAGGGGCATGAACACTTCAGCGGTATCAGCCCGCGTTACCAGGACTTGAACTGGACCGGCCTGAACTTCAGTGCCGAACAGTTTGACACCGTCACGCGAATGAACAAAGCCGACTGGCAGCAAGAGATGGTGCTGCACACCGAGCTGTTCACGCAGCTGGCTCATCACCTGCCGCAAGCCCTGAAAGACACCAAGGCCGCCATCGAAAAACGAATGGCAGCCTGAGGTCTGGCGCTAAGGCTTAGCGCAGCTGGTTCAAAAAGGCGCGCAGGTCTGCGCTGCCCAGACGCAGGGCGCGCTGTGTCAGCACGGTCTGCGGGCCGGCCGCTGCGGTCTGCGCTTCGTTCTCAGCGTTTTGACGGCTGAAAGCCACTTGCAAATCAGACATCACGCGCGAGTCTGTTTGCGCCATGCGCCACAGGCGCTGGTCAGCGCGGTCGCGGGCCTGTCGCTGAGCCCAGCCGTCCAAACCGCTGCGTGTCTTCTCGATCAAGCGATTGACCGTGCCGGACAGCAAGGCCAGTGCGGCAAAGCTGATGAGCCACAGTGCGATCCACAAGACCAGCAGATGGCCTTCGGCCACGCTGTCCATCACCTGGTAGCCCACCACCAGCACGGCAGCCAGCACAGCGCAAAGCAACAAGGCGAGCGTGGCGCGTGCCGGCGACCAGCGCTTGCGCAAAGCCATGGCGCCTTCAATAGCGGACTCGATGCGGCTGACGCCGGGATGTTCCGTGGCGTACTCAATATTCACAAAACTGGTCATGATTTTTTCCTCTAAGTGCCGTTGAAGCTGCGAAAGCTTGTTTTTAAACGAAAGCAAGTTTGATCAAGGCCTTGATACTAGGGTTATTACCCATGCTGCTCAACTTTATATTTGTGATTTAATTCATTCACAAAAGTGATTTACTATGTTGTCTGCACTTTTTTGCGAATGGAGTCTTCTTGAGCACCCCCAACTTCCGTACGCTGGACCTGAATTTACTGCGTGTTTTTGACGAGGTGATGGCCGAGGGCAGCCTGACCCGGGCTGCCCGCAACCTGTCGCTGACGCAGCCGGCCGTGAGCAATGCCCTGCGGCGCCTGCGCGAAACGCTGGGTGACGAGCTGGTGCAGCGCAGCGGCCAGGGCATGGCGCCCACGCCCCGCGCCCGCGCCATCTGGCCGGCTGTGCGCGAGGCGCTGGCGCAACTGCAAAGCTCTCTGATACCGAATGAATTTGTGCCGGCCGAGGCCAACACCAGCTTTGTGCTGGCCATGTCAGATGCAAGCGCCGCCGAACTGATTCCGGGCCTGACGGAAACCCTTGAAAAACAAGCACCGCGCGTGACGCTGCGCGTGGTACCCCTGACCACCCGCGACCCGCGCCGCCTGCTCGACGAGGAGGCTTGCGACCTGGCGGTGGGCTACTTTCCCTCCATGCTGGCCGACTTGACGGCGCGCACCCAAAGCGGCGAGCCCCAGCCATTTTTTCACCAGCGGCTCTTTACCGGTGAGTATGTTTGCGTGATGCGCAAAGACCATCCGCTGGCCCAAGGCCCTTTGAGCATTGACGCATTTTGCGCAGCGCGTCACATGCTGGTGAGTTTTTCGGGCCGTCCCTTCGGCTTTATAGACGAGGCACTGGCAACGCTGGGCCGTGAGCGCTTTGTGGTGCTGACAGTCAACCAGTTCTTCACCGCCGCCCGGGTGGTGGCCAACGCCAATTTGCTGACGGTGCTGCCGCTGCATTTTTTGAAGGTCACGGGTTTTGCCGATCAGCTGGTTTTCCGGCCCCTGCCCTTTGAGGTTTCACCGGTGCTGGTGGACGCGGTCTGGCACAGACGCAACCAACAGCGCAGCAGCCATGTATGGCTGCGCGAGGTGGTGCAAGGCGCCGCCAACTCCGCATTTCAGCAAACGCCCATCGCTTGATTGACGGACGCTTGATCGGTGAATATTCAGCTTTTGTCCGACCTGCACCTGGAGTCGCATCCGCATTTTTCAGCGCAGCCCCTGGCCGGCGCAGACGTGTTGGTGCTGGCAGGTGACATCGGCTCTTACCAGCTCAACTCCGACTTGACGCGCCTGGCCGTGCCGGACTTCGGCTTGGCCCGCTTTTCACCCAGGCCGGTTCACGAGGGTGGTGCCGCATGGCCGACGCCGGTGATTTTTGTGCCCGGCAACCATGAATACGACGGCCTGGAGTTTGACGAGGCCCACCAGCGCCTGCGTCAGGCTTGTGAGCGCTGGGGCTTGATCTGGCTGGAGCAAGAAAGCGTGTTGCTGCAAGGCGTGCGCTTTGTGGGCTGCACGCTGTGGAGCGACTTTGACGCCTTGAGCAGCGCAGCCGGCACGCCAGCCAATGCAGCTGCAGCGCCGGGCGCGCTGGCCGAGCAATTGAAGGCGCGCGACAAAGCCTTCCGGGCCGCCAATTTTTACCTGCGTAAAAATCACAGCTTGCAAGGCGGTGCGCCCATGCTGGCCGAGCAGGTGCGCGAGCAGGCTTTGAAAAGTCAGCGCTGGCTGCGCCAGGCACTGGCCACCGGCTTTGACGGACTCACCGTGGCGGTCACGCACTTTGCACCCAGCTTGCTCAGCGCAGACCCGCGCTACGGGCTAACACCGGGCACTGCCGGTTTTTGCAATGCGCTGGACGATCTGCTGCCGGCGGCTCAGCTGTGGCTGCACGGCCATCTGCACTGCCCGCAGGACTACGTGAGCCGGGGTTGCCGCGTGGTGGCCAACCCGCTGGGCTATGCCCGCAAGGGCGAGCAAAAAAACTACAGGCCGGAACTTTTGATCGGCGTCTGAGCCAACCCGTCAAAGCAGGTAGCGAGCACCAGTGAGACGATCTCTTCGTCGCTGTGTTGCCCGCTGGCCTGCATGAATTCGAGCACCGGGTCACAAGCGCGCGAATACAAGGTGTAGAGCACCAAGAGCGGCGGCAGTTGGGGGTTCAAGCTGCCGTCTTGCTGGGCAGCTTCTATCCACTGACCGATGTGGTCGCTAACTTGCAGCAAACTGTCAAGGTAGTCGCGGTTGGCCAGAAGGGTGGCCCGCAGGCTGGAGTTCTGGCTGGGCAAAGAAGGCATTTGCCCGGCCAGTTGCACTTGCATCATCCAGCGCACCACGGCCTTGAGTTGCGCCAGCGGCTCAGCTTGCGCCGGGAGTTCAGCCAAAAAGTTCTTGGCCAGCTTGAGCAATCGGACCATGGCTGCGGCGGCCAGATCCTCTTTGCTGGGAAAGTGCTTGTACAAACTGGCTTTGGCAATGCCGACTTTGGCCGCCACTTCGTCGACGGTCATCAAGTCAAAGCCTTTTTCGGCCAGCAAGGAATTGACCGCCTCAACGATAGCGTCTTCGCGCGCCACCAACATTTGTGCTTTGAACGAGGGTTTGACGACGGGTTGGGTCGTCGCGCTGAGGGCAGCACCTGCCGGGGAAATAAAGGTCACCATGCATTGAATCTTATCGCAGCACTGGACTTAAAGTATTTTTTAAATACAGTTATTCCAAATAAAAATTAAATCGATTTCTTTATGACTATGAAGTTCATTTTCAAGCCTTGGCTGTCAGGCTTGCGCAGCCTCAGCTGCGCCCTTGCCTGAACCGAGGGTGAAGTAAAAGCACGCGCCTTCGCCAACGGCCGCTTCTGCCCAAATGCGACCACCGTGGCGTGACACGATGCGCCGCACCGTGGCCAAACCGATGCCGCTACCTTCAAACTGCGAAGGCGAATGCATGCGTTGGAATGGCGCAAACAGCTTGTCGGCATGGGCCATGTCAAAGCCTGCGCCCTTGTCCTTGACGCAAAAAACCGGGTCACCCTCAGCATCTGCCTGCACCTCGAAACTGATGCATGTGATGGCCTGACCGGCGCTGAATTTCCAGGCGTTGCCCAGTAGGTTTTCCATCAGCTGCCTCAATAATCGATGGTCGCCGGTGGCACTCAGCCCGGGCTCGATCTGCGCCTGCAGAACGCGGGACGGTTCGCGTTCACTCAGCGACGCCAGCACCTCAGCAGCCATTGCGCTGAGGTCCACGGGTTCGCGGCGCAGCGGTTCGCGTGCCAACTTGGACAATGACAGCAAGGCGTCTATCAGCTCGCCCATTTGCACAACACCCGCGCGGATGCGTTGCAAAAAATGCCGGCTCTTGCCGATCTGAGCGTCCGGCAGGCCATCGATAGACATCTCGATCAAGCTGGCAAAACCATCGACAGCGCTCAAAGGGGTGCGCAGGTCGTGCGACACCGAATAACTGAAGGACTCCAGCTCCTGGTTGGCCAACTTGAGCTCGGCTGTGCGCTGCTGCACGCGGTCTTCCAGGCTGGTGTTGAGGTTGCGGATTTCAACGTCAGACTGCAAGCGCTCGAGTTCGGCCGAGGCGCGCGAGGCAAAAATCTGCAGGGTCGAATGCAGCAGGGCCGTCTGGCTTTGTTTGAGCGGCTCGCGAAACACCACCACCAGCATCCCGGCCATCTGGCCCTGGGAATTTTCCAGCCGGTGGGCCGCATAGGCCTGGGTTCCGCAGTCGCGCAGCATCGACGCCTCAGGGTACAAAGTTTGCACACCTTCGGGCAGGATCAGGCTGGAGGCTTGCACCAATTCGCGGCAAGGTGTTTGATCTATTGCATACTCAAACTGCGGCACCACTTGTCCACTGAGCACAGCAGCCACGGTGCGCCCGCGCAACGGATCGCCAGGCAGCACGCGTGCTAAAAAAGCGCCATTTGCGCCCATGGCCTCAGACATATTGCGCACCAGCATTTCAAAAAAGTTGCCGCCGCTTTGCATGGACACACCCGCAGCCACCTGCGCAATCGCCTTTTCCATGCGGTTACGCCACAAGCGCGAGCGTATGTTGCCAATGCCGAAACTCAGGTTGTCGGCCAGCTCCTGCAGCAGACCGATCTCTTCGATGCGGGCAGATTGCGCTTCGGCCGAATACAGCGCCAGCACGCCCAGGGTCTGTCCGCCATGGCGCAGCGGCAGAGCCAGCACGCTGCCGTAGCCACGGGCCAGTGCCTCCCGGGCCAGCGGGAAATCTCCAGGCTTAGCTTGCAGATCCGGGGATTCGCACACCTCATTGCGGCGGATCGCATCACAGGCCGAACCCGGCGTGCCGTCAGGCCCCTGGGCCCAGCTCAGCTGCACGCTGCTGAGGTAGCCCGCCTCATGGCCGGCATGGGCCATGGGTTCGACGCTGCGCGCCGCATCATCGCGGGCGTAGCCAACCCAGGCCATGCGGTAGCCACCCACATCAACAGCCAGCCGGCAAATCTCACCGAGCAATTGCAACTCGTCGTCCAAGCGGGTCAGGGCGCGGTTGCTCTGACTGAGCAACTTCAGCGCGCGCGTGCTGCGGGCCAGCTTGGCGTCAGCCAGTTTGCGAGCGGTGATGTCGCGCAGGGTGCCCACCACGCGCTCACCCACCAGATGCGCAAAATGGCGAACCCAGACGATCTCGCCGTCGGGCTTGATCAAGCGGCATTCGACCTCGGTAGGCAGACCGCCCATATTGGCTTCTACGGCAGCCTTGACGGCCGCCAGGTCATCCGGATGCACGGTGCCCAGATAACGGCCCGGCTTGTCATAAAAGCTTTGCAGCTTGCGCCCGATCAGGCGTTCGCAGGCAGGGCTGATATAGAGCAACTCGCCGGTGGTGGCGTTGCGGCTGTAAAAAACATCTTCGGTATTTTCGGCGAGCTCGCGAAATCGCTCCTCGCTGGCTTTGAGCGCAGCCCGGGCCTGCTCAAGCGCTTGGTTTGGCGAATTTTTTTCCATCACTGAAGCAAAACAAATGGCATAACTCGATATTAGCCGAGTCATCGTTTTATGCGTGCGTCATTTCATGGGCGTATTCTGTGTGGCATCGCAAGCCTGAATTTTGGAGTTAGTTACATGCCATGGTGGATGAATCGGTCGGCTGAAGCCAAGCCCTTTTTAGCGCTGCGCCGCTGGGCCAGCGCTGCGGTGCAAAGACTTCGCCGCGTCGGGCCTGAACAACCGGCCGGGGTGAACCCGCCACCGGCCGACTTAGCGCCCGTAGCAACGCAGCCAACTCAGCCATCAACGTCATCAGCTGCGCCGGGCACCCAGGCGGTTTTGGCCTTCGAGGAAGATGAGGCAGATCAAGCAGATGAGGCAGCCGCGCCGGAATTGCTGCCGACGCTGGAAGATCCACCGCCCAAAGCGCGCCGCGCGACCTTCACCCGGCAGGTGTTCGACTTTGATGGCGAGCGCTACGGATTTAATTTGTATGTACCCGCGCAAGCTGCGGCCGTGGATGCGCTGAACGCGCGCTTGCCGCTGCTGGTGATGCTGCACGGCTGCAAACAAGATGCGCCCGACTTCGCCCGCGGCACGGCCATGAACACCGTGGCCGCTCAAGCACCTTGTCTGGTGCTTTACCCGGAGCAGCTGACCAAGGCCAACCAGATGCGCTGCTGGAACTGGTTTGACACGGCTCACCAGGGCCACAGTGCCGGCGAGCCTGCCATGCTGGCAGCTTTGACCCGGCTGATCATCGCCCGCTACCCGGTAGACGAGTCCAAGGTCTATATCGCCGGCCTGTCGGCAGGCGGCGCCATGGCCGCGATCGTTGCGGCCCATTACCCGGAGCTGTTCGCAGCCCTTGGCGTGCACTCGGGTCTGCCGACAGGCGCGGCCAAAGACGTGATGTCAGCCTTTCAAGCCATGCGCCTTGGCGGTCAGCACCGCAAGCTGGCGGAGCCACAAGCGCGTGAACACCGGATGCCGACCATTGTTTTTCACGGTAGCGCAGACACCACCGTTCACCCCGACAACAGCCTGCGCATCGTGCAGGCCGCCACGGCAGCGCTGACGGCCAGCGGCTTGGCGCTTGAACACAAGGAGGCACTGCTGGCCTCGGCGTCTGATAACGAGAGCCTGCGACAGGCAAAGCGCAGCGTCTACAGGGCCGGCAATGGCCGAAGTTTCGTAGAACACTGGACAGTTGATGGCAGCCCGCACGCCTGGGCGGGCGGCAACCCGGAAGGCAGTTACACAGACCCCCAGGCCCCCGGCGCCTCAGCGGCCATGTTGGCCTTTTTTCTGCAACACAGTCGCTAAAGACAAGGCAGCCAGCTAAAAAAAACGGCCTGCAAAAGGCAGACCGTAGAGACAGCGGTGCAGCGCCAGGGCTGCACCAGAGAGGGAATTAACCGCCCTTGCTGGGGCGCTTGCCCGGGTTTTTCTTGCTGCGTGTCCATGAACCGCGCTCAAGACTGACTTTTTGGCCGTGGCCGGCAGTGCGTGTCATGCCGGGAGCAAGAGTAGGTTTAGGTGCGCACCTGTCGGCTTCGACTCGGATTTTTTTAGGCATGGAAGACTCCGGTTAAAAATAGCTGAATGCCGGATTTTATGCCAAGGCCGCCAGCGGCAGGTTGAGCAGCAGGTTTTGAGGCTTCAGACGCAAGGCCCGGTCCTCGCTCATCATCAGCCCCAGGTAGACCGGCTTGCCCGCCACATCGGCGCGCATTTCCTGCGGCTGATCGAACTCCAAACGAAACAGGCTGAGCAGGCGCTGCAGTCGCTCTGGCTCGACTGGTTTGTCTTCGTACAGGTCATTGAGCAAAGCCGAGGCATGCACATCCAGGCCCACATGCCAGCGCCAACCGGGGTCGTCAATTTTTTGCAAAGGCCGCACGCGCACCGCAACGCCCAGCATGTGCTGCACCCATTTCTCCAGAACCCGCGCCAATGCGCTCAAGCCCGAGCGCGCCCGCGTCATGGTCAACACCAGCCCGTGGCTGAGGTCGTTATTCACCTCGTGCGTGAGGTCTAACAAAAAGTTGTAGCGCTCGCCGGCGCGCCAGTACTCGGCTGCGTTGTCGTCGCCCAGCACTTGCATGCGAACTTCTCGCATAGGCGCCTTGGCCTCAGCCAGCAGGCGGCCGATGTCGCCCAGACCGCCAGTGTCTTTGAGCATGTCCAGCACGCTCAAGTCACCGGCCAGAATCTGCCCCTGCTCTATGGTCAGGCGCTGCGAACGAAACAGCATTTCTGCTGCCCGTACTTCGTAAGCATCCTGACTGTCATGCAAAACATTGCGGGCGATAGCTTGCGCCAACAGGTCCAGAAAGAGTGGCGGCACGCCCATCACGCCGCGCCGGAACAGCCCCAGGTAGCAGGCTTCCAAACTACCGGCGGCCAGCAAGTCGTTGCGAAAGTTGACAAACAGTGTGTAGCTCTCGCGGGCGTCAGCGTCCTTGATGGCGGCCAGTTCTACCAGGCCGACAGCGCGGGCCGGCTCGGCTTGCAGCGCCTCGTGCAGCTTGATCTCGTTGGGGCAGGACTCGGGCAGCAGCGCCAGTTCTGGCCGCTGCAAAAACAGCCGCAGGTAATCGTCGGTGGGAATCAGCCAGCCCCGCGCATTGCGCCGGAGCTGGTCAAAGCCGCTGGAGGGCCAAAAATTTTGCATGGGTGCGATGGTCGCACAAACCGGCCACCAGCCCTGGCAAATCAGGGCGCAGCAGCCGGCTCCAGCAAGCGCACCGCAAAAGGGTTGCGCTGGCGTGTGTCCACTGTCACATGCACGGCGCGCACATCACCGGCACCGGGCACTTCCAGCCGGGTGAGTTGCGGGATCGGTTTTTTATTCAGCGTAAAAGGCTGGTCAAAGCGAAAAACATGGCTGTCGCCGTGTATCAAGAGCACCGGGATTTTGGATTGCGCCGCCAGGGGTAGCAAAGTCTCGCCAATGCTGGCGCGGAAACCCGAGTGCGCAGGAAAGTCTTCCCACAGGCTCTTGGCTTCAAACACGTCTGCTTGCATGGCCAGCACAATGGCTTTGGCCTGTGACTGGGCTGCGCTTGCAAAGGCTTCACGTATCCAGGCGATGTTGGCCTTTTCACGCTCAAAAAATTCGGCCACGGCACGCGGGTCGCGCACTTCAAAGTTGTTGTTGCTGCCGACAATGTGCAGCGTGGCAAACACCACGCCCTGGTGCACCCAACGCTGGTTTTCTACAAACTTGGCAAAAGCGGGCGCCGCGGTTGACTGGTTCAGCACAGCCAATGGCTGCTTACCCAGCGACAAACCCGGCTTGTAAAACGTGGCTCGCAAAGCCTGCAGGCGCTCCAGTGGATCATGACCGCCATTGTTGGCGCGGTGGCAGTCGGTCCATTCGTTGTCGCCCGGCGTGAAGACCAGGGCACTGTCAAACAAACCGAAATGGCCGAGCTGCACTTTGGACTCTTCATCTGAGCACAGCGTAGAGCCCGATTTGAAGTCACCGATATGAATAGAAAAACTGGGGCGCTCCTGGTTGATGGAACTGATCAGCGATTTGTAGGGCGCGTAGCCCTGCGCCGCCTGGCCATAAGGCAAGTCACCCAAGGCGACAAAGCTGAAGGGCTGGGCCGCAACACCCTGAGCGGCGACGCACAAGAGCGCAGCCATGCACCAGCGTTTGCAAAAAGACATTGTGAGCAAATTCATGGGGATCTTCCTTTTCCAAAACTTTATTCTTTGACATCTGCAAGTCGATTTGATGACAGCTACGCAGTCACGCTCCAAGCATTGTCATTGCAGGCTCATAAGGGCCAGCTTGACACACCAATGTCACCGCGTGCACCTACGCTCACTTTTTTTAACCATAAAGGAGTTTTTAAATGCAAACCCAACGTCTCGCACTTGTCTTAGCCTTGTACTCTGGCGCCGCCCTAGCGCAAGTCGAAGTCAGCGCCACCTTGGCCGGCCACGCATTCGTGCCGGCCCTGACCACAGTGGCTGCGCCCAAAGATGCCGGCCCTCTGTTTGCCACCAGCGGCAAATTTGCCAACCCCCAACGCGAGCGCGTCACTGCCCTGGGCAGCGTGCCGGCCAACACTTTTGTGGGCGATCCCAAGAACCCGCGCGCCTCCGGCGGCAGCCTGCCTGTGCAAGGCCAGTCAGTGCAAGGTTTTTCCGGTATTGTGTCCTTGGGCAAAGACCAGTTTTTGGCACTCACCGACAACGGCTTTGGCAACAAAATCAATTCGATGGATGCGCTCTTGATGGTGCACCACCTCAAAATCAACTGGAAAACCGGCCAGACCCAGCGACTGCAGACAACTTTTCTGCATGACCCCGACCGCAAAGTTCCATTCTTCATTCAAAACGAAAACACCAGCAAGCGCTACCTGACAGGCGCTGATTTCGACATCGAATCCATTCAGCGTATCGGCAATGAGTGGTGGATCGGCGAAGAGTTTGGCCCCTACATCCTGCGCACTGACAACAAAGGCAAGGTGTTGGGCGTCGTCGACACCAAAGTGGGCGACACGGCCTACCGCGGACCGGACCATCACCTGCATGCCCGCCCAGCCACACCAACGCTGTCGAATTTTGCGGTTCGCCGCTCCGGCGGTTTCGAGCCCATGGCCAGCTCTAAAGACGGTCGCAAGCTCTACCCCATGTTTGAGTGGCCGCTGTGGGATGCCGAAGCCAAGGCCTACGAAAGCCACCAGGGTAAAACCTTCACGCGCATTTTGGAGCTCGACGTCGCCAGCCAGCGCTACAGCACGCAGCAGTGGAAATACCGCTTTGAGCAAGCCGGCAATGTCGCCGCTGACTTTCAAATGCTGGACGACAAAACCGGCCTGGTGATCGAGCGCGATGACGCGACAGAAGGCGTCTCGCCGGCTTGCCCCGGGCAAGCGCGCACCGACTGCTTTACCAACCCGGCCAGCTTCAAGCGCATCTACAAGATCGACATGAGCCAGGTGGACGCCGACGGTTTTGTCAAGAAGGTGGCCTACATTGACCTGACCCGCATCGCCAACCCCAAAGGTCTGGCCAAAATCGGCCCCAATGAATCGGTGTTTGCCTTGCCGCACCTGGGCCCTGAAGGTTTGAGCGTGGTCGACGCAGAGCACATTGTTGTGGTGAACGACAACAACTTTCCCTACTCGTCGGGCCGCACCATCGGCAAGCCTGATGACAACGAGATCACCTTGCTCAACATCAAGGCCTTGGTCGACGCGCGCTGACAGCGCAGCACCCTACCAGGGCAAGACTTTGCCCTGGTAGTCCACCAAAGCGCCGGTTTGAGCCGGCTCAAGACCCGCCAGTACCGTCAGCAACTCCGTGGCGGCCACTTCCGGCGGGCGTAGTTTGAGTCCGGCTTTGGCAAAAGGCTTTGACAGCGCAGTGTCCACCGTACCCGGGTGCAATGCCACGCACAGCGCCTGGGGGTTGCGACGCTTGAGCTCGATGGCGGCCGTCTTGACCAGCTGGTTGAGTGCGGCCTTGGCGGCGCGGTAACCGTACCAGCCGCCCAGCGCGTTATCGCCGATGCTGCCGACTTTGGCCGACACAAAACCGGCCACGCAGCGACCCTGCCGGGGCAGCAGCGGCAAGAAATGCTTCATGACCAGCGCCGGGCCGATGGCGTTGATGCGAAACACCTCACTCAGGTAGTCGGCGTTCAGCTGCGACCAACTGCGCTCGGGCTGACCTGCTGCGCCATGCAAAAAACCACTGGCCACAATCACGAGACGCAACTCGGCACCCTGCAATTGGCATTGCGACGCCACCCAGGCCGCAGCTTTTTCCAGGCTGGTTTCGTCGCTGTAGTCGATGGCCGGCTGCGTGGCGCGTCCCAGCGCCAGCACACTGTCGATGCCGTGCCCGCCGGGTATGGACAAGGCTTGCACCAGCGCAGCGCCCAAGCCGCCGCCCGCACCTATAACCAACGCCAAGGTCTTGGCAGGCGCTGCGGTGCTGGCACTGACGTTCATGCCGGCATCAAGACTCGTCATCGAGCAGCCGCACCCGCACGCTTTTGCCCTTGACCTTGCCGGCGCTGAGTTTTTGCAGCGCCTCGTCGGCAATGCGCCGGTCCAGCGCCACATAGGTCGAGTACTCGTTCACATTGATCTTGCCGACCTGCTCGCGCGTGAAGCCGGCATCGCCGGTCAGCGCGCCCAGCACATCGCCGGCGCGAATTTTTTCTTTGCGCCCGCCCACAATTTGCAGCGTCACCATGGGCGGCACCAGCGGCTCCTGGCTGGCCGGCGTCAGATCTTCCACCTTGTGCCATTCGGACTCGGCGTTTTGCAATTGCTCGATGCGGCCGACCGCACCCATTTCGTTCATCGATGCCAGACTGATCGCCCAGCCCTCTTCGTCAGCCCGACCGGTGCGGCCGATGCGGTGAATATGCACTTCGCTGTCAGGCGTCACATCCACATTGATGACCATCTCCAGCTGCGAAATGTCCAGCCCGCGCGCCGCCACGTCAGTGGCCACCAGCACCGAGCAACTGCGGTTGGAAAACTGCACCAGCACCTGGTCGCGTTCGCGCTGCTCCAGCTCGCCGTAGAGGGCTAGCGCGCTGAAACCCTGCGCCTTCAAGACTTGCACCAGCTCGCGGCACTGCAGCTTGGTGTTGCAAAAGGCCAGCGTGCTGGCCGGACGGTAATGGTTAAGCACTTTAGAGACCGTGTGCAGGCGTTCGCTGTCCCGCACTTGGTACCAGCGCTGGCGGATCTTGCTGGCCTCGTGTTGCGCCTCAACCTTCACTGTCTGCGGCTGGCGCATGAACTGCTGGCTGAGTTTAGCAATGCCTTCGGGGTAAGTAGCTGAAAACAGCAGCGTCTGCCGCTCCGGCGGGCACTGGCGCGCCACTTTGGCGATGTCGTCAAAAAAGCCCATGTCGAGCATGCGGTCGGCTTCATCCAGCACCAGAGTGTTGAGCGCTTGCAGATCCAGATGGCCACGCTCCAGATGGTCCATGATGCGGCCGGGCGTGCCGACCACAATGTGCGCGCCGTGCGCCAGGCTGGCGTTTTGTCCGCGCAGGGCCACGCCACCGCACAGCGTGACGACCTTGATGTTTTCTTCAGCCCGCGCCAGCCGGCGGATCTCCTGCGTCACCTGGTCGGCCAGCTCGCGCGTCGGGCACAACACCATCGCCTGCACCGCAAAACGCCGCGCGTTCAGGTTGGCCAGCAAAGCCAGCGCAAAAGCGGCGGTTTTGCCACTGCCGGTTTTGGCCTGCGCAATCAGGTCTTTGCCCAGCAGGGCAATCGGTAAACTGGCCGCCTGAATCGGCGTCATCTGGGTGTAACCGAGCAGTTGCAGGTTGGCCAGCGCGGCGGGCGTCAGGGGCAGGCGGGCGAAATCGAGGGGGGCGGGGGAGGCAGTCATGGGAGGATTATCGGGGTCGGAAGACAACGCGCCCTTTTACGCAGGCAGCCTTGTTCGCAAACTTAGGTATCGGCGCTATAGTGAGGTTTAACTGTCCCCTTGGAGTTTTTATGTCCCAAGCCGCCGAAGCATTAAGCGCCCAAGCAGCCATGCTGCCACCCGAAGAACGCATGGAAGTGGTGGAGCGCATCTTGGACAGCCTGGACGAACCCGATGCAACGCTGGATGCACTTTGGGCCAAGGAGGCGAACGACCGGCTTGCAGCTTACCGTCGCGGCGAAATCAAGGCTCTGGATTTGTCGGATGTGATTGCCAAGTACCAAGTCATTAGCAAACGCACATGAGCGTTCGCCTGTTGGAGTCGGCACAGGTCGAGCTAGATGACGCTATCGCCTGGCACGCATCACAGGCGCCTGGACTTGGAGATGCCTTCCTGATTGAAACACTCAAGACCCTCAAGCTCATCGAACAGTACCCCAAAGCCTGGCACCCTCTCACACAGCAGATTCGTCGCTGCCGCTTGCGGCGATTCCCCTACAGCGTGATCTACGCACAAGAAGGCAGTGATCTCTTGGTTTTGGCATTTGCGCACCAACACCGCAAACCCGGCCATTGGCGCACCAGAATGAATTAGTCCCCATGCACCCCATCCTCCAATCACACCTGAGGGGCTGCTGGCGGAGGTGTTTGTGCTGGACCGCTTTGGCAGCCACCCCCACCGCAACGCGGTTTTAGGGCGCAGCTCCAAACCCGAAGAGCTTGCTTTCTTGAGTGAGCCGGGGTCGTCGATTTAGGGTTAGGACTTGTTGAAAATATCGCCCGCGCGTATCAGGCACAGCGTTCGCCAGCAGGCCGTCACCCGACAGTGCTAAGGTTTATCCCAAGTCTTTCCAACCCAAAGGTTTTCATGACAGTTTTTGACTTTGATTTGCTGGTGATCGGTGGCGGCAGTGGTGGTGTACGTGCTGCACGCATGGCGGCGCAACGCGGCGCCAAAGTTGCGCTGGTCGAGGCGCAGGCCATGGGCGGCACTTGCGTGAACGTAGGCTGTATTCCCAAAAAGCTTTACAGCTACGCCGCGCATTTCGCCGAGTCTTTTGAAGCCTCGCACGGCTTTGGCTGGGTCGGCCCTGCGCCGGTGCTGGACTGGTCTGCGCTCAAGGCCAACCGGGCGCGCGAGATCACGCGCCTTAACGGCATCTACTTGCAACTCCTCAAAGGCGCGGGCGTGCAGATCATTGAAGGCTGGGCCACGCTGGCAGACACGCACACGGTGGCCGTTGGCGCGCAGCGTTTGACCGCGCAAAACATCCTGATCGCCACCGGCG
>Ga0164295_10002398_pt1 | contig 15427 bp, 11 predicted proteins | sample GEODES006metaG_FD_111798 | JGI IMG/M metagenome (GOLD analysis project Ga0164295, IMG submission 111798) | Oligotrophic lake water microbial communities from Sparkling Lake, Wisconsin, USA - GEODES006 metaG | ecosystem: Environmental > Aquatic > Freshwater > Lake | place: USA: Sparkling Lake... | reverse complement strand
TTTGGATTGCTCATGCCCCCCGACCTTTTCTTTTTGTGCTCCCAATGCTCATGCATGATTTTCCCAAACCCCTCGCCGTCACCCTTCTCCAGTGCCTCTCGGCTACGCAGTCCCAGCTCCTTGACGTAATGCAGATTTTTCAGCATCTCATTATCGTTCTTTTGGGTGCGGACTTTCTGATCCTTCAGGATTCCACCTGCGCTTCGCGAAAATCCGGTAAAGAAAAGGAGGAGGTGGTCCTCGAGATCATACAACGTTTCCTGGGAAATTTTTAGCGGCTTAGCGGTTACACGGTTGTCCTTGTGAAAAGTAAAACAGGTCAGGCCCCCATAGGCCGCGATGTACTGATCCTGTTTGCCGATCGGTTCCTGCAACCGATCAATTTCCACATGGCAGGCCAACTCCGCTAAATCCTGCGGTAAAATAAGTTTTCTTCGGTGGGCATACACCGCCTTGATCAGGGCCGTGGTAAAGCTGCCGGACGAGCCCAGCCCCGTTCCCGAGGGAATATCCGCCAGGGTAGTGATTTCCACCTGAGGCGCTTCGAGTCCCTCCATCGTCAACACCTCCCGAATGATTGGATGCTTAATCTCCGGTATTTGTTCCACATGTTCGAGATTGGAATATTTCAGAAAGACCCCACGTGTGAAGGGTCTCATAACCGTGACAAAGACATATTTGTCGATCGCCGCCGCCAGCAAAAAACCTTCGTGCTCTCTGTAATAGGAGGGCAAGTCCGTTCCGCCACCTCCAAGGCTGATTCTTAAGGGGCTACGGGCAATAATCATTTTTTCCGACCAACAGCCACCATCTGCCACCCAAACGCTGTATGGTGGAAATCTAGAGAAAAAAGTTTTTCAAAGATTTTAGCAATGATTCTTGCGGGGCTTTTACTTTCTTTTGAGGAATACGCCGCATCACATGCCACTTTCTTTCCCCTTAGAATAATTGCTGCCCGATACAAGTTGAAAAATGGGAAGCCCGCTGAATAAACTCTTTCGCAATCGAATCCTGACTTTTTCATCAGATCAGCAAGGCCTGTTCTATTGTAATGTTGCCGGTGCCCGATTTGTCGATCAAAGGCAGAAATCGGCCCTCCTGGAACTGTTAAGATAATTTTCCCGTTTGTTGCCATGTAACGACTTGCTGAATTTAAAAATGACACGGGCTCATCCAAGTGCTCAACAACTTCGCTGCATATTCCTATGTGGGCCCATTGGCAGTACTTGTTCAATTCCTTTGGCGCATCAAATAGATTCCCCACAATAATTTCTGCTTGGGGCACCTTGTTTCGTGTGATTGCAGCCCCTTGCTCGCTCAACTCAACCCCTACAAGCTTTGCTTTTGGGAAAAGGATCCCTGCTTTCGCCAAAAAATCTCCCTGTCCACAACCTATATCCAAGATGTTCAATGTTCCTCGACCGAGAGTGGCCATGATTCCTAAAATTAAATTATGCCGCATGATCTGCGCGGGATTCCATGCTGCCGCATTTGCAAACTCCCCCCAGTGACCCTCCCAATCGTCGCGGGCTTTGTTCACTGCTTTCGAATTTCTCCAAAAAGATTTAGTCCGAACTTGTGAGTTTTAAGTCGAATCATGCTCGGAATAAATCCAGCAGAAACAAGCACTGGCCACAAATCTTTTAGATCATAGTACATCTTGTGGTCGTCCATTTCGAGACTGGGACTCAGTCCCAGCCGAAATGCCGAAAATTCTAAAAAGCGCTTCCCCCGCCAAGTAGGAACGTTGATAAGCAACTGGCTCCCTTTCTTCATGCCAGCCCATATCTTTTTTAGAACCCCCTCCGGATCTCGCAAATGCTCCAACACCGAAATCATAAGTATTACATCAAACTTTTCAATCGACACAAGAGTCAAAGATGTATCTATGGAGCCCTCGATAAACTGAATTTTTGCATTTTTTTTCAGGGAAGGATCTACCTGAAAGTCGATTCCCACCCCTTCTTGCAATAAAGGCGAGAGGTAGATTAAATTTTTTGCGTGGTAACCACAGCCTAAATCCAGGACTTTTAGTAGATATTTTGGAGAAATTGTCCGCCGTAAAGCGCGTCCTGACAACCAACCACCAAACTTGTCTACCCAGGAAGACCCGTGTTGGCCATAACTTTCGTGGGACCGCTCCTTCACATTCACTTAATAGATTGTTTACGAAACAAATGCACGAGTAATGTGAAACAAAAGGACTGGAAACCGAGGATAATTAGCATCAAACCAAAGATAGCAGGATGAGAAATGGCTTTTAGGCGGAACCCGTTCTCGGCATAAACCCTCATCAGCGGTACTGCCAAAAGCATCCCAGAGCCTACTAAAATACCTGCTAGAGCCATGCCTCGATTGTAGCTAAAAATGGTCTCGCTAATGATGCCTCGCACCGGACGTAGGCCATGCTGATATCTTGCCAAGATGCCCACTTGAACCATGCTGAAACCAAGTGTGGCTATGGTCATTCCAAGCAACATCCAGTGTAGATCAAGGCCCACGCCAGCTACAAACTTGGGCCCAGAAGAAAGAGAAGCGGCAATCAGAATGCCAATTAGTAAAAGTAGTAGGCCTGGTTTCAAAAGAAAGGAATCTGGCGTGTAAACAAGCATAACTCTGAGGTTGGTCCAGCCGGCGATCCACGGCGAAATCCAGCCCAATCTGCGGTGGTGGCTTACTCTGCCTGCTCGGTCCTTGAAAAAGGCTACCGGAACTTCACCAATTTTGAGATGGTAGCGAGCTGCCTTTAGCACCATCTCACTGGCATACTCCCAGCCCTGCGATTCAAGGTTTATTTTTTTAAGCGCGTCGAGTGTAATCCCTCGCATTCCGCAATGAATATCAGTGAACCTTGTTCGATACAAAAAGTTAAGAATCCATGTGGTAAGGGGCGTGCCAAAATATTGATGAAGCAGGGGCATAGCACCCCTTTCAATATAACCTTTGAAACGGCTTCCCATGATGAATTCCTTACCGGCCTTGAATTTAGCAATAAATGGGGAGAGTTTTCGAAAATCATAGGTCAGATCGGCGTCCCCCATTAAAACCCACTTGCCACGAATAAAAGGAATCGCATCGATGTAGGCTCTTCCAAGACCCCTTTTGGGAACAAGCAATACTTCAGCTCCACCGGCAATAGCTAACTTGGGAGTTTCGTCGCTGGAGCTGTCAACAATGAGAATTTGGCCCTGAATCCCCGCTTCGCTAAGTCCAACCTTACACCAATCAACGAACTCGGTAATAGTAATCTCTTCATTTAAGGCAGGCACTACAATAGAGAGAATTGGATTCGCAAGAGAATTGGAACCATAAGGCCTTAGGAGCTTTATTTTTTTAGTCATTACGCGCGTTCAGCATGCTCCGGACTGCTGCTGTTACGGCCTCGGAGCTGTTTCGCATCGGCCTCCAGCCTGTTTTTCGGATTTTAGCGCAATCAAACCTAACAACAGGGACATCACCTTTCCACCCGCGATCACCTCCGGTGAATAAATAGGTTACTTTCTTTAAACTCATCTCTTTGCAAACTATATCTGCTATGCCCCGAACATTTATATAATCCTCTGAAGCAACATTAAAGATATCAATTTTGTTTCTATTATTTATATCAGATAAATGAATAGCACTTAAAACGTCATCAATATGAATATAGCTTTTGTTTTGCAAACCGTTTCCAAGAATAGTTAATTGCCTTGGATTTTGTTTTAGTTTATTTATAAAATCAAATGCAACCCCGTGAGTTTGTTTTGGACCAACTACGTTTGCAAATCTAAATATGCGTGCAGTGATTCCGAACATGTGCACATAGGAGCCAATAAGAGCCTCGCATGCAAGCTTGCTGGCGCCGTATGTTGAGATTGGCATGCATGGACCATATTTTTCAGAAAAGTTCACACTAATATTTTCGCCATAGACACCGCTACCAGATGTATAGAAGATTTTTTTTACTTTATTTATACGCATAGCCTCTAATACATTTTGAGTTAGGTAAGTGCCTTCCCAGAAATCTATATCTGGTTGCTTTACAGCCTTTGCAATATCTGGATTTGCCGCAAAATGGTAAACAATGTCAGATTTTTTCATTGCCTTTCTTACGCTTTTAAGGTTCTTCAAATCCCCTTTTGTAATACTTAGCCTCGAAGTTTTTTTTAAATGGCACAGGAAATCTGCTTTACCAGATGAAAAGTTATCAAAAATCTTAATATGCGCTCTTTTGCATACATTAAGCCTATTTTCCGCCATGTGGCTTCCAATAAATCCTGCCCCACCAGCTAAAAAGAAAGTTTTGTTCATGGCTTATAAATGACTAAGTTCGATTTAAACACTCCAAAGCCTATCCCAATAGTCTCCACAACAAATTCTCTTTTTTTCCCCGTCCACATAGAAAGTTGTGATTTTGAAATATGATTTAGATTTTTTTCTTCTGAATAAAAGTTTTGCCCGATTTTGGTCAAGATTTTACGAAATATTTTCTTTGGAAGCCAGTGAATGAAAGGCAATGAAGTATGGTGCTCAATCGGAAAATACCTATTAGGGATCACCATATAAATACGTTTTGCAATTCTTAACATTTCATCGAATAATTGTTTCTGAGAATTACTATTACCAACATGCTCAAGAAGTGCATTGCTATAACAAATATCAAATTGCTCGGACTTAAATGGTAGTTCAGTGCTTTCAACTTTTACATGCCTAACACCTGGGTATGCGTTAATAATCTTCACCCCATCACTTAAGCTGCAGCAAGTAATATTTTTTTTAAATGGATATATCTTTTCCAAGTAATTTGCCTCAAACGTTATCTCAGATGTGGTTCCTATATCTACGATTTTTGTGTCTTCTGATGGTTTCATCATTCTTATAAAGTGGTCGTAGCATACTTTTCTAGCATAATTAGACACCAAAGTGTTAAGACGATAATTAGCTGCATTTTTAAGCATTTCTTCGTCTGAAAACACTGCCTTGATCGAGTCCATTTTTATATCAAACGCTCACAATTTAATGTCTCACGAAAGTATTAATGAGATTAATTCTCACATCGAAAATAATACGCAGGTTATTTAGATAATTATGCATTGAAAAAATCTATTTGCGATATTTCGACGATCGCATCAAGCCTTATAATGTAAAGAATATAAATTAAATTTTGTTAAGATTACTACGATAGTTTTTTTCTTATACTTATCAAGTTTAACTTCTTTTCAATTCATTCTAACAGCTTGTGGGTTATGTATTTTTATATTTACCTAAAAGTTTTTTATCCTTTCGTCTGATAAAGGTTGAAAGATTAATAAAACACTTAATATGTGGACCAGCGGCAAGATTGGCATGATGTAATATGGGAATATTGCGGGAAAGGAACTTACATCCAAAAAAGCAAGCAGGGTGATGCGCGTAAGAATAAGTATAAGAATCGAAAACATAAACAAATAAAAGTTCGAATACTTTTTTAAATATAATCTTCTAACACATATTCTTATAAAAAAACAGCCAAACGCAACTGCAGAAAGAATAGGCGTTCCTTTCTCATAAATCTTATGCAAAAAATTCACTATCTTAATACTGACTTCTGAATTTAAAGTTTTCACAACGTTATCTCCAATTATTGAAACTTTCGGTCTTTGCACGGAATCGATATGCAATTTGGCGTTTTCATTATTTGCCGTGAATGATCCCGCCTTAAGTTGTTGTTCTGAGAAAACAAATATAATTCCTGATCTATTTTGGATGAAAATATTCGAGTCTTTAGGAACCGATATAGAAAATCTGTTATTTTGGTATTTATTTGTTTTGTAAGCATTGTTTAAATCAATACTCGACATCCTGTCTATTTTATTTTTTTGAGCATCGCTTAGCTCAGAAAACGAGACCCAATCTTCCAGATCATTCTCATTAACATACCATCCATTAATGATTGTTTTTTCTTCTGCAATATTTATATTACAGCAGGATCTATTTAGAAAATAATCATATTCTTTTTGAGTAGCATATGGTTGAGTATTCTTACGAGTCTGGACATTCATCTGATGTAACGCCAGCTTTGTTAATTCATAAAACTTTTTTGGTAGAAGTTTTAATTGGTCCGAGCTTATATTGAACATTGGATGAAAAAGCCTGCTTTTCAACTTTATTTGTTTTTTTTCCGCTGCATCGTTTATTTCTTTTATAATTCTTTTATAGTATTGGTTTGCATGAGTACTGTCGCAGTAACCTCCTACGCTCGCAACTGCATCTCTGAACGCCCAAGTAAACCAGCCAAACGCATAATCGTTTTTCGTCCATGGATAAAAAGCTTCCCCGTGTGTCGTCCATCCCAAGCCTGAACCTTCAAAATAGTTCCTTAGGGCGCAAAACGAAGGCGATATTCTATAGAGTTCCTCTCTTTTTTGTCTTCCTACCTGCAAGTATGGAATTTCAGGTCCAACGTCGACTTTTTGCAAAATGGTAAGGCATCGCTGAAAAGTTCCTGAGCTATAGTCACAGAGGGTAAATGTTTTGTATTTGATAAGGTTTACAGTTGCAACAGACATAAGTGTTGCCGAAAATGATAGACTTATTATTAGCACGCCGCATATTATTTTTTTTACACAGATATAATTTAATTTTTCTTTTGCATTTATCAAAAGAAAAATCACGAAGATTGAAATTAGTGCTGGAAGAACCCAAATACCTTCTTCTCTTGTTAAGAATATAATTCCTAGAAGAATTCCAGCTGAAACTGTTGTTACCTTGGGATACTTTGTTTTTTTCGGCGCAATAAGGTAAATTAAAGACGCAATAAAGCATAAGAGTATCGACGTATAAAAGTAATCGCGAATTACTCGATCCGGAAAAAGAAATGGATTATATAGGACAACGCAGAAGATGCAGAAAGATAAGTATTTTTTTATACCCATAGCTCGAAATGAGTCCAGGATCAGAAGGCATGCACATAAATGTAAAAGAGCAAATGCCAAGTTTAATGACAGCCCTGACATTGAAACAAAACCTAGAAAGACTGGAAATCCTACGCCTTTCATTAAGGTAAATTGAGAGAAACTTCCAAGCCATAAGCCACTTTTTAATGATAAAGCTTTATTTAAATACCAGGTGTCATCATGCGGTAAGGTGGACAAAATAGTTATCGGGTAATTAATTCTTAAGAAGATATATAGCAATATCGATCCTAAAAAAAATATATGATTAGCAATCTTCAAAACTGAGTTTTTGTATTTTTTCATTTTTCGTTCCCTAATCCAGTTTTTCACCTATTTTTGAGGCTTGTTGTTTCCCAAATTTTTTGAATGCCCTCTTTCAGTCTGATTTTAGGAGACCACCCTGTATCATTTGTTAGCCGAGATGAATCTAGCACGTTAGCATCCACGTCGTATTCACGAGATGGAAGAATTTTCGTTCTCACGGTAAATCCGTCTTTCTCTGCAAATTCACGCAGTATTGAGATAACCTCAAGATTGGAGGCCCCAACTCCCGTCCCAAGATTATAGATTTTCCCATCGTGCCCGCACGAGAGAGCGGCCATAATTCCCGAGGCTACATCGGAGACATGTACGTAATCACGGATCGCTCCTCGTTGGCCGTAAATCTCCACTTCATTTCCTGAAAGGATCGAATGGAGAGCTGCTGCTATAAATCCCTGCCCAGTGCCAGCCCTCTGGTCCTCTCCGTAGGCATTGCCGGGACGCACCACGACCACCGGTAGCTTTCCAGTGCGATGGTACATCAATGCGTAATGCTCAGCGGCTAATTTCGTGATCCCATATGGACTGATCGGGTGGGTCGGATTGTTTTCCGTGATGGGAAGGGAGTTCACCGGGCCGTAAACAGTGCCTCCTGAGGAGACGAACACAATCCTGCGAACTCCGATTCTTAACGCCTCCTCCATCAGCGCGACATTCGAGGGAAGGTTAGAACTCAAATCGTAAAGAGGGTCGTCAAAACTGGTTTTTGGAACGGTTGAATAGGCCAAGTCGACCACCTCACAACCCGGCGTCAGAATCTCCCTAAGTGTGTGTCTGTCCCCGAAATTTCTTGAAAGATAACTGCAACCTACAGGAAGTGCCCTCGGTGCGTTTTTTCTCCTTCCAACAACACAGACTTCTCTTCCTGAACTAATGAGCAGTTCAGTCAGATTTGTGCCGATAAAGCCTGACCCCCCGATGACAATTATTTTCTTCATTATTAATTAAGCAGACTTTAGGCGCCACGCGATAAAGATCAGCATCCTGACGAGGGTCAATGCGCATCTCCATCGCTGAATATTTGTTTTTCCATTAAAGCACTGTTTGTATTGGGTGGTTGTTTTCGATGTGTACAGTTTTATTAGCGAGTAAGTCCGGGAACGTTGGTGACTACGGTTCTGAAGTTTTGATTTTCACATATGATTGGAAGGATTCTCTCGATCGCATGGAGCATGCTTCCATCATAGGGGAGTGGTTCTTTCGGATAATCTGACCAGTTTAACTTTAGGTCAAAAATCGGCTGCAATGCTTTTGCCCTCGCCCAGAACATTGTTCCAACTGGAAAGTTAATATTGTGAAATACCTCTTCTCTCGAGATTTTTATTCTTTTCAAAAGCTCCGTCGCGATATTTTTGTTTTTGCCCCACCCTACCGCATTTGGGTCATCGGGATAAACGATCCCGATAGACGGTTCTGCCACCATTTTCCGTAAGATAGTATCCATCATCGGAAATCCATTGCCGATAAGATTCCCATAAAGGAATTCCGACCATTTTCTTGTTGCATCTTCGCTTTTAAGAATTTCACTCTTTTTTGTGTGAATGTGCCCGATTATCTCATATTTATCTGTAATTTCTGCGGCGAATTCAGTTAAGAATGGGCCAATATCTCTTCCCAAATTTGGAACAATAACCATACGCTTTGCCTCTAAACCGTGTTTCAAGAGAGCTTTTTGAACTTTTTCACGCCCGTTGTTATTTCCAACGCTGATCAAAAGATCAACACGCGATTTACAACCCGCTATGCGTCCTAAAATGGAGTCCGCCATATCGGCATAGTAGAAATGAAGATGCAGAGCCGTGGGCACTTCGGTCTTCCTGAGGTCCACGTCTGAAACTTTTACAGGATTGATGACCTCACGAATCCAAGGCCCTACCGGCCTGCCCTTTCTAATATAAGCGGCAAGGGGATCCTGTTGGAAAATTCTATTCCTCTCTGCATAGATTCCAGGGTGAAAGCCAGGAAAAGGCTTCCTGCGAGCCAAGCCCGAGGCCCAAGTCATAATGTAAGCCTTGCTTCCTTGTGTATTCGTCGCGGTGGTGCCCCCCCAAAACTTTTCATCCAACAGGCCAGATTCCTCGATAATCTTGCATTCAGCTTTTTGACATTCTTTTAACGCGATGAGTTCTTCGCATTGCTTATAAAGTTGCTCGGCATAGTGACCCAGATTGAATGTCTTATCTGAGACATTTTTTAATGCTTTCCCAACCTTCTCATACTCGTCGGGCTTATTAGCAAGCTCTACTATTCTTGCCGCGGCACACTCCGTATCGATATAGTCGATGACAGAAGTCCTTGCAGAGGGATCATTCCCCATAAGGAATTCCGCAAGGCCTGTCGCGTTGGCAAAGCAAACAACTGGCTTAGCGTGAGCCATCATGTCTTGGCTGACCAAGGGAAGTGGATCTAGTCGCGAGCTCAAAAAGAGAAGATCTGCGCTTTTATAGACATGATCAAGTTGATCGGTCTCATGGGTTATCGCGCACATCTGTTCGATCCCCGAGCGAATGATTTGATCGCGCAGGTAAACAGAATATTGAGCATCTAATTTTATATCATATCCGGAGCCAAACCACACAAAGCGTATCGGCACTTTGCTCTTAAGTTTTGTAACATTATAAGCGCATTCTAAGAATAGATCTACCCCCTTGCGAAACTGCACGGTCCCAAGACCAATAACCACGAAGAGATTCTCTGCAGATCCTGGTGGCCGCAGGATAGAATTAACTCTTTTTCGTTCCTCAACCTGCTCGTCATTTCCTTGTTTTGTGATCGGCGCATTGCACCTGCCTTGGGGGAGAATCATTGTCGATTTGTTTTGTAGTTCGGGGAAATCAGAAAGGGCATTTTCTAGAACTAGCGAAGAGGAGTAGATCTGCTTCGCAGAGAACATTGCAGATTGGCAAAACAACAATTCTGGAGTGTACGACGAAAATTCATGAATCAGGTGAGAGGTTAAAATATCATTCTCCCAAAGCGGTCTCAGAATAGGGGCTGAAACAATGGAGTTAACTATAGCGCAGTCGATAGGATGAAGTTCTTTCAGCCGCTTGAGGAAATGATAGAGATAGTGATCCGTGGAATGCTCTCTGGCAAGTGCTCCGATGAAGAGATCGCTGTTTTTTTCAAACTCCTCAATAAGGGGGCCCTCTCCCATCGATAGCACAATTACCGTGTAATATTTTCTCAGCTTTTCAGCCAGATTTAGGACGAGGATCGGGGCTCCCGTTCTGCTAATTTCATGAGTAACTATCAGGACTGTCTTTTTCTTTTTATCCAGATTCTTTAACTTCTGTTCAAGTTGATTGTAAAAAGGGGTATTTTTGTAGAAATTTTCAAATCCACTATCTTGCTTCGATTTTCTTCGGCCCTCGCTCACTCCGAAGTCAAGATAATGCGTGAGGGGATCAATCCCTGCCAATGCCACATCTGGATATTGCTTTAAATACCAATCCCGATCAAAACCAATACCAGCAATCCATCTCTTTCTTCTCTTCCGAATACTGCGTTCCAGCCTTCTCCAGAAACCGGGACGGGGTGAGGAATTTGCCGTGGATGTTTTATTGATCATACTTGGCTTGCGAATTTTCAACATTTTATAGAGATAGGCATACCAGGAAAAAGGGGCAGGAATCATGTAGCTGCTTGGGGCAATCACGGAGTCTTGGATCTGCCCGGCATATCTGGCCACGTCCTGCAAGTTATTTTCATTTTTGCTCATTCGGCTTTCGAAGGTGGTTCTCAGAATCTCCATCTCAGCCAAATTCTTCTGCTGCAAATGATCCTGCCGCTCGTGCATCTTCCCCATAGATTTCCGAAGTTCATCGATCAGCTCCTGCCTTAACCCTGCCAGGGAATCTCCCAGCTCTTTGACCCCATTGGCCGTCGCCACTTTTTGTGCCTCCAGCTCCTGCCTTAACCCTGCCAGGGAATCTCCCAGCTCTTTGGCCCCATTGGCCGTCGCCACTTTTTGTGCCTCCAGCTCATGGCTTAACTCCTGCACCGTTTTTGTTATTTCACCATGCGATTTCTTTAGCTCCGCAGCGAGTCCCCCTAGTAATAAATGATCCGCTAAATTAGCTTCCTGCTGGACTTTGGATTGCTTGGCTAGCTCGCTCTTCAACTCGCCCAAGGATTTCTCCACGGCCTCGCGAGTGAGACAATTTACTTCGGCCTCCTGCTTTTTGGCCTCCAGCGACTCCTCCAACTGCCTCACCCGCCCCTCCGTTTGGGTCATCACAGCCTGCTGATGCCCTTCCTTTTCTGCATAAAACTTGGCAAGGGCATCAATCGTCTCCTCCAGCGGGGCTATCTCTAGCTCGATCTGGAGCAAGGCGACTGGCAGGACCTCCGATGGCAATTTAGGCAGAATCACCTGGGGGTCGTTTCCTGTGGAAACCAGTTCGATCCCCACTGCAGGATGGGGCAGGGCGGTAGCGGTGCCCCCAACCACCACCTGCTTCCGATGATCCTGCAGATCCCAAACAACATGCCCCTTCGAGTTGAGAAACTTCATTCCAAGAAGATGGATCATTCCGGGCTGACATCCCGGATCTAGTCGCCAGTAGGGCGCTAGCCCGACTTCGCCACTCAGAGACACATTAATGACTTCCTGAGAACCCGGCGTTTTATTCAATAATTTACTGAATTTGCGCTCTTCAGAGAAAGCTCCTAGATCCTTCGAGTAGAAAAGTTCCACAGAACTATTTGATCGAAGTAAATTTTGGTTATTTTTTCTGATGAGATCGCTCACTTGCATCATCCTCAGAAGAGCCTCTTTCGCTGCATTCCCTACATCCTCCAGCTCTTTTTTATCGCTTTTTTGACAAACCGCATCGAGGGCCGCAGCAAGCGCTTGAAGTGAGGCTGGCTCTAGAGCCATTATCTTTTCCGTCTGATGGTGGCGCAGATCCGAATCTAAAAATTTTTTTTCGTACTCAAGGGCGGATTGAGCGTCCGGATTCCATGTAGTTTCCAGAAATTTGGAAATCCGTGTTAGTTCTCGTTCAGAGTTTTCTAGCAGTTGATGAAATCCAACAAATAGGCGTGACTTACCCTCAGTATAACGCAGGGCATCCGTTTGATAGCTGCCCCATAAAGTCAATCCGTAGTCGACCGACATCCCATCACGTTCTTCAAGAGAGGCCGCAACCTCAAATGGATTGCGGAAAGCCATCAGATACCCAACCCGAACTCCCAGCTCGACAAAGATTTTTTCCCATAATGGCAAGGTTCTGCACAGCCGAGGGTCTTTCAGCCCAATCGGGATTCCTTGGGCCAACTTACCTTTCAAAAATTCCCTAGCTTCATTTTGCTCTTTTTCAAACCCTGCCCCCAAAAGATCTGCGCGCTCGATAAATTGCAACGTCGACCACAATAACCCGCTTTTTCGCAGAATATTATCGTTAATAGTGACTAGTTGATTATCCTCAAAGTATCCTTTGGGATTATATTTGTTTGCTGCAATCAGATTTTGACCAAGATCTACCCCAAAAAGCTCTAACCCTTTTGTGAAGGTACTCGTCCCACTCCGATGCATTCCTAAAACAACAACAACATCAAACCGCATCCCATCAGAATACTGTGTTTTATCCCTTTTGGGATAATTCTTTTTGCCCTTTATCCCACCTTTATTCGCCTCATCTCTTTCAATCCGCTTGTTCACTAAATTGGATGATTAGCGAAGTGTTATTATTATTCCAGAAAAAGAAATCCGCTTCTTTTTCTTTCAAGCCGCCATTTGGCGCATTATTAGCTCTGAATTAGCGGAAATTGTGCTTCTTTTGGGGAGATTCGTGCTTGAAACAATCAGCAAAGAAGTTTTCCTATTTCCTTAGCTCAAAAAGAACCATTTTTTGATTTCTTGGATGCCCCCATTCCCCCAAGTAGCGAATTTTTAGAGGAAGCCCCTGTGCGATAAACTCAAGATCTGAAAAGCGATAGTGATATGGATCCTTATCGCTGTAAGAAATAATCCCACCGGCGTCATGACGCAAAGGCTTTTCAGGGTCCTGGCCAGCGGGCACTTCAAAAAAGTGGCGAATATCTTCGAAGTTTCGTGGAGCAACGGAATCATGCGGCTTAAACAACGGCGAATGCGGTTCAAGGTGAAATGAGAAAAAAGCGATTGAGCAATTAAATAATCAAATTTCTTTTCAAGTTTATCAAACTCGAAGTCTGGAAGGATAAATAGCCTTTCCTCAGGTAGCGCTTCCTTGAGATCAATCTGCTGTAACTCCACATTCATCCCCGCCTCCAGGAGAGAGGCGTTGTTATCGATGCCAAAGTAATTGCCTCTTTGCAAATAAGGGATGGCCTTCACCCCCAGTCGGAGGCACCCGCACCCAACGTCTAGCAAAGTATGTGAAGGTCTCAATCCTTGGCTAATTAGAAACTTAATTTGCAAGTCGCCAAGCTCCTCCCAAAACGACCCAACGACTGCGCGATGTTGCCCTGCCGCCACTTGAGCGGAAACCTCTGAACTGGAATCATAGATTGACTCTCCGAGGCCAAGCTGAAGATTATGATCAGACTTTTTCATCGTCATTTAATTAGCTTGCCCATAGCAGCTCGCCTAAATAAGGCTCATTCTTAAAGAAGTCTCTATATTTAAGCATTATCCCGACCTCATAACCTTTTTCAACTAAACGTAATTTCAGGTGCTGGGAAGTCGATGAAAAATCTGTAGCTATAACAATTTCGTAAAGACTCATCCCTGCGCCCTTGTTTTGTCGCGAGCAATGGCTAAACATAAACGTCTTTTTTTGAAGGGTTTTCCGATAGTTGCGTAACGTTATTCGATGAATTTATTCAAACCGCTTGCAGAACACCTTCGGACAGCGGCCAGCTCCGAGAATTGGGAGGAGCAGCACTTGCTCTCGCGGCTTGAGGATTCACCTTGTTGAGGGATATTCGCCCCAAAGATTTACAGCTCTTCGATCTGATTTGTCCTCGATTGCCATTTTGAGAGTCCAGCGCCCAATACTTGGCGCCATCGGAACGGAAGTCGTACAGCAAATCACTGATTTGCCATAAACCTTGAGAGCCTTTTATCAACCCCCACCCCCCCCGCATCTCGCTACGTTTCACTTCTTCCCTCTTCAAGAAGGGCCGACAGATAAATTCCGTATTCGCTCTTGGCCAAGGGAGCCGCCAAGGATCGGAGTTGGCGGTCATCAATCCAGCCATTCCGCCAAGCAATCTCCTCTGGGCAGGCCATTTTTAGCCCCTGCCGATGCTCTATAGTGGAAACAAACAGCCCCGCTTCCAACAGCGAGCCGTGAGTCCCCGTGTCCAGCCAAGCGTATCCCCTACCCATCTTTTCTACATGAAGATTACCCTCCTCCAGATAAATACGATTCAAATCGGTAATCTCCAGCTCCCCACGGGCCGAGGGCTTGACCCTGCGCACTTTTTCCACCACCTGTTCGTCGTAAAAATAGAGGCCGGTTACCGCATAGTGGGACTTTGGTTGCTTAGGCTTCTCCTCCAGGGAAAGCACCTTTCCGTTTTTATCGAATTCCGCCACGCCATACCGTTCCGGATCATTCACGCGGTAAGCAAACACGGTTGCCCCCCCCTGCCGTCGATCTGCTTGGCTAAGTAAATGGGGAAAGTGGTGGCCGTAAAAAATATTGTCTCCCAGCACAAGAGCACTAGGCCCACCCCGGACAAAGTCCGCCCCAATCAGGAAGGCCTGGGCCAGCCCTCCCGGTTCGGGCTGTACCGCGTAGGAAAGGGAGATTCCCCACTTTCGGCCGTCCCCAAGAAGTTTCTCAAATAAAGGAGTGTCCTGCGGTGTCGAAATTAAAAGAATCTCCTGAATCCCCGCGAGCATGAGTGTTGATAGCGGATAATACACCATCGGCTTGTCGTACACGTTCAGCAGCTGCTTCGACACCGCGAGCGTAGCCGGATGCAGCCGAGTTCCCGCACCACCCGCAAGAATAATCCCTTTTCGCTTCATTTTATTTTTGAATCAACTTTATGCCGTCTTTCGCCGAACGTGCTTGGTAATTTGTCTGCATCCACTCCTTGTGTCCGTCGTCCTGAACAGACCGGATCCAAACACCGTTTTTTAGATACCACTCAACCGTTCGCCGCAATCCCGTCCCAATGGTTTCCTGCGGACGCCAACCTAACTCCCTCTCGCTTTTTGTTCCGTCGATCGCATAGCGCCAATCGTGCCCCGG
>Ga0164295_10002395_pt1 | contig 15438 bp, 14 predicted proteins | sample GEODES006metaG_FD_111798 | JGI IMG/M metagenome (GOLD analysis project Ga0164295, IMG submission 111798) | Oligotrophic lake water microbial communities from Sparkling Lake, Wisconsin, USA - GEODES006 metaG | ecosystem: Environmental > Aquatic > Freshwater > Lake | place: USA: Sparkling Lake... | reverse complement strand
TTACAGCAAGGATTACAGCAAGGAGAACAACAAGGATTACAACAAGGATTACAACAAGGATTACAACAAGGATTACAACAAGGATTACAACAAGGATTACAACAAGGGGAGTCCGTCCTTGTCTTGCTTCAACTCACTAAGAGGTTTGGGGAAATAGAATTTTCTATCACACAGAAAATCCAGAAGTTACCAACTACTAAGTTAGAAATTTTGGGAGAAAGTTTATTGGATTTTTCCCAGTTACAAGACCTGATAGACTGGTTAGAAGTTCATTAAACTGCAAACAGGGAAATGCTCGCAGCAGCACTTCCCTATCGCTCTAATAATTAAACCTTTAGAATTTTATTAATTGCCCATATTGAATTACTTGTAATTAGATTTTTATGCCCTCATGGAATCCTCAATATAAAACCTTAGACCACTGGCGGGGCGTTGCAGCCTTATGGGTGATGATTTTTCATGGTTTTGGAACTGTGTACAATAAACCTCTTCACCCATTGGTTGAGCTAGTAAAATCAGTAGCAGCACCGGGTTGGTTAGCAGTACATCTTTTTTTTGTAATTAGTGGCTATTGTATCGCCGCTAATGTCTATAAATTAATCCTTAAGCAAGGTAGCAGTTGGGATTTTTTGAAAAATAGATTCTGGCGGTTAATGCCCACTTATTGGCTGGCATTTATAGTCACTATAATCCTAAATTTAGTATCTTCTCCATTTAACAAAACTAACTTGTGGGAATCTTTTCCTTCCTCTCTCCAGTCTTGGGTAGGTAATCTATTTTTAATTCAGCCATATCTTGACGTTCCGTTCTATGTTGTAGTTTACTGGTCACTTGTGATTGAACTAGGTTTTTATTTAATAATTGCTAGTTTGTTAGCAATTAGAAATAAGATAAATCAAAACTTAGCTTTATTCATAGCCCTAAGCTTAGGATTAGTTTCTGTTTTTATTTCTAATGATCCCCGATTAGGCTTATTTAGAAATTATGGTGAATTTCTTTGTGGATCACTTGTATTTATGGCTCTTTTAACAAATGCTCAAGGTCGAATTGATCAACGTAATTTATGTTTAATACTTATCCTAGTTTTGGGTTGTTTGGGTCAATATATGAATGTTGTACATAATCAGCAGAATCAACTATTATTTAGTAGTATTTTTGCGATGATTATTTATTTTCTGTACAAATTAGATAAATATATTGATTCTTTGGATTTCATGAAATGGCTCAAGTTTATAGGCATAATGTCGTATTCCCTCTATTTGCTCCATGTTCCATTTGGGGGAAGAGTAATTAATTTAGGTTCAAGATTTGTGCCGATTGAAAGTCCAAGGATGCTAATGTTACAAATGCTTGGTTGGTTAGTAGCAATTAGTGTAAGTTTCATATTTTATCAATTAGTTGAAAAGCCTTTAAATGGCTGGAGACATCAAATAACAACAAACAAACCAGTGTTATGAAAATATTACTCACCCCTGATCCTGAATTACCAGTACCGTCAAAACTCTAATGAAAATATTACTCACCGCTGATCCTGAATTACCAGTACCGCCAAAACTCTATGGTGGTATTGAACGGATTGTTGATTTATTAGTTGCAGGGCTGCAAAATCGCGGTCATGAAGTGGCTCTTGTCGCTCATCCTGAATCAACATCATCTGTATCTAAATTGTTTCCTTGGCGAGGAATGCAATCGCAAAACAAGCTCGACACATTCCAAAACATGATCACCCTATGGTCAGCAGTCAATTCATTTAAACCCGATGTTGTCCATAGCTTTTCGCGCATTTTCTATATGCTGCCAATTCTGCGATCGCCTTTACCCAAGATTATGTCTTATCAAAGGCGACCTAGCGATCGCACTGTCAAACTAGCCGCGCAAATTGCGGGTAAATCTTTCACTTTTACAGGTTGCAGTGATAGCATTTGCAAAATCGGGCGCAATGCAGGCGGAACTTGGCAAACAATTTATAACTGTGTTGAACCGGAGAAATACACATTTCAAGAGAAAATTGATGCGGATGCACCTTTAGTTTTTTTGAGTCGGATTGAGCGGATTAAAGGAGCGCATACAGCAATTGCGATCGCCAAAAAATGCGATAAAAAATTAATCATTGCAGGTAACTATAGCAAAACAGGCGAAGAGGGAAAGTATTGGCGAGAAGAAATAGAGCCACAGCTAGGAAAAAATAATATTGAATACATAGGAACAGTTAATGATGAGCAGAAAAATAATTTATTAGGTCAGGCCTCAGCTATGCTTGTTCCTATAGAATGGGATGAGCCTTTTGGCATTGTTTTTGCTGAAGCTTTAGCCTGTGGTACTCCCGTAATCTCTTGTCCAAGAGGCTCATTGCCGGAAATTGTGCGAGAAGGAGTTGATGGTTATTTGATCACTTCCATTGATGACGCAGTTAATAAGGTGCGTCAGTTAGATCAGATTGATCGTCATGATTGTCGTCAACGAGCGATAGAATGTTTTTCTAGCGATCGCATAGTTGAACAATATGAATTACTCTATAACAAGCGACTGAAAAATATTTAATTCTTTTGTAATAGTAATAAAAATTAAATTTGTGATTACTTCATTTTTGAGAACTTGGCGTTTTATTCTTAATCATCCACTGGCATCGCGAAACTTACCAGAAGCAATTAAGCTTTGGTTTAAATGGCAAGTTGGATCTCGCATTTTAAAGATGCCAGTAGTTGTTCCTTTTGTCGGAGATTCTCAATTAGTAGCTGAGTTAGGAATGACTGGTGCGACAGGTAATATCTACACTGGATTGCATGAATTTACAGATATGGCTTTTTGTTTACATTTATTGCGAGTAGGTGATCTTTTTGTTGATGTAGGAGCAAATATCGGTTCATATACAGTACTTTCATCAAAAGTAGTTGGAGCCAATAGTTTAGCGATTGAACCAGTGCCAACGACCTATAAACGTTTACGACGTAACATAGACCTCAACGATATATCATCCTTAGTAGATAGCCGTTGTTGTGCCGCAGGAAAAAATCATGGCTCAATAAAATTTTCTTCGGATATGGATACAACAAACCAAGTTGTCGCTGCTGATTATAAGGGAAATTCAATTGAAGTTCCGGTTGAATCGCTCGATTATATACTTGAAAAATTGCAGCCAACATTAATTAAAATTGATGTAGAGGGATTTGAACCAGAGGTAATAGAGGGATCGCGCAAAATTTTAACGTCTGATTGTTTACTTGCTGTTCTATTAGAAACAGTTGATCCTTCAATTGAGAAGACCCTTCGAGAATCTGGCTTTCAACCTGGTAATTACGACCCATTTAAGAGAGAATTAAAGACCTCAGCACATAATCATTTAAGTAATAACTATTTATGGATTCGGAATTTATCTAAAGTTGAAGATCGGTGTAAAACTGCTCCCCAATATCAAGTATTAGGAGTTGATTTTTGACGTTCTTATCTGACTTTTTTTAGTTTTGTATTAGCTATTTCTATAGTTGTAAGTAATTAAATGAATCATCGAGTTCTTATTGTTAGCCCCCATTTCCCACCAATTAACGCCGCTGATCATCAGCGCATTAGAATGGCACTGCCATACTTTGAAGAATTTAGATGGGATGTAACTGTTCTATGTATCGAACCAGATTTTATCGAAGGAATATATGATCCCAACCTAAATTTGACGGTTCCAGCAAACATTGAAATTATTCGATCATCAGCTATTTCTCCGAAAATATCTAGAAAATTAAAGCTTGGGAATTTAGCTTTTAGATCCATACCTTTTTTGATAAAAGCAACAGCTAAATATTTTGAAAAAAATTATTTTGATTTAGTTTATTTCTCAAATACAGTTTTTTTGACCATGCCCCTTGGTCGCTACTGGCTAGAGAAATATAAAATTCCTTATATTTTAGACTTTCAAGATCCTTGGTTAAGTGATTATTATGATCGCACTCAAAACACTCCCCCTGGTGGCAAACTAAAATATGCAGTCGCTCAGTCTTTTGCTAAGATTTTAGAACCTTTTACCTTGGGTAAAGCCTGCCATATAACCAGTGTTTCGCCAGAATATCCCAAAGTATTAATGCAGCGATATTCCTGGCTCAAAGCAGAGCAGTTTTCCGTTCTCCCCTTCGGCGCTCCTGAGAAAGATTTTGAGATCCTACCTAAACTGAATATCCAACAGAAAATATTTGATCCCCATGATGGTTATCAACATTGGGTTTATGTGGGTAGAGGTGGTGAAGATATGGCTTTGAGCCTGAAAGTCCTTTTCTTAGCAATTCAAAAACATCGTCAGGACAATCCCGAAATTTGGCAAAAAATTAAAATTCATTTTGTTGGCACGAAATATTCAATTTTTGACAACAATAAGGAAATAGAGGCGATCGCCAAATCCTATAATTTAGAAGATATAATCACTGAATATCCACAACGTATCCCTTACTTTGAAGCCTTGCAAGTTTTAAAAGATAGTCATGCCATTTTAATAATTGGTTCTGATGATCCCAGTTATTCTGCATCTAAAGTCTATCCATGTATCCTCGCCCAGAAGCCCATTTTAGCAATTTTGCACGAACAGAGTCTTGTCGTTAACGTAATTAAAGAATGTCAAGCGGGATATACCGTAACTTTTACTAATTTAACCAATATAGAAATTTATGATACCCTTAGACAAGGAATAGAATGGTTACTTAATTCTCTAGTCTACGGACTTTCAGAAACAACAGATTGGCAAGCATTTGAGCCTTATACCGCTAGACAAATGACCCGAACTTTGTGTAAAATTTTTGATCAGTCAGCTAATCCAAAATCAAAGTAAAACCTAAAATATGCAAAAAAAATTGTGATTTATGCAAAACTGAACTAGAACTTTCTGGGTATGAACTCGGTAACATCGAAACCTATATTTTTACAAAAGCTATAAATTAAATTTTGTAATGCAAGCCCTACGTAAAAAAAATAATGTCACATTACTCTCTAAACAATAGACCTTTGCTAAGTCTAAAATCAGATAAAATATCTGTAAGTAAAATACTTTGGGTAATTTGCCTTGTGCTGGCTTTTATTGGGCTAACGACACCTAATCCCCTGGAAACATCTTTAGGATGTCTAATCTGGCCAGTCCTGTTTTCATTGCTTTGGCGACCTGGTGAACCACCTGCATTATTATTTGCAGCCAGCTTTCAAATGATTCAGATAATTGTCCCTGTCATTAATGCTAATTTAGCAGGAGAAACCCTAGAGCAGAATTTTGGTCAAGAACTAAGTTTAGCATTTTATTTAGGTATCCTATCTATCCTAGCACTCGCCTATGGTATGAAGCTGGCTGTTGGCAATTCTCCTGTAATTAGCTTAATAGATCAAGAAAAAAGTGGATCAGAATTAAAATTTTCTAGGTTAGCAATAGCATATTTAGGGACATTCGTACTTTCTTCATTAATGACTGCTCTAGCATTTGGAGATCCTGCTTTTACACAACTTTTGATATCTTTGGCATCTTTGCGCTGGTTGGTTATTTTTTTGATTGTCTGGAATGGATTTCGTGATCCTAAATTTAGCTTATTATCTTTAATCATTGTTATTTGGGAAATTATCATTGGGATGACTGGTTTTTTTGGCGGATTTAGGCAAATTATTTTTCTATTGTTGGTTGTATATGGGGCGACTAGTCTGAAAGTTAAGCAATTACTACGCCCCCAAGTTTTAATATTGATGGTGCTATTACTGTTATTAGCAACTTACTGGCAAAGTGTCAAGGGAGATTATCGTAACTATGTTAACGGAGGAACTCAAACTCAAACCGTGACGGTTTCTTTGGCTGATAGATTAAATTATCATACTAATTCTGCCAGTAACATCAACGAGAAAGCGCTTGGAGACGGATTTAATGCCTTATTATCTCGTTTGGGATACCTTAAATTTTTCGCTGGTACCATTAGAACTGTACCTAATGCTGTTCCTTATCAAAATGGCAAACTATGGTCGGAAGCAATATCTGCTTTAATTCCCCGTGCTTTTTTTCCTGATAAGCCGATATTTGACGATTCCAAACGCACAAATGAATTTTCGGGTATTGAAGCGGCTGGGGCTGACAAAGGTACTTCGATTAGTATTGGCTATGTGGGTGAGAGTTACATTGATTTTGGCGTTCCATTCATGTTTGCACCAATTTTTGCCCTAGGCTGTTTTTGGGGTTGGCTTTACCGATTTATAACTAATGTAGGATCAATTCCTTTGCTAGGATTAGCAGGAGCAACGACTATTTTATTGAACTCAGCAGTTTTTTTTGAGTCTTCTAATGTTAAAATATTTCCTGCAGGAGTAATTTTATTATTAGTTTATTCTATGGTTCTTCGTCTTTTTGGAAAAAACATTTGGTTATGGCTGACGTGTAAATCTAAGTTGAATTAACTTTGCTGAGGTAGTTAAAATTAGTCAATGACAAATTTAGCAATTATTGCATCTCATCCAATTCAGTATTACGCGCCACTTTTTCGGTCTCTGGCTGAAGACTGTGGTTTTAATATTAAAGTATTCTATTTATGGGATTTTGGCATTACAAATCAGATTGATCCAGGATTTAAGCAATCATTAAAATGGGATATTCCATTACTAGATGGCTATAACTTTGAATTTGTGCCTAACATTAGTAAAGATTGCGGCACTCATCATATCTTTGGCTTGCAAAATCCCAGCCTGAATCAGCAAGTTTTAGCATTTAAACCAGATGCTATATTCCTAACAGTATCCTATAACTACGCAAGTATTTATAGGTTTCTTTGGCAGATGAGAAATATCAATATTCCCATGATATTTCGTGGTGATTCCCATCGAATTCAGGCAAAAAATGATTTTAAAAGTCAGCTAAAAAAGCTATTTATTAGCAAAATTTTCCAAAATTTTGCTGCTTGTCTATATGTTGGTAAAGCTAATTATGAATACTTTAAATATCATGCTGTCTTAGAGAGTAAATTATTTTTCGCTCCCCATGCTATTGATAATAACCGGTTTTCTGCCATGACTAATGAGGCATCTAGTCAAGCAAAAAATTGGAAACACGAATTAGGTATCCCTCCCCAAAATCAGGTGATCCTTTTTGCTGGCAAATTTGAACATAAGAAGCGTCCTTTGGATTTAATTCAGGCTTTTATTAATGCACAATTAAAATCAGTGTCTCTGCTATTAGTTGGGGCGGGAAATTTAGACTCAGAAATGCGAGATTTGTCTAAGCATAATGATCAAATTTACTTTGCTCCATTTCAAAACCAATCGCTAATGCCGCGTACTTATGCTAGTTGTGATGTCTTTGTTTTGCCTAGCTATGGTAGTGGTGAAACATGGGGGTTAGCAATTAATGAAGCGATGTGTATGGGATGTCCTGTAATTGTTAGCAGTCATGTTGGTTGTGCGGCTGATTTAGTTAAACCCATGCAGAATGGCTTGATTTTTGATGCAGGAAATGTAGAGGCTCTTACTGCTAGTCTTAAAGAGGCTATGGCTGATCGCGATCGCTTGAAACGATGGGGAGAAGAAAGTAAAATCATTGTCAGAGACAATTGTTATGATAGAATAATCCTATGCTTAAAGCAAGCTTTGGCAGCGATATTTAATCAATAAAGTCCATGAATAAGAATAAGAATAAGAATAAGAATAATATTCATCTCTGGTTTCCCAATATATTTGAATTTACAGGTGGTATTCAAACATACTCTATTTTTTTATTTCAAGCCCTTCAAAATATCTACCCTGATGCTAACTATGATATGTTCATCAAGCATGACAAAAATCCGTCACCGGATTTTTCTAGCATAGCCCCGACTAAGTTTCATTTTTGTGGATCTACACCATTAGCACTGAGAACACCTACATTTGCAGCCCAGCTAATGACGTGGGGATTCTGGAAACGCCCAAATTTAATCATTTCCAGCCACCTGAATTTCATTGTTGCAGGCTACTTACTAAAACGGTTTATGAATATCCCTTATTGGACCGTTGCTCATGGTATCGAAGCCTGGAATATCAAAAAACCAGTTTTGCAAATGGCCTTACATCATGCAGATCTGATTCTAGCAGTTAGTGGATATACACGCAATCGCCTCATCCAAGAACAAAATCTTGATCCCAATAAAATTGTTATATTACCAAACACTTTTGATGCCAATCGCTTTCAAATAGCCCCAAAACCTGCTTACTTACTAGAAAAATATGGACTCAAGCCGGAACAACCGGTGATATTAACTGTAGCTCGACTTGCAGAAGTTGAACGCTACAAGGGTTATGACCAAGTTATCCAAGGACTTCCGCAAATTCGTCAGCAAATTCCCGATGTTCACTATGTTATTGTTGGTAAAGGAAATGATCAGGCTAGAATTAATGAATTAATTACCCAACTTGGATTACAAGATTGCGTTACATTAGCTGGATTTATTCCTGATGAACAACTGTGTGATTACTACAATCTCTGTGATGTTTTTGCTATGCCGAGTAAAAGAGAAGGATTTGGTATTGTTTACTTAGAAGCCTTAGCTTGTGGTAAACCCGTGCTAGGAGGTAATCAAGATGGTGCTATAGACGCGCTTTGTCATGGTCATTTAGGGTCGCTTGTGAATCCTGATGATGTGGGGGAAATTGCTGACACCATAATTCAAATACTACAGGGTAGATATCCTAACCCTTTGATGTACCAACCAGAATTACTGCGCGAAAAAGTGATTAATACTTTTGGTTTTGAACAGTTCCAAAATACTCTAGCCAGCTATTTGCATCACTACTCCCGCTTTAACGTAAACTAATGGATATATATATATATGTGCGGTATTTCCGGAATTATTAGACTTAATCCCCATGATAATCACGTGGAGAAAAAGATTAAGCGAATGCAGACTGCATTGCAACATCGTGGTCCTGATGATGCGGGTATTTGTATTTCAACTGATCAACAAGCAGCTTTAGCTCACACTCGACTTTCCATTCTCGATCTTAGCCCCGCTGGACATCAGCCTATGTCTACTAGTGACGGGCGATATTCAATTACTTTCAACGGGGAAATATATAACTTTCAACAACTGCGACAAAACCTAATTGACCAAGGTGAAAAATTTCATTCCCAAACAGATACAGAAGTAATTCTTAAACTCTATCAAAGAATCGGTGCTGATTGTATCCATCATTTACGGGGAATGTTTGCTTTTGCTATTTGGGATGATTGGGAAAAAACTTGTTTTTTAGCTCGTGATCCTTTAGGAATTAAACCACTTTATTACTGGCAATCTCGTACAACTTTAGTATTTGCTTCTGAACTCAGAGCTGTTCTCGCATCTGGTTTACCTGGGGTTAATCTCAGTCCAGAAGGATTATATGGTTATCTAACTACTGGTTCAGTTCCCGAACCATACACTTTAATTGCTGATATTCATTGTTTAGCTGCTGGTCATTGGCTATATTGGCAAAATGGAAATATTACCAAAAAACAATATTGGCAAATTAATTTTACTCCTGAAGAAATTTCCCCACCAGAAGCGCGGGAAATAGTCCGCACGGCTTTAGTAGATTCCATTCAGCATCATTTTATTAGTGATGTACCTGTAGGAATTTTTCTCAGTGGTGGTATTGACTCTACAACTATTCTTGCTTTAGCAACCCAAACCCAACAATCGCAATTAGCTACCTACTCCATAACTTTTGCTGAATCGGAATATAATGAAGGAGAATTAGCCCAAAAAGTCGCTAATCACTTTGGGGCAAAACATACAGAATATCAAGTTACAGCCTCCTTTGCTAAAGATATATTCCCCAATTTCCTCACCGCAATTGATCAACCCAGTATTGATGGCTTTAATACATTTTGTGTATCTAAGGTTGCCCATGATCAGGGCATGAAGGTAGTATTATCCGGTTTAGGTGGAGATGAAATATTTGGTGGATACCAGTCTTTCCAAAAAGTGCCTCAGATGGTTTCATTTAGTAAAAATACAAAATTCTTACCTTGGCTTCGCACGGGTTTCGGTGTAGGCTTGGCACATTGGGGAACTTTACCAAAAATGAAACGATTCGGTGATTTTTTAAGTCATCCTCCTACTTTTGCCTCTGCTTATGGTAGTTTTCGAGGTGTTTTTTCTCATCAAGAAGCTTTGACAATTGTTCAACATCTATTGGGAGAAAGTTTGATTTATCAACAGCAATTAGACAGTAATCATAATACTCCAGAAGATGAAGTCAGCTTTTTAGAATTAAGCCGCTATATGCGTAATCAATTACTGCGAGATAGTGATGTGATGAGCATGAATTGGGGTTTAGAATTGCGTGTTCCTTTTGTAGATCAAGCTTTACTAGAAGCTGTTGCACCAATCCCTAGTAATATTCGTTTACAAGAGGGGAAAAAACTTTTAACACAAGCAATTACAGAAATACCTGATTGGGTAGTAAATAAACCTAAGAAAGGCTTTTCTTTCCCTTTTGAAAGTTGGATGGATAGTGAATTTGGTGATTATTTCCAAAACTCAAATATACCCCTAAATATACCTCTCACTCCCTGGTATCGTCGTTGGAGTTTAGCAATATTTAAACATTGGTGGGAGTCGGTTAGATCATGAAAGTTCTCCATGTAATTCCTTCCGTCAGTCCTGTGCGTGGTGGTCCGAGTCAAGCCATTATACAAATGGTGAAAGCTTTAAGAAAAAATGACATTAATGCAGAAATTATCACTACTAATGATAATGGTGAAGATTTATTAGATGTACCTTTCGGAAAATTTATAGATTATCAACAAGTTCCTATCCAGTTCTTTCCCCGGTTTTCTCCTCCTATTAATGCAGTTAGAGAATTTGCTTATTCAGCAGATTTTACCATTTGGTTATGGAAAAATATCCGCAATTACGACTTATTGCATATTCATGCTATTTTTTCTTATAGTTCTACTATAGCAATGGCGATCGCCCGACTGCAAACAGTTCCCTATATTGTTCGTCCTCTAGGACAACTGTGTACATGGTCTTTACAGCAAAGTGCCAGAAAAAAGCAAATATATCTCAGAATTATCGAAAAATCTAATCTTAATCATAGTCAATCAATTCATTTTACTTCCGCATTAGAACAGCAAGAAGCTTCGCTATTAAATTTGACCTCCCCAAGTTTTATTCTTCCTCATGGACTTTCCATTCCACCCATAATTCCTAATGCTTATCAACGTCTGCGACAACACTTTAATTTACCAGCAGATGAACCAATTATTTTATTTTTATCTCGCTTACATCCCAAAAAAGGGTTAGATTACTTAATTCCAGCATTAGGAAAATTATCTCATTACCGTTTTACATTCATTTTAGCAGGTAGCGGTGATCCTGATTATGAAAATGAAATTAAATCACTTTTAGTCTCTGAGGGAATTCAGAATCGTACCCATTTGACTGGATTTATCAAAGGAGAAATCAAGGATTTATTAATGCAAGGAGCAGACTTATTTGCTCTGACTTCCTATTCAGAAAACTTTGGTATATCAGTTTTAGAATCCCTAGCTGCGGGTACTCCAGTTATAATTACACCTGGTGTTGCTTTATCTGATATTGTTGATCAACAGCAAATTGGCTCTGTTGCAGAACTTGATGTGAATGAAATTTCTGCTGCTATTCAACATTTCCTAGATAATCCTCAGGAAGCAAAAAAAATGGGCGATTGCGCTCGGCAGTTTATATTGGATAATTATACATGGGATAAAATAGCATTAAAAATGGTTTCAGTGTATGAAGATATAATTTTTAGATCCCCGACTTCTTGTTAAGATGAAACACAGGAGATAGTCATCATGTATCAAAGTGAAGCACCTTCGCACAAAAACCTGCCCACCATGTATGATTTACCCAGCGAGGATATTGATGAATTAGACTCCACAATTCATCCCCGTCCACCCTGGGAAACCATGCCCACGATGTATGATTTACCTAGTGAAAATCCAGAGGAGCCAGGGTTGCCAGACGAATTTCATGACTTTCAACCGCAATTATTACGGGAAACCTGTCAATCTCCCGTTTATCCCCAAGAGGAAATGTTCATTGGTACAGATTTAAACTTATACTATGATCCTCGCCATTATTCATGGTATAAAAGACCAGATTGGTTTTTAGTGTTAGGAGTGCCTGCTTCTGAAAAACAGGAGGATATGCGCTGGAGTTATGTGATTTGGCAAGAAGGATTATCTCCATTTTTAATAGTAGAATTATTATCACCAGGTACGGAAGCAGAAGATTTAGGACAAACATTAAGAAGCGCGAATAAACCGCCGACAAAATGGCAAGCTTATGAACAGTATTTGCGATCGCCATATTATGTTATTTTCGATAGATATGAAAATCGTCTCCGAGTATTTCAACTATTTGGGACAAAATATCAAGCAGTGGAACTGTTAGAACCAAAATTCTGGTTTCCTGAGTTGGAATTAGGAGTAGGAGTTTGGGCGGGAAAATATCAAGGTACAGAAGGTTTGTGGCTACGTTGGTATAATCAAGATGGTGATTGGATTCCTACTTTTGCCGAAAGAGCAGAACAGGAGAAACAACGGGCAGACAAATTAGCTGAAAAATTGCGGGCTTTGGGAGTCAATTTAGATGAGATCTAAATAAAATTAACTGAAAAAAGCATTTCCGCAGGTATGTTATTGTGGGTAGACAATAATGATAGAAAACATCACCACAGAAAACAGCAATCAAACTCTAGAAGAAAGAAAAAAAGAGGCATTACAAACAGCCGCAAAATGTCGGCAAATTCTCTTAGAAAATGGAGCAAAAGAGGTAATATTATTTGGTTCTTTATCAGGAGAAAGTCCTTGGCATTGGCAATCTGATTTAGATTTAGCCGTGAGAGTAATGTCAGAAAAACAACAATGGAAAGCCTATTCTCTTCTAGAAAAAATCACACCTAATTGGTTAAAAATAGATTTGGTAGTATTAGAAGAAATCCCAGATTTTGTGCGTTCTCGCATTCTCAAAGAAAAACCCATGCCTACTAATAAATATTTGTTTACTTCAGGGGACTGAAAATTAATCTTTAGTCTACTTCAGTAGACTTGAGCTATTAGACAGGGAATTAATTCCCTGGCGGATTATGGAATAATCAGAAAGATGTGAATAAAAGACAAACATGAACCATTATAGCAAAAATCCCAGCAGCGATCGCTATTTTTAATCAATGGTTAGAATCTCCAGTAAAAGACTTGTAAGTTACCAAATAATCTATTCAAACAAATGACTAACACACCTAACCAATACGAATATTCTTATCAAAATAGTCAACCTGGACAGTACAAATATCAAGTTTAAGTTTGCAGGTAGATTTCCCTATCTTTGGAAAACTATGTTGTGTTCTAGTACCATTGTCTAATCACAAGAATTTATTTGAATATCCTAATGTTAGAAGAAATTACACCTCTCATCCTTACCTATAACGAAGAAAATAACATTAATCGTACCCTAGAAAAACTTAAATGGGCAAGTAAAATCATTGTTATTGACAGTTATAGCACAGATAAAACATTAGAAATTTTGTCTTCCTACCCTCAATTAGAAGTATTTCCCAGGAAATTTGATTCCTTCGCTAGTCAATGCAATTATGGACTGTCAAAAATTACATCAGAATGGGTACTATCTCTAGATGCAGATTATATATTAACCGATGATTTAATTCGGGAAATTACATCTTTGCCAATAGATTCAGCTATAAATAGCTATAGTGTCAGGTTCAAATACTGTGTTTTTGGTAAACCCTTACGTGGTACTTTGCTTCCACCCCGCAAAGTCCTTTATAAAAGAGAAAAAGCAATTTATCAAAATGATGGACACGCCCATAAAGTGATTGTACAAGGTAAGTCTAGTCAATTATCAGCATACATCCACCATGACGATCGCAAACCATTGAGTCGTTGGTTATGGGCGCAAGATCGTTATATGGTAATTGAAAGTAAAAAACTTCTAGAAACACCAGAGCATGAGCTTAGTATAGGCGATCGCATCCGCAAACGCAAAATCCTCGCACCTTTAATAATCTTCATTTATTGTCTCATCCTCAAAGGCGCTATTCTCGACGGTTGGCATGGATGGTACTATACATTTCAGCGAGTTTTGGCAGAACTATTGCTGAGTATACATATAATAGAAGCAGAGAAAATAGATATTGAGCGAACCCAAAAATAAAAAACCACCAAACCCGACGGTAATATGACAACCCAAATCATCCCTAAGCCAGAGATACTACTCAATAAGATTCAAGCAAGAGAATCAATTGTTCGTATTCTCCGCAATAGTGTTCCCTGTTTTGGATTGTCTCAGGTCTTACTGGAGCCAGCTTTAACCCAGTTTTCGCCCCCCATTTTATGCGTTTAGATAATTATACAGTCGGCAGCTACACACCCGGAGCGACATATAGTCAACAACTTCTATGGTACTTCATTGGCTCACCATTAGTTGAAAGTTATTGGCTACCTATCTCATCTATAAAAGTTTCGATACTGAGGCTTTTTGGAGCTAGTATCGGCAAGGGTGTGAATATCAAGCCTGGAGTCCGCATTAAGTTTCCCTGGCGCTTGACCATTGGTAATCATGTTTGGATTGGAGAAAATACCTGGATTGACAATCTAGCAACCGTAGTCATCGAAAATCATGTGTGTTTATCCCAAGGCGTTTATCTGTGTACTGGTAATCATGACTGGAATCACCCCAATTTTCAACTGATTCCTGCCCCCATTCATATCCAAGAAGGTAGTTGGATAGCAGCGAAATCAGTCATTGGGCCTGGTGTCACCATTGGTAGGGGAGCAGTTTTAGTATTAGGTAGTGTCACAGGAAGATCCTTAGAGGCCAACATCATCTATTCAGGAAATCCGGCTCAACCAATCAAAAAAAGGACAGAATGCGAAGATGTTGTGTCTCGCACTGCCAAAAATGAATAGTTGCAAAAATTAGTATATAATTTAGCAATATTGTTTGTGGGATTCCAGAAAGTTCAATAGTGACATAACCTAATTACACCAAATTTCGCTCTAATGAGATACAAACTTGAATTATGAAACTCTTGTAGTGCAGGCATTTTGCCTGCTGGATATGTACTTCATAAAACCGGAAAGAGCTGTATCCATACTTTGATACAATGTTTAATTTGTGACAATAGTCCCACCTCTGAGCTAGATAACGCCAGGAGTCTAGTTTAAGTAGTCTCGTTGAACCAAGAATCCCCCTGTCTTGAGACCGGCGAGTATCAAATATCCTTCCCTTATCACTTACACAATAGAAATCCATGCTTAATAAGCAAATTACAAACCAGACAAATTCTATCAATAGCATTATTCCTACATCTGGATCATTTCCAGATTCTACATCTTCTCAGTTTACTGAACAGGAACAGTCTGATGGTCTAAGTTTTAAGAGCTTTTTTGAACTTTTACAACGCCGAGCGATTGTCATTGTA
>Ga0164295_10002394_pt1 | contig 15442 bp, 22 predicted proteins | sample GEODES006metaG_FD_111798 | JGI IMG/M metagenome (GOLD analysis project Ga0164295, IMG submission 111798) | Oligotrophic lake water microbial communities from Sparkling Lake, Wisconsin, USA - GEODES006 metaG | ecosystem: Environmental > Aquatic > Freshwater > Lake | place: USA: Sparkling Lake... | reverse complement strand
TGAGGCTGAAACCGACTACATCAAACATTGTTTCGAGGAATACAACGCTCACACAGATCCCAGCGGTCGTTATTTCACTTTGTACAAGCGTTGGCACCTGATTGGTTTGGAAGTAGGTATGTCGGTGGCAAGTGTGGCGTTGCGCCGTGAGGCAACAGGCGTAGCGCAAGGCTGGCATGCTGATGTAGTTGCCACAGCCAAGCGCGATTTGAAAGCCGGTGAAATGTTGGACGGCGAGGGCGGTTATACGGTCTGGGGCAAATTGCTTCCTGCAGCGACATCTGCTCATTCAGGCGGTTTACCGCTGGGCTTGGCGCACCAGGTCAAACTGGTTCGAGATGTCAAAAAGGGTCAGTCTTTGTGTTGGGAGGATGTAGCCATGGACACATCACTACCGGCCTACCAGGTACGCAAAGAAATGGAAAATTTGTTCAAGGTTTAAGCTGTTTCAACGTTTACTCAGCTCGCTTCTCACAACTTTCATCAGTAACATCCATTCACCACCGTTTTGTACCGTGAATGTGAATCTGTCTTTCATGCCATTGTTCATTTCAATTTCATGCCAATGGGGAAAGATAGAAAAACCACCTTTGCGAACAGCCGTGTCAGTGAATGAAATTTCAATATGAATGAATGAAATATCCTCATTGCTGTCGAATGATTTGAAATACAAACCATCTGACAATAAATACAACACACCCGTCGGTAATGAAAACCGGCTGGTGGTGTTGGCTGGTCCATAGGCAATGATGGTTTTATTGATCAATTCAACGGGGATGGTTTGTTGAATGATTTGGCGTGTGTCATGTGACTTGTAAAGAGCAAACGCAAGCCCTAGACCCAAAATACTGAGCGCATAGGTATTGTTCAAAGTCACGACAAATACCGCAATAGCTACCCACAAAAAAGGCATTAACAAATCCATCCGCATCTGCCAAGAGCCGCGTGAAATCAACAGTGAACTATTGTCCAATGTATTTGCCAACACCAAGGGCGAAATGCTTGGTTTTTGGCTTTGTACATGCGGAAGGTGAGCCCCGCAGTTTTGGCAAAAAACGTTTTCGCTTGGATTGATGAAATAGCAACTGGTGCAGATCATGAATGTCTTTCAGTATGCATCAGGTTTAATGGCTTTTGTCTTTGGAATGGCTGTCAGCGGCGGGCTTGTCATTTGAAGCGGCAGTGTGACTCGAAGCTGCGCTGTCATGTTCATCTTTGGCAGGTGCTTTGCTGTGCTCCGCGCCTGGCTCATCATGTGATGTTTTAGCGGTGGGAGGTGGTTCATGGCTGAGAAAGTTATAAATGGCCAATGAACTCAAGACAACAGTTAAGCCGCACATCAAACCAATAATAAAAATTATGAATCCTCCGCTACCTTCGCTGCTATCGCCTGCACTGGCAGCGGTTGTTTTTTTAGATTGACTAGAAGCGTCGTCTATTTTCTTGGATACGGCTTGTAATTTGGCTCTCAAATCCGCGACGGTTTGCGTTATCGGGACCAGACTTTTCTCTAGGTTCTCCGTCGTAGTGGCATTTGCCGACAACATAGCTTCAATTTTAACGATGGTCTCGGCGTTGGTCGCCTCAATATTCGAAGAGTTATGAGCAATATTCTGACTGAAAAACTTTTGCAATTCAATTTTTTGCTTTTCCAAAAGAAGCTTAAATTCTTCAGGCATTTTGAGCGTGACCTCGGCTTGAGGCTGATGCGCAGGCACCTCAAGAGCATTCAATGCTGCTTGTAATTGCCCTTGTTGCTGAATCACTTCTTTGAGCAAAGGCTCAAGCGGGTTGGGTTGATTTTGTAAATGGGATTGCTGTTGAGCAGACAAGGAAATGAAGTCCAGCACGTGAGAATGTTTTTCAAGCAAACTCTTAATGGCTTCTTGATCGGCCTCCCACTTCGCTTGCCAATGAGAAGTCGCGGCAGGTTGATGTGTCCCGTGAGAATCTATCGGTAGTTCTGGATGGGTGACCGCTTCAGTTTGAATAGCAGCTGTAGATTTTTCTGGAGGCGGGAGATTTAAATCGATTTCTAACAGGGATTTGTGCTCGGTTGTCGCTACGGGAAGGTCAATCGTCAACACCAGTTCATCCAGTGGTTCTGTACTCTGGTTATGAATTGAGTCATTTTGGTGTGTGACTTCTTCTGATTGATGAGGCGTGGGCTCAAGCGCTTGAGGCGCAGCTGACGCTTCATCCGCTTGGGATGGTTCATCGCGCTTAACGGGCGCACCACACTTGCCACAAAACTTGGCTGTGATCGAGATAGGTTTTCCGCAAGCAACGCAATCCATTTTGTTTCCTGTGTCTTTCATTCAGATGAATAAATTCGGCACGGGGAGTATTTACCTGAGCCCGCATGGTGTTCTTCGCAATCCCTGATCACAATTTCTTCTGCTTCTCGCTGTCCCTTGTCTGTGTATGCGTCTGCACAGTAGGCCGTTTCACCATCAAAACTATAGACAAAGGCTTTGTAGGGTTTGTCGGGAAAATTTTTTCGGTTAAATCTTTCAAACAATTTTTTGCATTTCCCGAACAAAGGGGGCCTGTATAAGTTGGCCAGAGATTTAAAGCGCTCTGGTTTCTCCTCGTTAGCCATGTCTTGATTCAGTTGAACTGCCTCAGTCGCTTGGATGGCCGCTTGCTCTTTGCCGGACGGGTCGCTAGCACCAGCATGGCCTTGTTCAGCATTGTGTTGATGGCTATTTACTTGTTCTGCGGCAGTAACTTCCTGTTGACTGCCTGAGTTTTTAAACAGTGTTTTTGAATAAAAATACATAGGCACATTGATGAGAGTCATCAATAGTGTCAGTGCAAATAGTTTATTCAAATTGGTCATGGATTTAAAAAAATTCAATATTGGCGATGGGTTGCAGACGGGTCTTGTACCAAGTGGATCGGATGATCATGCGCCTACTTGAGGATATTTGCTTGCGAGGATGGGATAAATTGACTTTGATATGATAAGAATAAGGATAAAAATTCCATTTATCTCGTGTACTACTTCGGATCACTATTTATTTTTTTGGAGTTAGAATTTATTCCTTAGTATGTATGGCCGATTTGAAAGATACACATGACAGATCAAGTTTCAAACCCAAGCAGTTTGTTTGTTGGTGAAGGCGTTACTTTCACAGGTTCTATCTACGCCCCTGGTTTAGCCAGTATCAATGGCACAGTACAAGGTGAGATCAAAGTATCTGATCTTCAAATTGGGCCCAAGGGTAATGTGGCCGGCACCATTGAAGCCAAAGTGATTGATGTTCACGGTATTTTGTCTGAAAACATCATATGCCACGAACACATTTTGATTCATCGCAGTGGCAACGTCACTGGTCAACTGGATTACGCCGATATTGAAATTGAGCGGGGTGGGCAATTCAAGGGAAAAATGGTTCAACACCCTCCCGGAGAAACCAAATTCAACAAAGAAAATATAAATTCTTGATCAATTGCTATTTTGAGTTCTAAATAGCTCATTTGGTTTATTGGCTCACATAACATAAATAAATTCATATTTTTTCAGGTTTTTGTCATCCTATTTATGTCCCGGTTCGTTAACAGACATAAGATTGTTAACGGAAACTTGAATGAATAAGTCAACACAGGTACAAACAGACAGGCTTTCAGCTGAAATTGATTACCGATATCAATATGTACCTTCTGAGCATACGTCCATTAGAAACACATTTGAGCGTATTCGCTCTCAACTTGCTCAGGAAGCTGAGCAAAAAAGTCGTCCGGTTTCTCGTCTTTATTCAGGTTTCAGAGCAGTTAAAGCCTAACTGTCGCCATAACCGCGCTTGACGACTATGATTCGTCATGGCACTTAAATCTACTGTTTTTAAAGCTCAGTTACAAATTGCTGACATAGACAATGCATATTACGCAGATCATGCACTGACCTTAGCGCGTCATCCCAGTGAAACCGATGAGCGAATGATGGTTAGATTGGCGGCTCTGTCTTTAAACGCTTTTCAATTACAAAATACTTGCCAAGGTGATGGTGTGTTGGCCTTCGGTGCGGGTCTGTCTGACCCGGATGACCCCGATGTTTCACTGACCGATTTCACAGGTCGAAAAAGACTTTGGATTGAAGTTGGGCAGCCAGATGAAAAAACTTTGCAACGCGCGAGCAGTCAATCTGATTCCGTGTTGGTTTATGCCTTCTCATCCTCAGCTGATATTTGGTGGAAGAGCATAGAAAATAAATTGCACCGGCAGAGAAAGTTAGGCGTGTTCAGAATTCCTCATGACGCATCACAGCAAATGGCCGCCATGGCAGAGCGCAGTATGCAGTTGCAGGCCACTATCCAAGAGGGCGGCATGACGCTCAGTAGCCATCTGGGCAGTGTCAATTTTGAAACGACCAAATGGCTATAACAAAATGTTTCGTGTGATTTTTCAAAGCTTTACCAAGGTAGATGAATGACAAAAATGATGAAATACATTGAACATGGGTCAGGTGGTTCACCCCATGTCATGCTCATGGGTGAAACCGAAGTGCCTCCTGCTGAAGATGGACACGTTCTGATTAAGGTTGCTTATGCGGGCGTTAATCGCCCGGATTGTTTACAGCGCAGTGGACGTTATCCGCCGCCTGCAGGCGCCTCACCGATTTTGGGTTTGGAAGCCTCCGGCCATGTGGTCGCTTTGGGTCAAGGCGTGACCCAATGGAAAATAGGGGATGCTGTTTGCGGTTTGGCTAATGGGGGTGCTTACGCAGAGTATGTGGCCATACCGAAAGGACAAGTTCTGCCTGTCCCCAAGGGATTAAGTTTGCTGCAAGCGGCCGCGTTGCCCGAAAACTATTTCACGGTGTGGACCAATGTGTTTCAACGTGGGCACTTACAAAGTGGCGAGACCATGCTTGTGCATGGGGGATCTTCGGGTATTGGATTGACCGCCATTCAACTTGCCAAAGCATTCGGCGCCAAAGTCTTATGCACCGTGGGCAATGAAGATAAAGTCAAGGCGTGCTTGAACGTGGGTGCAGATGTGGCCATCAATTACCGCACTCAGGACTTTGTCAAAGAAACGCTCAATGCCACTGATCAAAAAGGCGTCAATATAATTTTGGACATGGTGGGCGGAGACTATATGCAGCGCAATTTATCAAGCTTAGGAGTTGATGGCAGATTGATTCAGATTGCTTTTTTGCAGCCCTCCAAAACCGAAGTGGATTGGATCGGTTTGATGGTCAAACGATTGACATTCACCGGTTCGACACTGCGTCCGCGCACTGCAGCAGATAAAGCTCAAATGGCCAGTGAATTAAAGACAAAGGTTTGGCCACTGCTGGAGAAAGCCCAATGCCTTCCGGTGATCCATCAGGTGTTTGATATGTCGGAGGCGGTTAAAGCGCATGAACTGATGGAGTCCTCTGTGCACATTGGAAAAATCATGTTGAAAGTTGCGGCTGATTGATATTGATCTGATTTCCTATGCCTACATCCCATGCACTTCATTTGAGCCGCTTGACCCATGCTTGGGTTGATCGTCCGCCGTTGTTTGAAATTGACAATTTGTCTTTGCCCCAAGGGCAGCATTTGTTTATTCAAGGCCCCAGCGGTTGTGGCAAAAGCACTCTGCTTTCCTTGCTTGCGGGCGTCATACAAGTGCAATCAGGTGTGTGTGAAGTACTTGGTCGTGACATGGCAAAACTCAATCAGGTTCAACGTGACGTTTTACGGGGCGAGCAAATCGGTGTTATTTTTCAGCAGTTCAATTTGCTCACCTACTTGAATGTCGAAGCGAATACGCTCTTACCCACCCGTTTATTTCCAAGCCGTGCTGCTTCAGCTGCAAAGGAGTGGGGCAGCCCAAAAAAGCAAGCCGAGTCTCTCGCTAACTCGCTCGGACTCAAAACCAGTTTATGGCGACAACCCGTCAACACTTTGTCGGTCGGACAACAACAACGGGTGGCCGCGGTTCGCGCTCTCATGGGTGCGCCTCAATTGTTGATTGCAGATGAGCCCACTTCGGCTTTGGATGAATCTAACCAAATGGAATTCATTGAGCTTTTACTCAGCACGGCGCAAAGGCAAAACGCCAGTGTGGTGATGGTCAGTCACAACCCTAAGCTCGCCCCAAGGTTTGACCAACTGTTTGAAATGAAGTCTGGGGTTGGCGAATGAATCTCTGGTTGTCACTGGCATGGCAAAGTGCTTGGTCGCGTCGATTTGCACTTATATTGGTGACCGTATCGGTCAGTGTTTCTGTATTGATTTTGCTCGGCGTACAACAATTGCGTGAAGATGCCAAACGCAGTTTTTCAAATGCCGTCAGCGGCGTCGATTTGATTGTGGGGCCGAGGGGAAGCGCCACCGAATTGATGCTCTACAGCGTTTTCCAGATCGGTCGTCCCAGCAAAAACATGGGTATACGAGGGTATGAAGACATAAAGCTCATGCCTCAAGTCCGTTGGGTCATACCCATTCAGCTAGGAGACACCTACAAAGGCTATCCGGTGTTGGGCACTACCGCAACTTTGTTTACTGAATTCAAGAGCCAAGGCCGCGGGCTCGAATGGGCCCACGGTCGCGCTTTTGGCAATCCCCTCTCAGACGCGCTCGCAGTGAATGAAGTGGTTTTGGGTGCTGAAGTGGCCGCACATTTCGGCCATCAGATCAATGACAAACTCATCCTGACACATGGTGCAGATGGTGGGCCTGAGGATACTGACCATGATGACCATCCACTGGTGATTGTGGGCATCCTCAAACCTACGGGTGCGCCTATTGATAGAAGCGTGTTGGTGAATTTAGAAGGTTTTGAATCCATGCACCAAGGCTGGGGCATGGGAATATCACCAAAAGCGCTGAAATCGGCTGCTACGGCATTGCCGCAAGCCCAATCGGCTGTTGACTTGCAACCTGTCAATTTATCTGCGGTCTGGGTTGGCTTGCATCACCGGGCGGAGGTGTTTTCAGTCAAACGCAAAATTGAAAGTCTCAGCCGTGATCCTTTGATGGCCGTACTTCCTGGCGTGGCCTTGGATGAGTTGTGGCAAGTGGTGAAGATCGTTGAAAACAGTTTGGTGGTGATTGGCATGATGGTGTCAGTCAGTGCGATGTTCAGTGTGGCTGCGGTGTTGCTTGTTGCCATGAGCGGTCGCCGTAAAGAACTCGCTATCTTGCGCGCCATGGGAGCTTCGCCGCGCGCATTGATGGGTTTTGTGTTGATTGAGTCTGTGATGGTCTGCTTCATCGGTATCGTCATCGGCTATGCTTTCACGCAATGCTTGATATTGATTGCGCAAGATATGCTTCGAACTCAATTTGGTGTGATGGTGCAACCTGGACTGCCGAGTCTTCAAGCGCTGATCAGTATCGGGGCATTGTTCAGCGTCTCCGTATTGGCGAGTTTGTTACCCGCCTGGCGAGCTTACAGTTTGTCTTTGATGGATGGTTTGCATCCACCGTCTGTTTAGTTTGGGAGTTGACATGTCTTCACATTATTTGCATTTAAACCGCCGCCACGTGATGCTGGCATTGCTTGGCTTGGCGATTGACCGTATGGCAATGGCTGAGACTGAGGGATACAAAACCATTGAATGGAATGATTTGATGCCCGATCCTTGGGTCAAGGAGATGACCAAGGAAATGGCTGCTTTGAGCAAGATGTCTTATTTGCAGGACAGCAGCGATGAAGCCAACAAGGCCATGAATGCGATGCGCAAAAAACTAGACGATGCACCGATCGTCAAAACACAACTCAACAAAAAAATTCGCATCCCAGGCTATGCGGTTCCTTTGGATGCAGAAAGATCCGAAAAACGCGAATTTTTACTGGTTCCTTATTTCGGCGCATGCATACATACGCCGCCTCCACCGGCAAACCAAATTGTGCTGGTGCGGCCATCCGCGCAAAGCAAAATCAAAAAAATGCCCGAGTCGATGGACGTCTTGTGGGTGGAGGGCGAATTAAAAGAAGGCCGAGTAAGCACTTCGCAAGGCGTCAGCGGCTACATGCTAGAGGCCATCAGCATTGCACCCTATGAAACCAAACCCGCCAAGCGCTGACCTACAATAGGTTTTGTCAATTATCAAATAGCATGGAAAATACGGATCCCTCTGAACTGGCTGAACAATCAAGCAATCCCTTCAAAACCTATTGTGCTTTGTTGGTATCGCTTTTGGCCATGGTGTTGGCCATCAGTAACTTAGGTGGGAGCAATACCGGAAAAGATGCCACGATGAATAATATTTTGGCGTCCAACATGTATTCTTTCTACCAAGCCAAAAGTTTAAAACAAACGCAGTACAAAATTGCCGCAGATGAACTTGAAATTCAATTGGCATCTGACAAATTGACTCCGGCTGCAAGAGAACAAACACAGGCTAAATTGGCCGTTTATAAAAAAACTTTGGACCGTTACGAATCTGAGCCTGAAACCGGTGAAGGTAAAAAGGAACTGATGGTCAAGGCCAAAGAGTTTGAGCTTGAGCGCGACTTGGCCTTGAAAAAGGATCCTTGGTTTGATTATGCTGAAGGCCTCTTACAATTGTCGATTGTGCTGACCTCTGTTGCTATCATTACCGGTAGGCGATCCATGGCTTTTGTGGCTTTGATGCTGGGTATCGTTGGAACGGTTTGTACCCTCAATGGATATTTTCTCTTTTTTTGAACACTCTAGACTGAAAGACGCGTATGGCAACCAATATGGATCAATCAAACAACCTCGTGATCGGTAATGGCGTCACTTTCAAGGGCACACTCAATGTCCCTAAGAAAGCCACCATTTACGGTACTGTGGACGGAGAGTTGACAGCTGAAGAAATTTTTATCGGTCAGTCTGGAAAAATCACTGGCAAGGTGACTGCCCGCAGCATTGAGGTTGAAGGCGAATTGCATCAAGTTATTCACTGCCGCGACCACTTGCATATCCGTGCAACTGGTAAGGTCTCAGGAAAACTTGAGTACTCACAGATCCAAATTGAGCGCGGTGGCGAGTTCCGCGGTGAAATGCAGCAAGTCGGTGCGGCGCCTGTCTATCCGCCAAACACCGCTTCTGCTGCCAACCAAGCCAACAAGCCTGCGGTTGCCAATCCCCAAAGCAACCCGGCGGCTGCTCCAGCGAGTAAAGACGCCTCCTAATTAAATGCGTTCTCGCAGGGTTCAGTTGGCTTTGTCTTCATGCAAAGGCAACTGAATCCAAAGGTCTTGATATCTTTTTTTTCAATGCCTTTGATGGCTGTTCGCCTGATGCTGTTTGACGGAATATAAAGCTTGGGGTCAAAGGCCTGCGAACGTTTTTTGCCATCTTTGAATTCAAAGTTGGCGCCGGTACAAAAAATCGGACCGCTTAATTGATTTTTGACTTCAAACATCATCAAGCTGGGATCATCATTTGACCAGCCGGATTGAATGGCAATATTTTTAAGTTCTGACGGCGTTAACTCGGTTTGGTGAAGCAACGGCTGATTGGAAAACCAACCCATGGCGTGACTACATGGTGACCCTAAAACCCCGACAGTCGTGATTAACCAAGCCGGCCAAGTTTTTATGACGCTTCTTGACATAAGCCGGAATTTTAATAGATTACTCTCACAACAAATCCAAGATTTGCTTTAGGTTGTTTCCGCTGTAATTGGGTCGCGGCCCCAGTGTTTCGAACGGCATGCCTTGGCGGTTCACCCAAAAAGTTTTAAAACCGAACCAAGTGGCACCAAGTGCATCCCAACTGTTGCTGGAGACGAACAAAACTTCTCTGACGTCGGTCGGGTAATGGTCGGCTACCAAGCCATAACTTTGAGGTGATGTTTTGAATTGCCTGACTTCATCAACCGACAATACTTTATCTATCAAACCATGCATACCGGCGCTGTGGATGGCTGAATTCAACATCTCAGGACTGCCGTTAGACAAAATGGCACAGCGCATGCCTGACTGCTTTAAGGTTTGTAAAACTTCTAAATTCTCGGGGAACGCTTGAAGGTGTGAATATTGATCCATCAATTGCTTTTGTGTGGCTGGCGTCAATTCCAGTTTCAGGCGCTGGCAACTGTATTGCAAGGCAAGTCGGGTTAGATCCCAAAAAGACTGGTAGTGTCGACTTCCCATAGGGTTGAGCGGATCGCTCAGCGAAATCAAACGGCTGTATTCAATTTGCTTGTCGCGCCACAAAATTGATAAAGCAGAACCTTGTCCTGGGAACAAAGATTCGGCCATCTCACCGACCGAATACACATCAAAAAGCGTTCCGTAAGCATCAAATACCACCAGTCGAATCATGTCGTTACCTTTGTATCAGTCTTGTTCAAGGGCAAAACACTGCCAGAAGGGCGTCATCGTATACTCATTTCATGAAAATACTCGTCCTGAATGGCCCGAATTTAAACCTGCTGGGATCTCGTGAGCCGTCGCAATATGGCCATGCCACATTGGCAGATGTGCAACATTTGTGTGAGCAAACAGCCACCGCGCTGGGTCACGAAGTCGAATGTTTTCAAAGCAACCATGAAGGCGAATTGATCGACAAGTTACACGAATATGGCCGACTTTTTCGCGATGGCTTGGCCTTGGGTGCTGTTTTCAATCCCGGGGCATTCACGCACACTTCAGTTGCCTTGCATGATGCCATCAAGGGCACCGGTTTACCGGTGGTGGAAATCCATATTTCCAACGTACACGCCCGTGAGGCCTTTCGTCACCATTCCTATGTTTCACCGGTCGCCAAAGGGGTGGTTCTAGGATTTGGCGTTCAAGGTTATGTGTTGGCTTTGCAAGGCCTTGTAGGAGACATGTCTTGAATATTCCAGTCGCTTCGCTATTGATTGCCGGGGTTTTGCCCATTTGCAGCACCGCTATTGCCAAATGGGGCTTTCACCAGTTCGATAACCACCAGCCGCGCGAATGGCTGGCCCGACAGACAGGTTTTCGCGCCAGAGCCAATGCGGCTCAGCACAATGCTTTTGAGGCATTTCCTTTTTTCGCGGTTGCTGTGTTGCTTGGCTTGGTGATGCAGTTAGAGCCGACTGTTTTGGACCGTTGTTGTTTGGTATTCATTGCTGCCAGAATACTTTATCTCTTGGCTTACTTGTTAGATGCCGCTCTATTTCGAACGTTATGCTGGGTCATAGGTTACGCCAGTTGCATAGCTATTTATATACAGTTATTGACGCGCTAAGCATCAAATTTAATTATTCTTTGATGACTTTGCACGGTCCTTTGATGCCGCGTTTTTCTTTCATTTGCTCGCAACGTTCCATGGCTTTGCGTTCAGCAACAGCAGACATCTTGACGTAGATAGAGCAGGTGAAAATCATTTTTTCCTGGTCCATGTTGTTGTCATAACTCACCACGCATCTTCCAATATCGCCCAGATTTGGCTTTTCATTTCTGTACGCCTCTTGCAGTGCGCTTGGCAAATCGTGTAGGCGCACAGCTGGGTATACATAAGGCTCTGCAAATACAGTTGAGGTCAGAATCAGAGCCCAAGCGCTGAGAATTGTTTGTACTGCTTTCGTCATGTCACGTATCTTATGACATTTGCTTGTCATCCGACGCTCACTTGGTGGCGTTACATACTTAGCAAGCCCACAAAGGGTGCGCACACTGGAGATGGATATGACACACCGCATTCTGGCCGTATTGTTTGTGATGTTGATGGGTTCAGGAAATGGGGCCATGGCTGACCCCGGACGTGGGCACTCTCGTGCAAGCTCAGAGGTGCGAATCAGTACTTACGAAAGACGAGGAGGTTATGACGGAGGCGGTCATCACCACCATCGCAGAGGCGGTTGGGGTTGGTCGCCACTTGCTGCCGCTGCCGTTATTGGCTCGGGTTTTTACATTGCCAATTCGCTGGCCACGCCTTCCGTCACCACTGTGTATGTGACACCGCCAGTGGTTCAATACAGTCCGCCTCGCATCGCCTATTTTTGTCCTGCGAGTCAACAGTATTACCCGGTCGTTCCCACTTGCCAGATGCCATGGCAACTCGTCAGTTACTGAGTTTAAATTTCGCGCATCACCAGTTCGCCTTGTCTTGCAGAATGGCGAACAGTCCCGCCCAATGATTCAATTTGAACCATATGGGTTTTCTTGACGGTATAAACCTTGCGCTTTAACCAGTCGATTTCTTCTTCCAAAGCCTTTTCGCTTGAAAAATTTCTGTGCCAGCAGCGCTTTTCCGGGTCCCATCGGTAGCCCCTGGCTTTGAGCGCGTCTTTGCTGTCAAACGGTGAGCCAAGGGCATACAAACGCAGTTGCGGTTGATTCAATGTCTCCAGCAGTTTCAGTAAGGCCGGTTGCTGGCTTTGCGGAAGCACTGCGTTCAATAGCTCAAGCAATGCCCAGCAATCGGTTTCTGCACGATGGGCTTCGTAAAAAATGCCTAAAGTTTGTAACAAATATTCCAACTTGGCTGAGCCCACGCCTTCGGCCTTCCAGTCGATATCTTTGATACTGCAAGCCCAATGTTTGGATTCAAAAATCGGCCAGCGGTTTTCAACAAAGGGTCGGTCAAATGCTGCGTTATGGGCGATCACGACAGAGACGTCTTTCAATAAATCTTCCACGATGGCGTCGTCAATTCGTTTACCCCTGACCATGTCATCGGTGATGTGGTGGACTGCGGTGGTCTCCGCCGGTATGGGGCGACCCGGGTCTTCCAGTTCATCAAAGACCGACACAATTTTGTGCACAGTGCCTAACTCTGGATCAAACTCGAAAATCACCATGCCGAGTTCAATCAATTTGTCATTGTCAGGGCTTAAGCCCGTGGTTTCGGTATCCAGTACCACGCCTTTTTGTAGCCGACGACCGGGGGCGGTATCGGCGAATGATTGGCGTGGCACCAGTTGACGCAAAACCCTGTAGCCGGGATGCATCTCAAGTTGACGGGCTAACTCTGCGGCTTGACTGTCTGAAGGAATCGTGGGGTTCATAAAATGCTTGAAATGGAAAATGTATATCTTCTAGTACTCAGTGTAAGCCTTGCTGTGAAACAGGCCGTCAAGCGCAGTCGACATTTCTCAGAATTCGTGAAATGGCTGTTGATGTCTTGCATGGTTATGGCGTTGGGCAATGTCATGGCGCAAACGCCTGCCAAAACCTATGTCACCCCTGATTCAAAATCTTTGGCAAAGGCTGAAGTGGTGGGCATTTATTTCACGCCTCCTTCCGATGTGGCCGCTGCCGTGGTTGAAGTGATTGACCAAAGTCAATCCGAGGTGCTCGTGCAAGCTTATGGTTTTACGCACAATGGGATTGCCCAGGCTTTGCTCAGAGCGCATGCCAGAGGTGTTCAGGTCAAGGTTTTGTTGGATGCCAAAACGGTTTCCACCAATCGTTACGTAACCGATTTGTTGGTTGCTCAGCAAATTTCATTGCGTTTGGATGCCGGTCACGCTATCGCGCACAACAAAGTGATTGTGGTGGACGGTGAACTGGTGATCACAGGCAGTTTCAACTTCACCAACTCCGCACAAACCCGCAATGCTGAAAATTTGTTGGTGTTGAAATCAACCGAACTGGCAGACAGCTACAAAGCCAATTGGCAAAACCACTGGAACCACAGCCGTTAATGTCCATCGTTCATTGATGGTGTTTCATCGCTGTTGCTGCCTCTGAAACCAAGCCCGGACCAGCATAAATCAGGCCGGTATAAATTTGCACCAAATCGGCACCTGCTTGCAGTTTTTCAACCGCATCTGCGGCGCACATCACGCCGCCTACACCGATGATGGGAAAGTGGGGGCCGAGTTCACGACGTAAAAACCGGATCACCCGGTTGCTGGCCTCTCGAACCGGTGCCCCGGATAAGCCGCCGGTTTCTTGGCTGTGATTCATGCCTTGCACCGCGTCTCTTGAAAGCGTGGTGTTGGTGGCAATCACGCCCCAGCTTTGGTCAATCACCTGATCGCCCTGCATGCACACCGAGCGCAAATTGGCGCAGAGTTGGGTCAGTTGGATATCGTCAAGATCAGGTGCGATTTTGATGAAGATAGGCACTTGTTTGGCATGCTGGTGCGCTAATTCAGAACGACGCTGCTGCAATACTTGTAGCAAACTGGTGAACGCCTCATCGGTTTGAAGTTGACGCAGATTTTTCGTGTTCGGGCTGGAGATATTCACCGTGACATAGTCGGCATGCGGGTATACCGCGTCCAGACACGTCAAGTAATCATTGTTTGCATTTTCGATGGGCGTGAGCGCATTTTTTCCTATGTTCAAGCCGAGCAACATCTCTTGCCCAGGCTGTTTGCGGAATTTGGCTTGCCCCACATGCGAGAGAAAGCTTTGCAAGCCCTGATTGTTAAAACCTAATCTGTTAATCAGCGCCTTGGCCTTCGGCAGTCTAAACATGCGCGGTTTGTCATTCCCCGGCTGCGCCAAGGGTGTCACCGTGCCGACTTCTACAAAACCAAAACCCATGGCCTCCCAGGCATCGATACAGCGGGCGTTTTTGTCCAGCCCGGCCGCCAATCCGAGGCGGTTGGGAAAACTCAAGCCGCACAGCTTCACAGGATCTTGAATGCGGCTCTGCCGGTACAAATGGCGCAATGGCGTGCGTTGGGTGGACGCCAGCATCGCAACGGTGAGGTCATGCACTGTTTCAGCATCCAAGGCGAACAACACAGGGCGAATCAAGGAGTAGGGCAGCGCTGACATGGATAATCCGTATTTGATGAATCAGGAATTGTCACCGATGAGCCAGACTGCACCGACACAAGACGAATTGAAAACACGGGTCGCCCAAGCGGCCTTGACTTACGTGGCACCTGGCCAATACCTTGGGGTCGGCACCGGTTCGACGGTGAACAAGTTCATAGAAGCGCTGGCAGCCAGCAAGATTGCCATCAAAGGCGCGGTATCCAGCTCCAAGGCTTCCAGCGAAAAAATGCAGTCTCTGGGCATTCCGGTGGTTGATTTGAGCATGGTTGAACGCATAGCTGTCTATATTGACGGCGCTGATGAAATCGATTCAAAAGGCTACATGATCAAAGGAGGCGGCGCCGCATTGACCCGCGAAAAAATTGTGGCCGCGCAAGCAGACCGGTTTGTGTGTATTGCGGATGCTTCTAAACGGGTTCAGGTGCTGGGTGCTTTTCCCTTGCCGGTGGAAGTCATCCCCATGTCCGCACCGGAGTTGATTCGCCGCTTTAAGGCCTTGGGCGCGGATGCTTTGACACGCAGCGTGAACGGTCAGCCGCTGGTGACTGATAACGGCCAATATATATTGGATGTCAAAGGCTTACAAATTAACGATCCACTGGCTTTTGAGGACAAGGTCAGTCAATGGCCTGGGGTGGTGACCGTTGGCGTGTTCGCTCACCAACACGCACACGTCTGCTTGCTTGGCACACCAGAGGGCGTGCAAACCATTCTTTATTGAGCGACCGACATGCCCTGATGCCTGAGCAAGGCGTCTAGAGAGGGTTCGCGGCCTCTGAAGGCTTTGAATGAATCCATTGCAGGCCGACTGCCGCCT
>Ga0164295_10002389_pt1 | contig 15464 bp, 18 predicted proteins | sample GEODES006metaG_FD_111798 | JGI IMG/M metagenome (GOLD analysis project Ga0164295, IMG submission 111798) | Oligotrophic lake water microbial communities from Sparkling Lake, Wisconsin, USA - GEODES006 metaG | ecosystem: Environmental > Aquatic > Freshwater > Lake | place: USA: Sparkling Lake... | reverse complement strand
CGAAATTAATCACACATAGCAAAGAAGAAACCCCAGAATTATTGCGCAATTTGAATATAACGAACGCATAAAGGATGAATGAAAACAATATAAATCAATCTCATATGATTGATTTATATGCGATTAACATTAGATTCAGCAAAGGCAAATACTTTCACTGCGATTTTCCAACATATAAAGAATTTCACAGAACAGATCAACGTACATTTTTCGACTGAAAAGATGTTTATTCAAACCATGGATTGTGCAAGAGTGTCTATTGTAGAAATCGTGATTCCTGCTGAATGGTTTGTCGGAGGTGTAGGAACCTATGTATGTCCGGAAAATGTCGTGATAGGGATCAATGTGAATATTTTCTGGAAAATCTTGAATTCCAAAGATAAACAGCAAATTCTGGAATTGGACGCAGTGAGAGATTCGTTAAATATCCGGTTTTTGAATCCCGATGTGGCAGATACGTTCGAGAAACATTTCGAAATCCCCCTCATTGATTTGGAAATAGAGACGATGCAGATTCCCGCGATTGAATACCAAGCGGAATTTACCATTTCATCCGTCAAATTCGCGGAAATGATTCAACAACTCCGGATGTTTGGAGATACAATGGAAATCAAATGTTCCGAAGAAAAAATCTCGTTATATTCAACCAGTCAAGAAAGTGGTAAAATGTCGGTGGAAATCAAGATTGACGATTTAACCAGTTTTACGATTAACGAAGGTGAACAGTTGAATTTATCATTTAGTCTCATGTACATGAGTTATATATGCATGTATAGTAAAATCGCAAAAGACGTAGATATCCGTTTATGTACCGAATATCCGCTGTGTATTCTATATGACATGGGCCAAGATGCAAAAATGATGTTTTATCTAGCTCCTAAAATGAATGATGATTGATTGATTGATTGATCTTTCGTTCATGTCCTATAGAAAATATCTAGATCGGAATTGGACAAGAGTTCATCTACGTCCGCAGTATACAATATATTCCACGCAGTACTATTACTCGATAAAGGTAACGATAGAATATTCATACGTTCTGAAAAAGGGGCGGGTGAAATCGTATATTTATATTCTCCGTAATAAACAATCTTTTTCATTCGAAATCTTTTATTGTCCATCTTTTGGAATTTCTGGAAATCGAACGTTTCATATTCTCGCATTTGGCGCGTTTCAAAATCGTACCTAGCGGATATTATCTGGTACTCTGGAAATTGGAGACGTAATGTTTGGATAGAATTTGTAGAGTCGTTGTTGTTGTTGTTGTTGTCTGTCATATAGAACAATTATATGATTCTGATCAATAGATCTGAATCATAAATCAATTTTTGGATGTCTATTTTTTTCTATATTTATTTAGTATAAATGTCGTCAATTCCGAGTCCGCATATAGTTATAACGATTGATGGAAAAGAAGTGTATAATAGTGGTAATATACAATCCGTGGCGGAGTTGGATCAATTCGTGCGAGAAGATAATCCACAACGAGGAAACGAATATTATTATCATAATGGGAATACATTTGTAAAGGATGTACTGACAGGTATATTTCTAGGTTCGATGCATGATACGGCGCAATATTTTTTTGGTAATAATACAAAACGTTTTGCGGTGTATAATTTACGGGCGGTGTCGGAGTAGGAGAAATGATACATATGTTTGAAAGATGAGTAAAAATTGAAATATTTTCAATACAATGGTGGTATGGTATTCCTATAAGATGCAGATACAGTTTAACGATATTTCCATATTAATTTTCTTGGTATTCTTTGTAGTTTCGCTTATTATGTTTCTAGCGGTAATTGCACGACTTCAATCGAGTGTTCACTATGAAATGCGATTTTTAGAAAATACTAGACATGATACTGCCCCGAATACCCCCAATACAAGTGTGCACTCCAAGGAAGATATCGAAACGGGCAATTTCGAGAAAAATGCGATTCACAATGAAACGGATATCGAAACTATCGAAACTATCGAAACTATCGAAACTATCGAAACTATCGAAACTATCGAAACGGATGATTCGGAGAAAAATCTGCCTCATCAGTAAAAAAAGGGGCGATTGGATTCAGTTTATAGAAAAATATAATGGCGTAGCGTGGCGTGGCTATAATGGCGACGAACCATTTCTTATCATTCGCGAGGATGCGATAGATTTGTCCTATAGAAAATCTGAATAAAGGACAAAGACAAATGGACTTTTTCTTCTCTTTTTTCATTTTCATCCTCGTACTTTTTCTATATATTCATATTGTCGCCCAATATAAAACCAGCGAGGATTTAGAAATATATGAAATGGATTATACCGACAATCGGCACTTGCAAGACATTTGTGATTTGAAACAACCCATTTTGTTCCGCGCACCCACCATAATGAATCCCATTCGTCCAGAGGAATGGACGGAAAAATGCGCCGAACACGACATTGTCATGAAATCCGTCGCGGATTATTACACGGTGGATAATAAAGAGTCCGCTTGTGATTATGTAATGATGCCATACCGCGCATTTCACTCACTCGTATCAAGTGACCGCAATGCTAGATATTTCACGGAAAAGAACCACGAGTTCATAGAAGATGCTGGATTCTACGGCGAATATCGCGATATGGACGTCTCTATAAAACCCCCCTACATTGCCAAAACGACGTACGATTTTATCGCGGGATCTGCGGAATGTACAACCCCCATGAGATATCACATAGATTCCCATAGATATTTCTATGTGACTAGTGGCAAAATCCGCGTAAAAATGACCCCTTATAAAAGCCGGAAATATCTACATGTCGTCAAGGATTACGATCATTACGAATTTTGGTCCCCCGTCAATGTATGGTCCCCCCAAGAGTCATATAGAAATGATTACGATAAATTGCGGTTTGTGGAATTCGACGTGGTCGCGGGATATATCCTATATATTCCCGCATATTGGTTCTATTCTTTCGAATTTGTAGAGAAGGATAGTCAAATCATGGGAGTCATATACAATTCTTCCATGAATATTCTCGCGAATTTGCCCCATATTGCCCGTTATTATATGCAGTTTTCCACGACGAAACAGCGAGTCATGGACGAGTTTGTAAATGTAGATAAGGTGGTAGATAAGGTGGTAGATAAGGTGGTAGATAAGGTAGTAGATAAGGTAGAGGAGAAGGAAGAAGTGGTGGCACCTTTCACCAAAGATTCGACGTCGATATAATCCGGTTGGTCGATCGATCGATCGATCAACCGACTCACGAGGGACTTTCAAATCTATGCAGGGATATATCTCATAGGATCATCGCTATTTAGATGGATATGTAATACGCCCATCTGATTTGTCATATAATCCGAATCGTTTTTATTTTTCGCACCCGGAGAAAGTATTTCGCGTTTTATTTCCATGAATGCATCCGATACATTGTTTATTTTGGCAGGTAATCCCGTATTCACTTTTTCGGGGGTACCAAATTCACGATTAAATACGACCTTGTCGAGAAACGCAAAACGTGCATTTATTACCCCCGACTTGTGTATCCCCGACTTGTATTTTTTAAGGATGTTTTTCACCATTTTCAATAGACGGAGATCATGGGATTCATTCTTTATTTTCGACCATATATAATGTTGGCTTGCCAATGTCGTCGTTTTATTCATCCATCCATATCCCATATTATTACCACATTCAGGGTAACATTCCGGAATTCGGCATAATTTCTTGTGGTAATTTTCTGCCTCTGGGAAAAACGATCGACCATAATCGATCAACTTTACCATAAATTGCGATTTGAATCGGACAGTCTCCGTCTCCGATACATGATATACATATTCTATATGATTATTTGGAGGTAATATATATATTAAAACATTTTCAGTATGTAAATCATAATGTGTATAGGACTTGCGCAGTGTATGTAATATAGAATAAATATGGAAAAGGATATATATGAGTTCATTCATGACGAATTTACTAATACTTATTGCTCCATTCAACGGGACTGGATTTTTTATATCCTGTATAAGAAGTGCGAGATGTTTCGAGTGCGCACATGTATCTACAATGTCTGCATCTAAAATATCGCCATTGGTGATAGGATCCACGTTTTTGAAGAATACGTTTTTCGAGATATTGACTGTATCTTTCGAATGTAGCCATGCCCCTTCATCGACATATCTGTATAATGCATATGTTTCTACGAAAAGGGGATATCGATTCTGGAAAGTATTCAAGTATTTTCCTACTAAATATTCATATGCCAGATTATCACTGCTTGTTTTGGCGCTCGATTTCACAACTGCATATGCATCGTACTTACTTCGGCGATAGTGGATACGATGGATAAATCCATTCGCGGAAGGCGTACCTTTGCGTTCAATCGGCGGTTCGATGAATTCGAGTCCTTGGAAATCGTTAAAAAACGCCTTTATCTTTCGGTTTTCTTTTCCCAATGCGATACATAGATTCGAATCGTGGCAAACGCGATCTAGAAATTGGGAACGACGTTTGAATGTGGTATTTCGAAAGAATTTGCCTATTTTGCGTTTGGCAGTACTGTTTCTTCTTGTTTGTTGTACCAAGGACGGAACATTTTCTTTGGTGACGCGATGTTTCGTTCGTCCATCGGTTTTATCTAAAATGTATGTTCGTGTTAATCTACAGTATTTGTATTTTTGACCATTTGTATACATACATATAGGATCTTGCAAACAATTCTCCCGTGTTTTTGTTCGACATCTTGAAAATATCTTTCCTTTTCTCGGCATATATATTGGATGGATATTTTTCTTTTTTTCTTTTTTTCTTTATGATTTACATGTTTTCATATTTCATAACTTGTGAAAATGCCGGTTTTTACAAAAAAGATTCGGATTTTATTTTGACGATGGTATATGAACCGGATATTTGGATAACTGGTTATGAAATGAGAAAAGGGGTAAAAGGTCTAATACCAATACATTTCTCGAATATGTCGATTGATTGTTCATCGGGTTCATAATTATAGGTCATATAGAACAATTCTTCGTCTTCCTCTTCGCGGACACCGTTGAATACGATCTTTTTTTGTGCGTCGTCATATGTACCGTTATATTCATGAACGCGTTTATTCCACAAGGGACACATTTTCGTATAATAGAGCCAATCTCTGGAGAATATATCCACCATTGATTTATCGGTTGCAGTGTGTGAATGTATTTTATATTTACAGAGTATATTCAATGTGCGATAAGGTTTTATTCCTGTAAGATCGGGTACACTCGGTATATCGCGTTCGGTCGCGCGAATGAAGCGTTTGGCAGTTGGACGCCTGCGCGTGGAAAGGATATTCTTTACTATCGTGGCCAATATGAGGGGATCTCGTGTTTTCTTCCATTCCCTGTTTTTTTTATGGACGAATTTGAGGAATCTGTCGCAATGGGACATGTATCTCGGAATACAGTGTTCTGTCAAATAGGTAATACATTCTTCTTGAAATCCTGAATCGTAATATTCGAATGCCCAGAACATGGCCTCTTCCAAATTCGGTTCTTGATGGAACAGGACGTATTCCAGTGAATCGCAAACCCCCGTTTTCATATAAAGTGATCGTGTAAAACAAATCATGGGGATTCGTATATGATATTATATCTATATCACATACGAATAGTATCTTTCAATTTTACATTCCCTCAATAGAAGATGCGTCTCCTCTCGAATAAATAATACATATTATTATCATATGTGTGGAATCGTTGCATATTTGGGAAATTCCGCTTTTCATGAATATATATTTTCCGGTCTCGCTTTTCTCCAGAATCGGGGATACGATTCTCTCGGTATATGTACTATAGAAAATGCCCATCTCGTTATCAGGAAATCGCTCACACATTCCATGACAGAATTCCAAAGGGGGATCGATATATCATCGAACACAGGGATTGCTATAGGACATACACGGTGGGCGACCCATGGAGCAAATACGCTGGTAAATGCGCATCCACATACAGATACGAAGAATCGTATCGCCGTCGTACATAATGGTATTATAGAGAATTATGCGGAATTGAAAACCATGTTACAGTCGGAAGGGTACATTTTCCAATCGCAGACGGATACGGAATGTGTTTCAATATTGATCGGCAAATATTTAGACGAAGATTGTCCGATAGAAATCGCTATACAGCGATCCGTCGCCCATCTTTCGGGGACATGGGCTTTAGTGATTTTGCATTGTGAATACCCCGATCGACTATGGCTAACCCGGAATGGTTCGCCTTTACTATTGGGAATAGAAGACGATTATGTAATGATTGCGTCTGAACAGTCCGCATTCGGGAATTACGTAAAGAGATATACCGTTGTTCAGAATCACGAAATCATCGAAATACACAAACCCGTGAATGGTATCCCCGTGAAAATCGAATATACCGGTTCTACGGAGGATATTAGTCTGGAATATAGCCAGATTGGTCATATAGAATCCATGAATGGATATCCCCATTGGATGTTGAAAGAGATTCTGGAACAGGGGAAATGTGTGGATATGGCGATCAATAAGGGGGGGCGCATTATGAGCGAATCTACCGTGAAATTGGGTGGAATGGATCAATATACTGCCCCCCTTATGAAAGTCCGGCATCTCATTCTTCTCGGATGTGGGACCTCGTATCATGCGGGTATGTGGTCATTGGATTTATTCAAATCCCTCGAGATCTTCGATACAGTTTCTATATATGACGGTGCGGAGTTCTCTATACGGGATATTCCGCGTGATGGGAAATCGATTGCCTCATGTGTCGCCATTTTTCTCTCTCAATCGGGGGAAACGAAAGATTTACATCGATGTATCCAGATCGCAAAAGAGTCGGATCTCATCACTGTCGGGGTGGTTAATGTGGTAGATAGTATGATTGCCCGTGAAACGGATTGTGGGGTATACTTGAATGCGGGGAAAGAATTCGCAGTTGCATCCACGAAATCTTTCACAAATCAGTGCGTGATTCTAACCATGATTGCCATCTGGTTTGCACAGAATAAAGACGTCAAATTGGGAAAACGTATCCAGATGATCCGTGATATGCGGGCATTGTCTGGTCATATAGAAAATGTATTGAGGGTACGCCACGAGATTGCGTCATTAGTTACCGATTGGTCCGCTGGATGGTACTCTCTCTTTTTATTGGGGAAGGGTCAATGCGAAGGAATTGCACGCGAAGGGGCGTTGAAATTAAAGGAAGTCGCGTATTTGCATGCGGAGGGGTACTCGTCATCCGCATTGAAACATGGTCCCTTTGCATTAATCGTGCCACATACACCCATTTTCATTTTTGATATAGGGGAGGAAAATCACGCAAAAACGAGGAATGCGATTCATGAAGTATCTGCACGGGACGCAGATGTGATTTCTATAGGAGATCATATAGAATGTCATATAGAGATTGATGAGAACCCGACTTTCGGGGGTGTTCTCGGAAATATCGCGATACAAATCATGGCGTATGAAATCGCCGTATTACGCGGTATCAATCCGGATTTTCCACGCAATTTGGCCAAAGTCGTTACTGTGGAATAAGTTGATATACGATACGCGATACGTGATAAAAATTGATTTTTTGTGGGGGGGTGGGGGTGTAGAGATTACAGTACTATACAATGAGTCATATTCTGAAATATATGAGTTGCTATTCGATAAAAACGGCGGAACATATACCTTATGGGTCATCTGTATCGGAATCTATAAATGCGACGGGCGGAAAGGTCGTAAAGATATGTAATGGAAATACCATTCTCATCGAGACCAACTCCCTTTCTTCCGATTCGCCGGTATATAGATTCTATGTGAAATTGCGCGGGGTCGATATTCCTTCTATAGGAATAGAATCATCGGAACATGACAAAGAGATTGCATATAAATCCTATTGTGTATTATCTGCGACGATTCTAGGGAAAACAGTATCCATCCGTAACGTTGAGGCGAGTACAATAGACAATGATCCATTGATTGCAGATGTATTTCTGGAGAGTTACGCCGTCCAAAAAGAAAAATGACACCTTGTCTCATCTTCAATCGTCAAAATCCAATAAATCTATATTACATGATGGAGATGGAGTCACAGACTTATTATTACTACGTGTAAGTTGTTCTGTCAAATAGTCAATCGTTAGGTTTTTTTTACAAAGTTGTCCTTCCAATTGTCCTATAATCTTTTGCTGATTTTCCACCAATTCTTTATATGTGAGCATTTCTACATAATAGTTTGCCTTGTTTTGATTCAACATAGTTATCCATTTTTGATGGGCCTTTGTTTTTACATGGGATGCGAATTTGCTTCCATTATCATACGTCTTATCTTTTCTTGATCCACAAGGGCAAAATAATCCATGTTTGATGATGGGTATATTGTCTATATAATTACCGTCATTATTCACACTTGGTGTATATGTATCTGGTGTAATCGTTATTTCCATATTATTTGTAATGTATTATACATCTTTGAACTTTTATACCTATTTTACTTTGTAATCTTCGATTCGTGGTATAAAAAAAAAGAGGTGAGGACCTCTTTTTTTTTTTGGGTTTTATTCAGATATATATATATATGATTTATTCGTTGGTTGATGATCGATATCGAAGTTAATCTGCCTGTATCTATCTATCCCAATCATTCATATTTTTGTGTTCGAAACAGTATTTCTCGGCGCCATCCCCCGTACAGGTCCATTCGATGATCGGTCTATCTGTAACGCTGTCAGATTCGGGTTCGGAATATGTACGCACACTATCGACATATTCAAATACCCAATCTTGGATAAAATCCAAATCCACCGTCCCGGGTGCAGGTACTAAATACTCGTATCCGTGTGCAAACGAATCCGTCATCTGTTCCATTTCATTTGTATGTGTTTCCCCTTTTTCTTCGCGAACTAACCAATGGTCGAAACATACATATACCGTGCGATCTTTCGCTATATGAATATCCGTAATTTCCGTCGTATCATTTAGAATGATCTTCTTCAAATACTCTTTGATAAAATCGCGGTCGTACTTATCATCATCAACATTTTTGATGGAGATACACACTGGATCACTGGACAAGATTCGATTAAATGATTTTGACATGGTTTCTTTCAAACTCATAAAAAATATGTACTTCAATTTTCACAATAACGAACAAAATTGAAGTACTTTTTTTTATTATACTCTATATCATTCATGCAAGCAAATGTCGTCTATTACTGAACAAACTGTTATGTCCAACGTCCGTGTATACAATGATTGGTTTCATGCACCGAATGGAAGTATCTATATTAAGTGCCTACCGCATAACTATGGCAAGGTGGAAATTAATGACCTAGTATGGTTTATGGGAAAAATTAACCGTATCGATATCGTCAATTCTCCGCCAAAAGCGAATGGGGCTACTTATCGTATGGCATTCGTCCATTTCGACTATTGGTATTCAGCCAGCGATTCGATGGAAGTTCGTCAAGGCATTCTTGAAAGTTTCTACGAAAAAACCGATTTTCGAGTAGGATTCGATGGGGTCGTAGTTACGATCAATACGCGTCCAGTTCCAAAAACAAATTACAACGTCGATCAGTTGAGCGATATGTACCATCGCATGCGCGAAGAGTTTACCGCGATTGTTGAAAAACAGTCCACCGAAATCGTGGAACTTCGTAGCGAGGTCGAATCATTGCGTTTGTCACATAGAAAAAATGTAGAGGATACTTCGGAACAGATTGTATCGCTCAATGACGCTTTAAATATGGAAAATGGGAATATTGTTAAAATGAATGACGTATTGGATACTGTCGCCATATCTGTCCATGAGATCACGAGCCAAATTGCATGGGAAATTATTCCGCAGATAAAATCGTATTCCGACAAGGTGACGGGGGTGGTCCGTGAATATAAGGCGTTTGAAAAGAACACGTCGCGCGAAGTGAATAATGCGAATCTTACAAATCTTCAACTAAACAGTTCCATCATTTCCCTTGAAGTGAAAATGAAAAAAATGGAAGACGAATTCTATGCGGACAGTTCGACTGTCGAGCAAGACGAACGTGAAGACGATCGTCAAGGCGAGCAAGACGATCAAGTCGACGATGTCAATGAACTTTTCCTGAGAATGGAAGCGGTCGAGGAAGTGATTGAACCTTTTATTGAGTTGATGAAACGTAAGAAGAATCGTGAAGAATTTTTGTCATACATGAAAGGATCGTACTTTACATCGCGGTAGATTTTATTAAGTCATAGATAGTGATATGTAATCATAATGAATAAATGAATGAATGAACAAATAAAAAAGACGCTGTTTTTGGCGTCTTTTTTACCGGCTGTATCAATGCGCAAAATTGAATTGCTTTTTTTATCTCCGGTTTATATGATTTATTCAAAGCATGTCGAACATCGAACATAATCAGTCTATTAATATTCCGGCCTCTCTCACTTCCGTATATTTAGGAGGTGAAAGTGTAGTGGTGGGAGGAGGAGGAGGGGGAACCGTTGCGAAACGCGCACGTATTACGAACGAAGAGAAAATCGCGAAAATCAATGAGACAATAAAATTAGAAGATCGTGCATTCAATAAGTTAGTTAAATCAAATATACGCTATAACGAAAAAATCGTACAAAGTGATATAGTGATTGCAAATGAACTCGAAGAATTGGCTGAATTGCAAGCTTTGGTGAAACAGAAGGAGGATCGTATCCATGCGCAACGTCTTCGCATACGATCCATAAGACAGCGTATAGACAAAAATATTCACAAAAATAGTACTTGGTATACCCTTTTCCAGAATCATCAACGTGGACCGCGTGCAGAGTTAGTCCGTGATGTTCATCTTCTCACTACAAAATCCAATATTGCGAAATGGAAGAAAGAGGCCACTCAATTTGCAAACGAGAATAAAAAGAAGACGCCGAAAACCATTCTTGCGAAAATCGCCATGCTATCCGACGATCTCATTGGATGTATCCGCGAATTTATCCCATACGATGTTCGCATTGCATTGATCGAGGATAGATATAAACCCATGAAAACATTGATCCCACGACTGGATTTGCATGGCATTTCGATGCTCATTAAACATTTCTATCTGACTCCCGCGTTCTTTTCCTATCTGTCGATCGAAGAGGCCCGGCAACATACATATGGATGTCGCGCCTACAATCCTGCATGGACACACGGAAGCAGGGTAGATATGGTGACACAATTGATGCGTCCAATCATCGAGATGAAATGTAAAAATCCAGAAATCGCCTATAAATTTCTATCGACTATTGCAATCACCATAAAACCCGATAGAATGTATCATGGCATTTACGTGTAGTGATCCTTTGTTCCTTGTCCTATAGAAAAATCATAGATAAAAAACGTCGCCCATATCACGTTTTTTATTGGGTCCCCCTCCTCATGTTCATTTCATATATGACATGAAATGAAAATAGTATAATCAGTGAAGATTTTACACTTCACTTCGTATCTAATGGGACGCCCCGAAGGGGCGCATTTCAATTCATTACTGATATAAATGTATATGATTTTGTTGATAATGAATGTAAAATTACAAATGTAAGTTACACTTATCGTTTTGATAATTTTCAATTAGTATAGGCGTTTGAAATGTAAAAAGGTATAATAATCACTTTGTCCCATTAGACACAAAGTGATTTCAGAAAGGGTGTAAATATACCTCTATTATAAGGTCATATAATGGGCAATAAACAAACGCATCATTACAATAGTAATCAATATACAACCCTCGATGATGACCAGATTCGTCATATAAGACAAAATTACAAGGTGATTGATGTGTGTTGGTTGGATGAGATGGAACTACATTCGAAAATGTTCAATGACGAATATTTCATAAAATCGCCGGAAAAGCAACGAGTCGTAAATCAAATGTTGAAATACTATCTCAATGATATAGATAAACCCATTTACAGAATGACAGATTATCTATGTGACAAAGAAGAGCAAATATGTATATGTAATACTTTTGCGAACGATTTCAGAAAAATATACAAAGTGGGAAATGGTAAGGATAGAAAATATGCGAATTGGTGTAAAAGATCTGAGTCGAAATCTTGATCGGTGAAAATACTATTCCGATATCACAATCCATCAATCATATAGTAAATCTAGGCATTGTATGGCCCTCTTTCTCTTTTTGTATCTTTATAATATATCAACGACGAAAGGTATGTCACATAGAACAATTCGACGAGGAAAAAGACAAAGACGAACGAAACGCGCACCCATTCCATCGATGGATAAGAAATCGCATATTGTCCGCGTATTTATCGAAATGCTCAATATCGTGAAATTGTACCACTGGAAAACGCATTCTTATTCGCAACATAAAGCGACGGATGATCTATATGACAAACTCAATGGTCATATAGATTCATTTGTGGAAGTGTTATTAGGCAAAGATCAGTCGCGAATCCGGTTGATGGAACATAGGATTGATCTATTGGACATTTCATCGACCAGAGAAATAAAGGATCGTATCCATGAATATCGCGAATTCCTATTTGATATGAACATCTATTTCGACGAACGTCGTGATTCGGATCTATTAAGCATCCGTGACGAAATTTTAGCCGATTTGAATCAATTCCTCTATCTCCTCTCTTTTACTCACGCTTAAACCTTTGAAGAAATCACACGGTTCTTATACACTGAGTTTATTATAATAACATAAATCATTGTCTACAAATATGTGTGCATTCTTATTCTTATCATAACACTCTTTAATATAATACCCATCTGCATCATATCGGTCTAATATCCATGTTTCATTTTTACATATTTTATAGGGTATTATAACCATGGCAGTATCGATACCACCGATTGTTATATTATTACCTTTAATTCTATTGTATTGATTGAATGTATACATCCTGCTATTATCGATATTATTCAATAATCTATATAGATTTGGATGAAGGATATTGTCATCGTCCAAATAGTATAATAAAGTATCCGGATTTGTAATTTTACTTAACGCATAATTACGCTGTGGATTTCCCGATATACCTTCTCCTTTATATACATATTCTTTAATTTTGTTATTTTCTTCATTTCCAAATACATTCGGATTGTCCATTATTTTACTGCCGTCATATACGATAATCCATTCATCGATGTAATCAAAATTGATACTTTTTTTAATTTCCAATAAATTATCAATTCTATAGGATGGTGTTATTATCGTTAATTTATTTGGATTTTTAAAAATAGGTTCATCGCCTCCTTTTACCAATATAAATAACTTGTCATTGTCCCATCCAAACGAGTTTTTATTATTATGATCTAAATCTATAAAATAGTAATCCTGGAAATGGTCCAATACCGATCCCAATCGATTTATGTAATCCTCTTCATTGTACGATTTAAATACATCTTCAATAATTAATACTCCCCCCGGTTTTAAATATTGAAAAGTATTTTCAATAACTCTTATTTGATCTTCAAACTGATGGGTCGTGTCTTCGATGATAATATCATAGGTTATATTGAGTTCGCCGAATTTATTTACAATACTATCTCTATCGGTAACATCTATTTGAGAAAGAGTTATTCTATTATTATTACACCATTTTTCGTTTGAAACGTCGACGTTAGGAGGTGTAAAATTCTCTTTAATGTACAATTGTGTAAAATTATTTATTAAATTTTCATCGTATTCAAATCTATATATTTCAGCGTTTATAAAATATTCTTGCCACATAAGTAATGAAGCCCCGTCTAATATACCCAATTCTGCTATTTTTAAATTTTTACTTTTACTATTTTTAAATAATCCATCGTAAAATAATGTATATGGATGACAATGTCTATAATCCGTAACATTATTTCGTTGCGATGTTTTATCCGTATCGTATTTTTTCCCTATCTCACATAATTCTGATGAATTCGTCAAATAGTGAATATGTAGGGTTTCCATATACGTTATATTATATTTTATGCGTTAACTCTTAACGAATAAAATTATGTATCCATCACTAAAACGAATTCGCAAGTCCTTTTGTACGAGCCAATATGGATTCCGTCATCGATTTGCGCATTTTCAAATTGTCTATATGACCTACCAATTCTTCGGTGGAATTGGATACACGTCGGATCTTGTTGTAAGCGACTTTTGCTTGATGTTGCGATTTTTTATATTTCTTTTTCAGATCGCGGAATTTATTACGGAGTGTGTCTAAATGTTCTGTCGATTTCTTCAATTCGTTGGTGATAACTTTGCGCGTTTTATTCAATTTGGCTTGTTCGCGTTCGCGGATATTTTTGATTGATCTGTGTGTTTTTATAGATCGATTCATTATACCCATCTTTGGCGGGGTCGTCGGGTAGATACGAACTGTTTCCCCTATAGTATCATTCTCTTCTGGACGGAAAAAATCGGCGACAGGTGGATGTGGTTTCGGGAAAGGGAGTTGTTTGATTTCATTTAAAATGGATCTCGGTGCACGAATGAGGATTGAACGCGATATCATCGGTAATGGATCCAACGGTTGGAAATCCGGGGGATAAGGACGTATATTCTGCGGAATTCTATTTTTTAGAATTTCGGTCAGTTTTCGTGTCGTATTTCGCGGGTTTTTGTATATACGCAAAAGTTTTCCTTTTGCATTTTCTCTCGATTCTCTTGTTTGACTTCTCGATGATAGTGTTCTCAATGACATCGATTTTATACTATACATAGATTTTATAGGACATGGATCACTTGTAATTTTCAATATACAATATACGTAGTACAACTCTCTCTGTTTCAGTGTTTTGACAATAGTCGATATTAAGTACTAATAACTTAAATATTATAAAATATATAATAAAAATGAATATATTACACCGACCAAAAAGAAAAATGAGACAAGACGCAGTTATAATTTATATATAGACTAACCATTACAGAAATGTAATTGTGAAATAGCCTAATGCCCTTTAGGGTGCTTTTACACTATTAAGAAGGAGAATAACAAATTTTTTATTTTTACACCTTTTAACATTTCAAACGCCGATTATTTAAGATAATTGCCTTCTATATCGCTTGACGCGTAACAAGATGATGCGAAGTGCCCTTCTCTACCACATCTAAAACAACAATCATCATCATCATCATCATCATGATATTTATTATAATTTTTATTACGATAATTACAATATTTTTCGTGATATTCGTATTTTTTTAAGTCTGTAAATTCTTTTTTACAATAATCACAACACCATATATTTTTACTACCATCACTTTCTCTTTCATATTTATTATATTTTTTATTACAATAATTACAATATTTTTCGTGATATTCGTATTTTTTTAAGTCTGTAAATTCTTTTTTACAATAATCACAACACCATATATTTTCACTACCATCACTTTCTGTTTCCCAACATTCATTTTCTTCACAATCTTTCGCAAAATGTCCTTCTTTACTACAAATAAAACATTTATTATTAGTTCCATTACTCATTTGTTGTAAATGAGTT
>Ga0164295_10002387_pt1 | contig 15472 bp, 11 predicted proteins | sample GEODES006metaG_FD_111798 | JGI IMG/M metagenome (GOLD analysis project Ga0164295, IMG submission 111798) | Oligotrophic lake water microbial communities from Sparkling Lake, Wisconsin, USA - GEODES006 metaG | ecosystem: Environmental > Aquatic > Freshwater > Lake | place: USA: Sparkling Lake... | reverse complement strand
GGGCTGTATCCCATCACCGGCAGCCGTGGGGCCGCGCTGAACTACACCTTCAACTACCGCCAAGGCACACTCGTGGTGGAGAGCTTCGTCGGCAGCTATGAAGCCCTGCTGGTGGATGGCGGCGCCCAGGCCGTGGGCAAGCTCAGCGTCAATGTCACCGGAGCCGTCACGTTCACGGGCAGGCTCTTTGTTGGCACGGAGATAGCACCGCTGTCCCTCATCGGCACGCTGGTTAGCAACCCCAGCACCGGCCAGGCCAGCGCCAACGTAGTGAGTATTTCCCCCGATGGCACCCCCTACGTCACCAGCGTTAACCTGCCGCTGTCGGACGCCGAGTTCATGACCGCCAGTGCCACACGGGATAGCATCGCCCTCGGCACAGCCACCGACGGACGGAAGCTCAGCACCGCTACTGTCGTGCTTTATGCCGGAGCGCATACCGCCGTGCTGGAACCTGCCACGCCGGCGGGCGCAGCCGTTCCCGTCGGCGCAGGCTGGGCCACCGCCAAGATCGACTCCAAAGGCGTTCTCACCCTCACGGGCAGACTTGGCGACAATGTCGCCTTCACCACCGCCCTCTCGCCTGACACCGCCAGCAACCCTGGGTATCGCCTTTTCGCCCAGCCTTACCTCGCTGCACGCAAGGGCTCCTACCTCGGCGGCAAGTTCAGCTTGGCAGCCCACCCGATCCACAGCAACCGCCGCTACCTGGAAGCCGCTGCCCTGACCTGGAGCAAGCTTGGCCTGCCCACCGATGCCACCTACCGCGCAGGCTTCGGCCCCGTCAGCACCGTGCTCATGATCGACCCCTGGCTGGCACCCAAGACCACGGCACCCACCATCAGCCTCGCGCAGCGGCTTGGCCTACCCGGCACCTCCTTCAATGTCAGCCACTCGGCCACTGGCAGCGCCTCGAATGGAGACCTGCCCACACGGCTCAACCTCAGCGCCACCAATGTCGTGAGCGTGCTCTTGCCACTGGCCAACCTGACCAAGTGGAAAACGCTCACCTTCCTGCCGACCACAGGCACCTTCACCGGTAGCTTTGAATTGACTGACGCCATCAAACGCCCCGTCACCTTCAGCGGCGTGCTGCGCCAGCCCGCCACCACACCCGATACCTTGATCGGCAATGGCCACTACCTGCTGCCACCGCTGACCGGCACCGAGAAGACCACCGGCGAGCTGATGTTCACCAGGCCGTAGGTTCCGCCCATCGCTGGTAGGGCGCTCTGTCCCAGAGCGCCGCCGCCGAAGCGCTGGACGTCGCAATACAGCAAAATTGCCAAAGTCATCCACCTTACATCCGGCGCTGTGGGACACAGCGCCCTACCTGTTTTTGAATGCGCCTTTCAATGTCCCTCTCGCAGCATGATCCAGCCGACCAGTGCCAGGATCGGCACCAGAATGGGCAATGAATAGCGCACGATGTAGCCGATAAATCCAGGCGTGTGCACCTTGGACTTTTCGGCAATGGCCTTCACCATGAAGTTCGGCCCATTGCCGATGTAGCTGCCCGCCCCGAAAAACACGGCCCCTAGCGACACGGCGATCAGGAAATGCGGATGGTCGATCACGAACTTCATCACGTCCGCCGGATTGCCTACGTCCAGATAGTAGCTGCCCATCTCCGCCGCCAGGAAGGCGAGGTAGGTCGGGGCGTTGTCCAGGAAGGCGGAGAGCGCCCCGGTGGCAAAGTAGTATTGCAGCGGACTGTTGAGCGAAATGACGTTGCCACTTTGCAGAATGGCCAGCGCGGGGAGCATGGTCAGGAAGATGCCGATGAACAGGTAGCCCACCTCCTGCACGGGGTGGAAATTGAAGTCGTTCGCCTCGTGCACGTCCTTCTTCGTCGTGAAGTAAGACACCGCCGCCGCTGCGATCATGAGCATGGCCGACACCGTCACCACGCCGACCTTGTGCTTGGGATCAATGAACACCGCGCCCAGGACGACGGCGAGAAAGATCAGGTTCGGCAAGCCACGGAACTGCCATTCATCATGCGCCGTTTCCTTGTCACGCACCGGCTTCGGTGCGCGCAGGAAGTTCCGCCAGTCCAGCACCAGAAAGACCGCCAGCAGCAGCAGGTTGGTCAGTAGCCACGCGGGCCAGCAATGCTCCAGCACCCACCAGAAAGGCACGCCGCGCAGGAAACCAATGAACAACGGCGGGTCGCCAATCGGCGTCAGACAGCCGCCGCAGTTGCTGACGATGAAGATGAAGAACACGATGTGCAGGCCGGTGATGCGATACTTGTTCATCCGTATCCACGGACGAATCAGCAGCATGGACGCCCCGGTCGTGCCGATGAGGTTCGCCAGCACAGCACCCGTCGCTAGGAAGGCCACGTTGACCCACGGTGTGGCCTCGCCTTTCACACGAATGTTGATACCCCCACTGATCACATACAGCGAGCCGACCAGCGCCATGAAGCTGATGTATTCCTCCGCTGCGTGAACCAGCGGCGTCGTTTCGCCAAGGCCAAAGAAGTAATAGCAGGCCGTGATCAAGCCCAGCCCGATGGCCACCTTCGGATAGTGATGCTCCCAGAAGTGCGGTGCCAGCAGAGGCATCAGCGCAATGCACAGCAGCAACACGACAAAGGGCAGCACCATCCACGGATTGGGCATGGCATGAGCGGCAGCGAGCATCAAGGTCATAAGCACGTGCTGTCAGCGCAGGAAGCCACCGGTGCAAAGAAAAAGCCCAGACACTTTCGTGCCTGGGCTTCTCAAATGCGAAACGTTGGAACCTTACTTCAGCTCCCAGCAACCACCTTCGACCGTGCTGCGGGCGAAGAGATGATCATAGGCCAGCACCGGGTAGCTCCAGACCTTGCCGTCCAGCAAGTCGTCGCGCTTCAGCTCGGTGTATTTCTCGGGGGACGCCTCGACGAAGACGACTTCGCCCTTGTCGCTCAGCGCGATGATCGTCTTATCGGCGATGATCACCTGGCCAGGGCCGAAGCCTGCTTCCTTCCACATGTCCTTGCCCGTGCGGATATCCACGCAGGCCAGCGGACCAGCGCCGTATTCCTTGAAGCTGAACATGCCATACAGATAGCCGTCCTTCACCACCGGCGTGCTCCAGTGGTTGAAGCACTCGTTCTCACGACGCCACAGCGGTTCGGCGCTCAGCGCATCTCCGCTCTTGCTGATCTTGAAAGCCCCGGCACCCACGCCGTAACCGGCCGAGCAATACACGATGTCTTCATACACCACCGGCGAAGCTGCTGTGCTCACCTTGAAGGGGAACTCAGCACGCCACAGCACCTTGCCCGTGGCAGGCGTCACGCCGACCAGACCAGTCTGGGTAAAGAAGATCGCCTGATGCACGCCATGAATGTTCGCCAGGATCGGCGTCGCGTGGGTCATCTTATCGTCCTCGCCCTTCCAGATCACTTCACCGGTCTTCTTGTTCAGGCCCAGCAGCGCCTGGCCAGGCCCACCGCCACAGAGCATCAGCACATCGCCATCAATCAACGGCGACGCCGCGTTCTCCCACTTGATCTGCACACCGGCATGATCCTTGAGCACATCGCGATTCCACACCGCCTTGCCCGTGGCCGCGTCGAAGCAGAACACGCCCAGATTCGCATCAATGGCATAGACCAGCGAGCCATCGACGACGGGCGTCGAGCGCGGGCCGTCGCCGCCCTTGTTGTCCGGGGTGCCCGAGTCACCACCGCCCGTGTATTTGGAAATGACCGTCAGCGGCGCGGACCAAGCCTTCTTGCCGCTCTTCACATCCAGCGCCAGCAGCACCTCGGTCGTGTTGCCGTCCACCTCATCCATGATGATCGTGAAGGCCTTGCCACCTGCCACCGCGAAGGAGCTGAAGCCCTTCGGCGTGTCCTGCTTCCACAACTTCTTCACCTGCACGCGCTTCCAGTCGCGCACCGCCTTCGGAGCCGTCGTGGTGCCGTTGTTCGGACCGCGAAAGGCCGCCCATTCGCCGGGTTTGATTTCAGCCGAGAGAAAGCCCGTGCCAAGCACGAGCGCCAGTGAGGTGCGGAGGGTAGATGCAGTCATGGAATGTGAGAAGCGCGGATGGAACGAGGGCCTCGAGAAGGTTCTTTCGAGCCCGCGCAAAGGAGCGCAGGCGCTCCGGGCCGCAACGAAAAACAATGCGAAGGAGGGGGAGATGCTGAATACGTTTTCGCCCTTTCGTATTTCTGGCAAGGCAGATTGCAAGAAGAGTATCTTTCATCTGCTACAATCTTGGCACAAACGAACGGGGATCGCACAGCTCTCCGAAGCCTCTACCGATTACGCGGTTGCTGGCGTTTGGAGCAGCTCAGTTACCATAAAGCCCTCGCTGGCTTTCAAGAAGCAGTGCGCATGGCCCGTGAGCGCGGACTCGTGGATGTCGAATCAGAGACCGGACTTGCCCTTGCAAAGTTCCATCTAGGGCAACTCACTTGCGACGCTGCGCGCAGAGAAGCCCAGCGTCTCGCCCAACTGCGCCAGCCTGCGCATCGTTACCTCTCCATGCTTTGGCTTGGCATCGGCGACCGCGCCAAAGCCGAGCACCACGCTCTGGCCGCCTACCGCTGGGCCTGGGCCGATGGTGAGCCATATGTGCACCGCTACGAACTCACCAAGACCACCGAACTGCTCCAACAGATGAACGTCCCCGTGCCCGTGCTGCCGCCGTATGACCCGACTAAGGACGAGCCCTTCCTCTGGGAAGCCGATGTCCGCGCCGCGATTGAGAAGCTGAAGGCAGGGAAGGCCAAGAAGAAATAGATGCAACCCCATGAGTAACCTGCTCGCAATCGCCGAGATCGAGTGACATTCGACCTGCTTCGTGAGCCATCAACAGATCCATTTGCATCAGGCCGAAAGCCAGTGTGCGGGCATTTCCATAGCACACGTAGCCATCATTCGCAAAGAAGGATGGAACGGAGTCTGGGCGCTCAGGGAGTGCTGCGGGATCGGAGTCCCGCGCTCCCTTCAGCTCAAAGCGCTTCGCAGGAGTAGGAGCGCGGGACTCCGATCCCGCAGCCCTTGGTCCTCACCTCAAGGTCCGATGGACGGGTGCCTCGATCGGTTCTTGAAGACTGACTGTGTTTTCATTTCAACCGCTCCAGGATCTGCCAAACAACAACAACCTCGCAATCTCGACGCAGTGACTCTGACACAAAGGCATGGTGCGGAAGAGCGCTCGCTATTATCTGCGCCTTGGCTGAGAATTCTCTTGGCGAGGCCGCCTTCCGAACTGAGAACTTAGCACTAAGCACTCCTCCCCCCATGCCCGACCTGCTGACCATCGCCCAACTCAAGCAAGTCGCGAACTCGACGCCGCAGCCTTACGCGATTCAGGCGCAGGTGGATGGCGCGCAGGAGAAGCAAACGCAGCAAGGGAAGCCTTACTTTGAGCTGCGGCTGACCGATGGCAGTGAGGCGATCCTGTGGCGGGTATTCGATAGCAATCCAGCCTTTGAAGCGGTGCGGCAGTTGCCACGCGGGGCGGTGTGGATTGAACTCAGCGGCCTGTGGGAGGCGGGCAAGTATGGCCTGGAGCCGAAGAACGCGGAACTGCGTCGCCTGACACCGGATGAGGTGTCCGCGCTGCTGCATGGCACTGAGGAGCAACGGATCGCGCAGGCGGCGGACTATGGAGAGATCGTCAGCCGTATCGCGACGGTGCATGACCCGCGCTTGAAACTGCTGGGCGAGTTGTTTTTGGAGAAGTTCGGCGAGCGCTTCCGCCGCACGGCTGCGGCGCGCGAGTATCATCATGCGCGGCGCGGCGGCTTGGTGGAGCATGTGGCGCAGATGATGCGGGCAGCGGCAGCGATTTGCTCGGTGTATCCGAAGCTGAACCAGGACTTGCTCATTGTCGGTGTGCTCTTCCACGACTGCGGCAAGCTCTGGGAGAATGCGTATGCCGAGAACAGCTTCACCATGCCCTACCACTTGCATGGCGAGATGCTGGGCCACATCCCGCTCGGCCTGGAACTGGTGAACAAGCTCTGGCGCGACGCGATGGAGAAGCCGGAGGCCGCCGCGTGGCTGCACCTGGAGCCGACCTCCGATCATGTGCGGCTGCATCTGCTGCACCTCATCGCCGCGCATCATGGCGAGTATCAATTTGGCTCGCCCGTCCTGCCCAAGACGCCGGAAGCCATCGCGCTCCACCACATCGACAACATCGACGCCAAGTTGGAAATGTTCCGCCGTGGCTACAGCACCAGCGCGGAACTCGCCCCCGGCATCTTCGAACGCGTGCGACCGCTGCCGCAGAACTTGATCGAGCCGCTGAGGCATTTTCCACTTTCAATGAGTGAGGAGACGATGGAACCGGAGGCTTCGGATGAGTAGCATAGCGCAGGGAGCAAGGAGCATGGAGCATGAGCAAGCCCACAGCTTCGCTTCCTCCCCTTTCAGGCACTCTGCTCCCTGCCACCTGCTCCCTGCATCGTGGCTCATCCATGACCGCACGCTCGACCTCTCCACCCGCGCCCTCATCATGGGCATCGTGAATGTCACGCCGGACTCGTTCTCGGATGGCGGGCGTTGGTTGGATGAATCGCAGGCGGTGACGCATGGACTGCAACTGCTGGCCGAGGGCGCGGACATTCTCGATATTGGCGGCGAGTCCACGCGACCTGGTGCACAACCCGTGAGCCTGGAGGAAGAGCTACGGCGCACGTTGCCGGTGATCCGAGGCTTGCGGGCACAAAGCGAGGCTTTGATTTCCATCGACACCTTCAAGGCGAGCGTGGCCGAGGCAGCCATCGAAGCGGGGGCCGACATCATCAACGACATCTCCGGCCTCACCCGCGATCCGCGCATGATCGACGTAGCGAAGGCTAGCGATTGCGGCCTGGTGGTCATGCACATGAAGGGCGAGCCGCGCACGATGCAGGCAAACCCCACGTATGCCGATGTAGTCGAGGAGGTGCGCGCCTTCTTCACCGAACGCCTGCGCACGCTGGAAGACGCAGGCATTGATCCCCAACGCGTCGCCCTCGATCCCGGCATCGGCTTTGGCAAGAGCCTGGAGCACAACCTGGCCCTGTTGCGCGCCTTACCAGAGTTCCAAGCACTGGGCCGTCCGCTGCTGCTCGGTGTATCGCGCAAGACGATGATCGGCAAGCTGCTCGGCGACCTGGACATGGCCCAGCGCGACTGGCCCACCGTGGCGCTCACGAGCTGGCTGCGCGAGCAAGGAGCCCGCATCCTGCGCGTGCATGAGGTGAAGCCAAATGTGGAAGCGCTGCGCATGACGGAAGCTATTTTGCGGGGCGATGTCTAACAATCCTCTTGCGCTCGTGGCTTGCTTCGTGTTTTCGCTGATGCACTCACCATGGAAAAACTGATCGTTCACGGCGGCACGCCTTTGAAAGGCAAAGTCACCATCTCGGGCTCGAAGAATTCGTCTCTGCCCATCCTCGCCGCCACCCTGCTGACCAAGGAAGTCTGCACCATTCGTCGCGTGCCGGACTTGAGCGACACGAACTACATGACGCAGATCCTGGCGGAACTCGGTGCCGAGGTGGAACGCGCCAGCGGCGTCGTGGTGGTCGAGGCCAAGAAGATCAAGTCCGAAGCGCCCTACGATCTGGTGCGCAAGATGCGCGCGTCCATTTGTGTGCTGGGGCCGCTTACCGGACGCCTGAAGAAAGCCAAGGTCTCGCTGCCCGGCGGCTGCGTCATTGGGGATCGCCCGGTGGACTTGCATTTGAAAGGGCTGGAAGGCCTCGGTGCCATCGTGACCGTCGATGGCGGTGACATTCAGGTGGACGCAAAGAAGAACTTCAAAGGCAGCACGCTGAACCTGATGGGCAAGCATGGCTCGACCGTGCTCGGCACGGACAACGTGATGATGGCGGCGGTGCTGGCCAAGGGCACCACCATCATCGAAGGCGCGGCCGCTGAGCCCGAAGTCGAAGACCTCGCCAACTTCCTGAACAAGATGGGCGCGAAGATCGAAGGCGCAGGCAGCAACCGCATCATCATCGAAGGCGTGAAAGAACTGCACGGCGCGGAGCACACGGTGATCCCGGATCGCATCGAGGCCGGCACCTTCCTCTGCGCTGGTGCGATGATGGGCGAAGGCGTAACCTTAAAGCGTGTCGCTCCCGAGCACATGAAATCCGTGCTGGATGCCCTGAAACTGTGCGGCTTCCCGATGGAGATTGGCAAGGACAGCATCACCATTCATCCGAACCCGAATGCCAAGGGCTTCGACCTGACCACGCTGCCTTACCCTGGCTTCCCCACGGACATGCAGGCGCAGTTCTGCGCCATGGCCTGCGCCATCTCAGACACCAGCACGATCACCGAGACCATCTTCCCGCAACGTTTCATGCACGTGGCCGAGATGAAGCGCATGGGCGCAAATATCGACCTGCAAGGCGCGACCGCGCGCATCCGTGGCGGCGAGAAGATGAAGGGCGCACCCGTGATGGCCAGCGACCTCCGCGCTTCCGCCGCACTCGTGCTGGCCGCGATCAAGGCCGAGGGCCGCACCGACATCAATCGCCTCTACCACATCGACCGCGGCTACGAGCATCTGGACGACAAGCTTGTCGCCCTGGGCGCGAATCTGGAGCGCGCGAAGGGTTAGGCCGCGCAGCTTGCAAACCCGGGCCAGCGCGCCTTACTCACGCCCGCCATGACCTTGCCTCTTCGACGCGACTTGCTCAAATTGCTGCCCGGTGCCGGTCTGGCCACGCTTGTCGGCTGCGATGGCTCGGACCAGGCGCGCATCCAGCGCTACGAAGCCGCGATCGAGTCAGCCAAGCAAACGCTGCAAAACGGTGAGGCTGCGGCGTTGGATAAGGCGGAGGACAAGAAGAAGGCCGAAGCAGCCGAGAAGGCCGCTGCCGAGGCCGGCAAGAAGCTGGTGCTGTATTGCGCGGCGAATCTCGCTGACCCGTTTCAGCGCGTGCAGGCGGATCTGATGACAGCGGCGGTGCGCACATTAGAAGGTTGCCGTGTCGAGGTGCTGGACGCCAAGGACGACATGGGCTTGCAACTCGACCAGCTCGCCCAGGCCCAGCGTCAGCGCCCAGCCTGGCTGTTGTTTCAACCCGTGGAGGCGAGGCTGTCCGCCGCGATCTTGGAGTCGATGAAAGGTGCCTCGTCCCGCATCATCGGCCTGGACCAGCGGCTGGCAGTCAGCGCCTGCGACAGCATTGTTTTCACCGATCAGGCCAAGCTGGGGCAGAAAGCCGGGGAAATCGTGCTAGCCGCCCTGAAACGGAAAGCCGGGCAGGAAGGCAAGCCCCAGGTGAGCGGCCGTGTGGTGCAGATCACGGGGCCCAAGGTCGCGGCTGTCGAAGCGCGCAGCGAAGCCTTCTTGAAGGTCCTGCGTGCCGAGCCTGGCATCATTGTGGTGCATGACGCGCCCGGTGATTGGTCATCCAAAAGTGGCCGCGAACGCTGCGAAGATGCGCTCCGGCTGCAAGGCCAGTTCGACGTGGTCTTCGCCCACAACGACGCCATGGCCCAGGGTGCCAGCGAGGCGTTGAACACCGCGCAAAAACGCGACCAAGTGCTGATCGTGGGCATTGACGCCATGGGCGGGTGGGATGGCGGACTCGACCTGCTGCGGCGGAGCGTGATCGACGCCACAGTCTGGCACCCCATGCCGCTCGAGACCAGCTTCTCGATGATCCAGCGCAGTCTTTACCAGGCCGACTACACCTGGCAACCCCGGGTCGAACGCGAACCGGAGGCAATCACGCCCAAGTCATTGGACGACTTCGTGAAGCGCCTGCGCGGCTGATCACTGAATCTTCCACAGCTTGCCATCGCTGCGCACATAGAGCGCGCCGTTGTCGATGGCAGGCGTGGTAAGCACGGTTTCACCCAAAGCGATGGTTTGCGTCACGGCTCCCTCTTTGGCCGTGGTGTCAATGGCTTGGAAAGTGCCGCGCTCGCTGACGATGTAGAGCATCTTGCCAGCACCCACGGGCGAACCGCTGAAGGGCGGGCCTTCCAGCCGCAGCTTCCAATTCTCCGCGCCGTCCTTGATCGAGGCTTGGATAACGACACCAGCTTTGTTCACGACATACAAATGATCGCCCAAGACAATCGGACTCGACGTGCCGGGAGCCAGCTTGTCATTGCGCCAAAGCTGCGAAACGGAACTCCCCTCCGGCACCAAGGCCGTGATGCCGTTCGACGGCGCATAGATGACGCCATTGCTCAGCGCGCTGGAGGGAATGGTCGAAGCGCCATCGCCATAGTTCCACACCTGTTTGCCCGTCTGAGGATCCACGCCGAGCAAGCCCTTGCTGGATTGCAGGCCGACCACCGGCTCCTGTCCCTTAACCTGATAAACGATGGCACTGCTCCAGTTCGCCGCCTTGGGCCGGTCGATCTTCCATTTGTTGCGACCGTTGGCGATGTCGATGCCGGCTGCGAAGGACTCGCTGTCATTCTCGCTCTGCACGACAAGCACCCCACCCGCGACAACCGGTGATTGCGACATGCCAAGGCTGTTGCTCGCATTCGCATAGTCATACGTCAGGCCGCGTAGCCATTTCAGATTGCCATCCAAGTCGAAAGCGAAAAGATCGTTCGAGGAGTAGAGTGCAAACACATGCTTGCCATCGCTGCACGGCGTCGGTGCGGCGACGCAGGTTTTCGTGTGGCTCATGGTGCGACCCGTGGCGCGCATGGTGCGCTCCCAGAGCTTGCCGCCATCGCTGGTCTTGAAGCAAAAGACGTGCAGCGTTTCCTGCGAAGGTCCGCTGGCGGCGGTAATGAAGACCTTGTCACCGACCACAATCGGAGCGGACAAGCCACGACCCGGTAGCGATGCAGTCCAGGCGATCTTCAAGGCTTCACCGGGCTGCTTGCCATCGACAGCCACAGCAGCTCCCTGGGGACCGCGAAATTGCAACCAGTCGGCGTGGGCAACGGTGCTCAGGCTAGCGAGAAAAAGGAGAAACAAAGGTGTCTTCATAAGGACGATCGAAAGAGGTTACTTGGCTGAGGCTATCGCGGTGCCCGTGGCATCGCAGACACGGAGCTGGAACTCCCACTCCACGGTCCACTGCTCGGTCTGCTCGTTCTGGCAGCACTTCACCAGGATGACATTCTTGCCGGCCTTCAACTGGCAGGGCAGCTTGTATTGATCCAGCTTCGCGCCGCGATGGTATTCATCGCGACCAAAGAGCAGTTCGCCATTGAGCCAGACCTTCCAACCGTTCTTGCAGCCAATGCGGATTTCGGCGCTTCGCGCTTCAGGGCTGGTAAACTCTGCCACAGCATATCCCACGACCTGCTTCTCCATGCCGAAGGGCTTGTTGAAGTCGATCTTGCCATACTCGTCCTGGCTGGTGAAATCGACCCAGGCTGCTTCCTTGCCCTTGCCGGGATATTTGGCGCTGAAGTTCAGCTCCTTCTCTGGCGGATACACCTCGTCGAAGCCCTTGCGCTCCTCGTTGCTGAAGGGGGCGATTACCTTCCAGCTCATAAGGAAGCCGAAGTGGCCGGGCAGATCCACGGTCTCGCCTTGGTCGCGCAGCTTCTTGGCCAGCGCCTTGATCTGGTCCTCATCGCGCGCGCCTTTCAATCCCTGCTGATACGCCGCGACCGCCGCCGCCTTGTCGTTCTTGGCCAGCGCCGCATCACCCGCCTCGATCAAGCGCGCGACAGGGTGCCTGCGCAGCTCGGCGCCGGGATCTTCGATCAGCATCGGCGTGATCGCTTCGGCCTCGTCCTTGGCATGACGGCTCAGGATATCGAAGGCCAGCGCGCGTGCGCCAGCGCTGTGCTTGGTGCTAAGCACGAACTTCTTCAGCGCAGGCAGAGGCAGGGACTTGGCCTCGCGATCCTCCACCACGCTGATCGCCGCGCGCAGCCAGTTCTCGGCCAGCGGATTGGCCTCGTCCATGGCAGCCAGCAGCACCGGCAGCTCATCGGCCTTGGCCTGCGCCACCAACTTCCAGGCATCGGCGGCAACGTCATTGCCCTGCCCTTCGCGGCTCACGGCACGCAGCTTGGCCAGATCATCCGCCAGCTCTGCCTGAGCATAGGACGCGGCCAGAAAGACAAGAACAGCGGATAGAGGGCGAAATCTCATGAGGGAACCTTTCCTGTCACGAATCGCCCCTGAATGGCAAGGTCTTTCACGAGTCCTTGTGCCAATGCCGGACAACGGCATGGCAGGATACTACCAAAACTTGTCTGAAGAAGGCCATGCCCTATGGCTGTATACATCATCACCTCTGCGTGGTGCCGCACTTCCAGTCTCGTCCTGCACTGCCAGAGAACCGTATTTCCAGACCACCATGAAAGCCAGTCCCCTGCTCCTCCTGCTCTGCGCGCCGCTGGCCTTGGCGGCCACGCCAGGCAAGATCAAGTTCAACCGCGACATCCAACCGATCCTCTCGGAGAACTGCACCTTCTGCCATGGGCCGGACAAGAAGCATCGCGAGGGCGACCTGCGACTGGATGTGCGCGAAGCCGCGATCGAAGCCGGGGCCATCGTGCCCGGCGATCCCTCCAAGAGCGAACTCATCGCCCGCATTTTGACCACGGACGCGGACGATCTGATGCCGCCGCCGGAATCGCACAAAACACTGAAGCCGGAACAAAAGGAGATGCTCAAAAAATGGATCGAGCAGGGAGCCGAATACGAGGCGCACTGGGCCTACACGCCGCTGGTGAAGCCTGCGGTTCCTGGCAAGGACGCAAACCCCATTGATGCCTTCATCCGAGCCGAGCTTGCCGAACAAAACATTCAGCCTTCGGCTCAAGCCGATGCCGCCACCTTGATCCGGCGTTTGTCCTTGGATTTGACAGGCCTGCCACCGACGCCAGCAGAGGTCGAAAGCTTCAAACGCGACTTCGCCCAGCATCCAGAAACCAGCATGCAGAATCTAAGCGACCGCCTGCTGAAAACCCCGCAGCACGCCGAGCGCATGGCCGTGTGGTGGCTGGATGTGGCGCGCTTCACCGACACCGTAGGCTTCCATGGCGATCAGAACCAGCGCATCTTTCCTTACCGCGATTATGTGATCAAATCGTTCGCAGACAACAAACGCTTCGACCAGTTCACCCTGGAGCAGCTGGCTGGCGATCTGCTGCCGAACCCGACTGACGAACAAATTGTGGCCACCGGCTTCAACCGCCTGAACATGGTCACGCGCGAGGGCGGTGCCCAGGCAAAGGAATACCTGGCCAAGTATGGAGCGGAGCGCGTGCGCACCGTGACGAGCACGTGGCTGGGCGCGACCTTCGGCTGCGCCGAGTGCCACGATCACAAGTATGATCCGATCAGCGCCAAGGACTTCTATTCGATGCAGGCCTTCTTCGCGGATGTGAAGCAGTGGGGTGTCTATGCCGACTACGGTTACACGCCGAATCCCGAGCTGAAAGGCTGGAGCAACGACCATCCCTTTCCGCCGGAAATTCAGGTGGAGAGCGACTATCTGAAGCAGCGCCTGAGCAAGCTTCACAAGGAGCGTCATCAGCTGGCCGTGAGCACCGCCAAGGCTTCCTCCGCTGCCTTCCAGGCCTGGCAGTCGGAAGCGCAAGCTTATCTGAAGCAGCATCCCACCGGCTGGCAAACGCCGCTGCCCCAAGTCACTCAGGCCGCAGCGACTCCCGCCAAGGGCAAGAAGCCGAAGGTCGAACCAAAGCAGCCCGCCGCAGCGAAAGCCACCGAGGAGCCAGCCTTCCGCGTGCAGGCGGACGGACGTGTGCTTTTCAAAACAGGACCGGCAGACAACACCACGCTGACCCTGGCGCTGTCGAAGGGCAGGCTGGCCAGTCTTCGCCTGGAACTGCTCACCGACGCCGCGCACAAGGGCAGCATCCTGCGCACAGGCGCGGCAGGCAGCGCCGCCCTGAAAGTCACAGCCGCCTTAAAAAAAGCCGGTGCGGCCAAGGCTTCTGCCCTGCCCATCCGCTTCGCCGATGCCAACCTGAAGGACCCGCGCTACGACGGCGGTGATGAAGTCATCGGCATTCAGGGCCAGTGGAAGACTTCGGCTAACAAGTGGAACCAGACTCAAGACTCCGTCTGGTGGCTGGACATGCCGGTCAGCACGGCCGATGGAGACAGCCTGGAGATCAAGATCGAAGGCAACACCGCCGGGTGCGTCCGCGTGTCAACGTCGCCGCTATCACCACCGGGAGCGGCTGACACTCCGGCCTGGTTCGCCAGCCAGCGCCAAGGCTTCACACTGGAATCGCATGCCGAAACCTGGCTGGAGAGCACCGCAGCGAATGCTGTGGCATGGAACCGCTACAAAGACCTGTCATCCGCCATCAGGGAATGCCGCGATGGCAAGGCGTGGTCGCTGATCACGCAGGCGGTGCCGCGACCTCTCACCGTCCGCGTGCTGGCGCGTGGCAACTGGCAGGATGAAACCGGCGAGATCGTGCCGCCCGCGACACCGCATTTCCTTCCAGCCAAGCACCGCGAGTCCGAACGCTTGAGCCGCCTTGACCTGGCCAGGTGGCTGACGTCCAAAGAAAACCCGGTCACCGCGCGCGCCGTGGTGAACCGGCTGTGGAAGCAGTTCTTTGGCAATGGCTTGTCCGCCGTGCTGGACGACCTCGGAGCCCAAGGCGAGCCGCCCTCACACCCAGAGCTGCTCGACTGGCTAGCCTGCGAGTTCCGCGATTCAGGCTGGGACATGCGGCACATGATCCGGCTGATGGTGACCAGCGCGACCTACCAGCAGAGCAGCAGCCTGCGGCCCGAGTTGAAGGATCTTGATCCCAACAATCGCCTGCTGGCCTCGCAGAATCCACGGCGTTTGGATGCGGAGTTCATCCGCGACAATGCGCTAAGCGTCGCCGGTCTGCTCAATCTCGACCTCGGCGGCCCCAGCGCCAAACCTTACCAGCCGCCGGGCTACTACGAGGCGCTCCAGTTCCCAAGCCGTGACTACATCGCCGACACGGATGACCGCCAGTGGCGGCGCGGGCTTTACATGCACTGGCAGCGCACCTTCCTGCACCCGATGCTGGCGAATTTTGACGCCCCGAACCGCGACGAGTCCACCTGCACCCGGCCAGGGTCCAACACGCCGCAGCAAGCGCTGACCCTGCTCAATGATCCGAGCTTTGTGGAAGCGGCGCGTGTGTTTGCCGAGCGCTTGATCAAGGAAGTGCCGGCAGGCGATGCCGCACGCATTCGCCACGCTTATCAAGTCACGCTTGCCCGCGAGCCGAAGCCGAAAGAACTGCAATCCCTGCTCGGCTTCCTGGAAGCTCAGCGCAAGGCCTTTGCCTCTGGCGAATCGGACGCGACGAAGGTGCTCAAAGTCGGACTCAAAACCGCGACGTTGAGCAACGCGCCAGAACTCGCCGCCTGGACCTCGGTGGCGCGCGTCATTCTGAATCTGCACGAAACCATCACCCGTTACTGATGCCATGAAGCCTTTCGATTTGACCACCTTCCAGCAGAGCGTCGCCCGCCGCTCCTTTTTGCAACAGTCCGCCTATGGCCTGGGCGGAGCCGCTCTGGCTTCGCTGATGAACGAGGCCAGCGC
>Ga0164295_10002386_pt1 | contig 15474 bp, 14 predicted proteins | sample GEODES006metaG_FD_111798 | JGI IMG/M metagenome (GOLD analysis project Ga0164295, IMG submission 111798) | Oligotrophic lake water microbial communities from Sparkling Lake, Wisconsin, USA - GEODES006 metaG | ecosystem: Environmental > Aquatic > Freshwater > Lake | place: USA: Sparkling Lake... | reverse complement strand
TGTGAATAACCTGTGAAAAGGTGTGGAACGCCCTTGGTTTCAACCTTCGCTTGTCCTGTCTTTTTCACGGTGCCTTCCAGGCCTGTAGTTTCAGGGGCTCGGGCGGGGGGAAGGCGTGGAACGCTGGAGAATCTGGGGAGCCAGCTGCCCCACAAAGTCCCGCAATTCCTCCAGGGCTTTCGCCTCGTCCAGCCCGTCGTGCTCACCAGGTCCTGACTCCGGGAGCTGGATGAAAAAAGACACCAACGCCCAGCGGTGATTCAGGTTCTTGAACACGGAGTCGAGGTAGGTTCGGAACACGTGCGTGTAGTAATCGGCGGTGCGCACGCCGCCGTAGCCTTCATACCAGAAGAGATTGATGCCGCGCACACGCACCAGGGTGCCATCCTCGCGCGTCAGATCGCGGAACACGCGCAGCATCATCGCCTCGTGGCCGGGATCATCAGGCAGCGGCACGGGCACGGCCTGCCGGTCCATGATGCTCCAGCCCTGGCCGGGAAGGCAGACGTCGGGCCGGTGCAGGCCACGCCGAGAGTCGCCGCTGAGCACGATGGTGGCCAGCACCGGGCTGCGGGCTGCGGCCAGGTATTGATACCGGCTCAGTGTGATGTCCGCCGCCAGTCCGCCGCGCTCACGCTGCGTCATGGGCAATTCCAAGCCCTGCGCCTGGCCGAGGCTCGGCGGCAAATCCATGACAACCCCCGGCGCGCTGAGCACCGGCTGGCCGGTGATCGACGAGCACAACACCAGCGTGCCCACGCACAAAACAGAGAAAGCGACGACAGGCCCCACCAGGGAACGCGCGCCGGTCAGCGGCGCGGCCTCGGCCTCCGGCGACGATTCACCGGCCACAGCCTTGCGTTTCCAGGGCCGGCCCTCCAGCAACGACGAAAGGGCAAACATGCCCGCCAGAGCCACGGCAAAGACCGCGTAGCCAGCCAGCTCATGAAACAAGCTGATCTCCATGTGTCCCTCCACCACACGGCCCACGGCGAAGTCCATGCCGAACCAGAGCGACCCGGCGGCCAGCAGCACCATGCGCGCCAGATTGCCCAGGATGGCCAGCGGGATCGCGCACAGGAACAGCGTCACGCGCGGCCACAGCCCGTGCAGGAACACATAGCCATACAACGCGGCCAGCATCATCAGGGCATAGAGCGAGCGGATGCCGCTGCATGGATCTTCGACATCCAGCTTGAAGAGCTGTCCTTGGGCCAGGCCCTTGGCTTCGTTGGCGGCGGAAAGCAGGCCGGTGCCCTCGCGCAGCGTGTCGATGCCGATGCCATTGAGCAGCTGCGCCGAGAGGTTCGCCGTCATCAGCCGCAGCGGCAGCGCCAGCTGATCTTCCAGCGGAAAGGCCGGCCACATGAAAACCAGGAACAGCCACGGGAAGAACAGCACCCGCAACCAGCGCCCGCCAGCCAGCAGCAGGATGGAGCCAGCGACCATGATCTGAAACGCGGCGAAACCTGGATACGCCGTGTCCGCACGATGCCCGACCCAATAAGCGAACAGCCCCAGGGCCAGCAACACGAGCCCAAGCCAGTCCGGCCGCGCCGGCAGACGGCGTAATTCCCCACGCCGCGCCCAGGCCAGCCAAGCGCTGACCAAGGGCACCAGCGGGCAGAAGATCCACTCGTCATTCTCGCCCACCGTGCGCCACCAGCCCGCCAGCAAGCTTACGCGGTCCGCGAAATACCAGTGCTGATAAGGCCACGCGCCGAAGAGCACCGCCATCAGCAAAGCCGCCAGCACCCAGGCGGCAAACCAGGGACGGCGGAAAGTTGGAGACGGAGAAGAAATGGCGGGCACGGGAGAGAAGAACGCGGGAAGTTAACCGCAAGGCCGTTCGCCGCCGGGAAAAATCCTGGCAAGCACTTTCCTTTCTTCCATAGTTCAGCCCTCCATGGCCATCGAAATCACCGACATCCATTCCGCGCCGCCAGTGCCCGCGGTGGTCATTGCCGATCCCGCCCCCGTGCCGCCGCCCGCTACGAACAAGGTGGCCGCGCTCGGGCTGCGCCCGGCCGCCGCCAGCAGCAGCGCCCACCTGCGCGCCGCCAACGAACGGTTTTCGTCAGCGGCGCTGAAATATTTCCTGCTGGCCATGGCGCTCATGCTTGCCGGGTTTGCCACCTTCGCCGGCATGCTCTACTCCTTTTACGAGAAGGAAGTGCAGCCCTACCTGCGTGCGGTGCCCGCCAGCGCCGCCCGGCCTGAGTTGACGGACGACCCCCGGCTGCAAACCGCGCTTGAAGACGCCCGGAAGCAGCTAGGCCAGGCCAGCAGCCAAATTCAGCGCCTGCAGAAGCAGGTAGATGACCTGCGCCAGGGTCAGAGCGCGTCTGATGAGCGTCTCAAAGCGCTGGCCGAGAAGCTCCTGCAGGCCTCCGCCGATGCCGCTGGCAAACCCCCGCCCACGGCCAGTGAAGTCGCGGCCGCGATCCAGATTGCTTCAGTGATCCCGTCCCAATCAGCCGCCGGAAACGAGCTGTGGCTGCTGAAGGAACGCAACCGCCTAACCGCGTATGCCGACACCGCCATCGCCGAAGGCAGCAGCGAGGCCTTGGCCAGCCTCTGGGCCAGCCTGCGTGATCCCGAGATGGAAAGGCTGCGCCATGGCGTGCAAACCGAGATCATCCGCGTGCAGAACCACTACGCCCGCATCTCCCGCTTGCCCGACGATTTCCGGCTGCCCGTGGCCGAGCTTTTCCCCGGACAGGCCGTGCGCACTGAGGCAGACCTGCAACCACCGCAGCTCATCGCCCTGCTGCGCGATCTGAAGCGCCCCATGTTCGTGCGTGCCCGCGCAGCCTACGTGCTGGGCGGCCACCCCACGCAGGCTGTGGGCGAGGCGCTGATGGACGCGCTGAAGAACGACCCGTCGCTGGACGTGGCCCGCGAGGCACAGCGAACGCTCACGGACTTCTTCGGCATGACCGTGCCGCTGCTGCACACGCCCGCGGCCGAGGCTTGGTGGCAGGCCCGCCCGAAGAAGTAACTATCAGTTGCCCGCTGGAGCGCCCATGCCCAAACTGGCGGCCTATGCAGTTCGACAACGTCACCGCCATCGCCAAGGCCAATGTCTATTTTGAAGGCAAGGTCGTCTCCCACACGATCCTGTTCGCCAACAGCTCCAAGAAAACCCTGGGCCTGATTTATCCCGGCAGCTACCACTTCGGCACCGACGCGGCGGAGCGCATGGAGATCACCGACGGAGCCTGCGACGTGCAGCTGGATGGCACGGCAGAAACCGTCAGCTATGCCGCTGGCACGCACTTCGATGTGCCTGCCAAGTCCGGCTTCACCATCGCGGTGAAGGACGGCATCTGCCAGTATGTGTGCTCGTTCCTGACGTAAGCCTGCGCTTACACCGTCAGGCTGCGGATGCGCTTGATGCCGTCGATGGCTTCCAGTTCCTGGATGACCTCAGCGCTAGGCGCGGAGTCCAGCGTCAGCAAGGTCAGCGCCAGGCCCGTGTCCTTGTTCCGTGCCAGCGACATGTCGGCGATGTTGACTTTGTTCTTGCCCAGGGTGGTCGAGTAGGCGGCGATCATGCCGGGGCGGTCGATGTTCTCGATCAAGAGAAGCGTGCCCTGCGGCGCGGCATCCACGTGGTGGCCGTTGACCATCACAATGCGAGGCGCGCCACCGAAGAACGTGCCCGCGATGGTCGCGCCTTCGGTGTCGTTGCGCACCTGCACTTCGATCAGGTCATTCCACTCAGTCTGCTCCGCCAGGCGGCTTTCCGTGAAGCGCAAGCCCAGGTTTTCCGCCACGCCGGCGGCATTGATGTAGTTCACGCCTTCGTTGCCGCTGGCACGCTCCAGGAAACCTTTCAGCACGGCGCGGGAGACCAGCGTGGTGTCGAGCGAGCCGACCTTGCCGCTGTAGTTCACACGCACCACGTTCGCGCGCTGCGGCGAGATTTGCGAGATCAGGCGGCCCAGCAGTTCACCGAAACGCAGGAACGGACCGATCTCAGCCAGCACCTTGGGATCGACGTTGGGCATGTTAACCGCGTTCACGATCGTGCCTTCCAGCAAGTGGTTGCGCACCGCTTCGGCGATCTCGATGCCGACGTTCTCCTGCGCCTCTTCCGTCGAAGCGCCCAGGTGCGGGGTGAAGACGGTGTTTGGGGCCTTCAGCAGCGGGTAGTCAGCGGGTGGCGGCTCCACTTCATAAACGTCCAGCGCGGCACCGCCGACATGGCCGCTGGTGAGGGCGGCGGCCAACGCGTTATCGTCGATCAAGCCGCCCCGCGCGCAGTTGATGATGCGCACACCCTTCTTCAAGATGCCCAGGCGACGCTCGTCGAGCATGTGCTTGGTCTCCTTCGTCATCGGCATGTGCATGGTGATGAAGTCGGCATCCTTCACCGCGTCATCCAGATTGTCGCGCAGCTCCACGCCCAAGCTCTCTGCGCGGCTGGCGGAGAGGTAGGGATCATAAGCGATGACCTTCATGCCGAAAGCCAGGGCGCGCTTGGCGAACTCCGCGCCGATGCGGCCCATGCCCAGCACGGTCAGCGTCTTGCCGTTCACTTCCGTGCCGCTGAAGCTCTTGCGGTCAAACTTGCCGGCCACCATGCTCGCGTGTGCTTGCGGCGTCTTGCGCGCTAGGCTCATCATGAGGGTGAACGCCTGCTCGGCGGTCGAGATCGTGTTGCCGCCCGGGGTGTTCATCACCACCACACCGCGCTTGCTGGCGGCAGGGATGTCAATGTTGTCCACGCCGACGCCAGCACGGCCGATGACCTTTAGATTGGGCGCGGCCTCAATGACCTTGGCCGTGACCTTCACGCCCGAGCGCACGATGATCGCGTGGGCGTCCTTGGCGGCAGCGGCGAAGTCCTCCTCCTTTTTCAAGCCCAGGTTCACCACGACGTCAAAGGACGGCACTGCCTTCAGCGCTTCGATGCCTTTGTCTGCGATAGGGTCAGCGACGAGAATTGGGAGCTTGCTCATGGTAAAGTCTGGGGAAAGGGGCGCTCAGCCTAGCCGCGATTGCCAGGGCGGCAAGCACTTCGATTTCCCAGTTGACGCCACGTCATCCGCCCCTACTTTCCCTGCCCTTTTTCTAACCCGCCCCATATTCGATCATGCCTGATGTCCAAGTCCGCAAAGGTGAGCCCGTTGACCGCGCGCTCAAGCGTCTGAAAACCAAGCTGGAAATGGAGGGCATCCTCGAAGAAATGCGTCGTCTGCGTGCTCACGAGACACCGAAGGAGCGCAGCAAGCGCAAAGCCCGCGCCACCGCCAAGCGTGGCAAGATCCGCTTCCGCTACAATGCGAACAAGCCTGCCACGCTGGAGCCCGCCTCCGCGATCTAACCTTCCGATCCTGGGATAGAAAATTTCAAGGCCGGACACTGCGTGCAGTGTCCGGCCTTTTGCATTTGTCAGACCAGCCCTGTTGCCCTTAGAGTCGGGGTCATGCACAAAACATGGTGGTTGGTGTTGATGTTGGCCGCGTGCATGCCCGCGGCACAGGTGAAAGCTCAGTTCGGGCAAATTCCCGACCTCATTGGCGAGAGCCTCAAGGAGCAGGCCGACAACGGCGACGCCGAAGCCCAGTTCCAGCTTGGCTTGCGATTGGTCACCGGCCAAAGCGATGACAAGACCAGCAAGGCCCAAGGCGCGGCCTGGATTCAAAAGGCGGCCAAGCAAGGCCACGAAAAAGCCATGCACGTGCTGGGCACGCTATATGAGGAAGGCATCGGCGTGGCGGAAGATTTCAAGCTGGCCGCCCAGTGGCATGAGAAGGCCGCCGAGAAAGGTTTGGCCGAGGCCCAGCTGAGCCTGGCGCTGCTCTACGATCAAGGCAAAGGCGTGGAGCAGGACGCCTCGATCGCCGCTGAGTGGGCCATGAAGTCCGCCAGCCAGGGCCATGCTCCCGCGCAGGCGCTCTATGGTCTGAAGTTGGTGCGCGGCGATGGCACGCCCAAGAACGCGTCCAAGGCGGCGGTCTGGTTCTTGAAATCAGCCAAGCAGGGCAACGGTTTCGCGCAGCGCCAGCTCGCGTATCTCTACTACACCGGCAATGGCGTGAAGCTGGACTACGCGCGCTGCGAGGCCTGGTATCGCCGTGCCGTTCAAAACGAGAACGATGTGTGGGCCAAGAATGATCTCGCCTGGTTCCTCAGCACCTGCCCCGATGACGGCTTCCACAAGGGAGAAGAAGCGGTCAGCATCGCCAAGGCGGCGATCAAGCAGGTGCAGGCTGAGACGGGAGAGCAGCGCCATGAGATGATCGACACCATGGCCGCCGCCCTGGCGCGCAACGGCCAGTTCGGCGAGGCCGTGCTCTGGCAACGCCGCAGTTTGGCGCTTTTGAAGGAAGATGGCAGCGTGTCTGATGAAGAGCGCAAGCAGCTCATGCAGGAGTTCGAGGAACGCCTGAACCTTTACACCGGCAAGAAGCCCTATGCCGACAAGCCCACCGAGCCTGAGACCCAGGCGGAGCCGCTGCACAATGACGATGTGCTGGATGGCGGCAACGATGAGCCCACGCCACCACCGGGCAAGAAACCTTCGAAGAAGAAAGACAATTCAGTCACGTGAGACCACGGCGTCTTCCTGGCTTCGTCGGCCGTTTTTCTTCATGCAAAGAGGATGGCTCGTTGCAAGCTGGGCTCATAGACTTTAAACTTCCGTCAACCAACCATGAGCGCCGCTGACGACTCCAAGGACTCACGCCTTCGCCAGGCCGAAAAGATCGCCCACCATCCCGAGCAATACAAAGTCTGCGAAGGCTGCGGCTCCATTGTGGTAGTGCGGGCTCTGTCCTGCCCTAGCTGTCATGGCTATCGTTTCGACGCCACGCCCACCCGCATCGTGTCGCAGGCTCAGGCGCTGGCTTTGCGGAATCCGAGTTCTGTGCTCGCCTCCGACCTTTCTTAAGGTGGTCCGCACAGTCCCCTGTGCGGCATAAATGCCGCTGGTTCCCGCGTTCTGCTGAGAGAGAGCCCGGCATCATGTCCTCTATTCCGTCCCCCACGCCAGCCGCTCAGCAAGACTTGCTGCTGGAGATGGGTCACTCATTGGCCCCTGGGGTTGAACCTTCAGCTACGCCCCAGGCTGTGGCGCGTGTGCAACTGGAAGGTTCCGCCGCCCTCGAGCTGGACTACGCCGTGCCTGCCGACCTGATCGAAAAGGTGCGCGTCGGCAGCCGGGTGAAGGTGCCGTTGCAACGACAGCTGGTGCCTGGCGTGGTGCTGGAACTGATGGCCCGCAGCAGCCATGGCCATCGCTTGAAGGAGATCTCCAGCCTGCAAGGCCGTGGCGATCCGGTGTTCACCTCGGTGTTGATCAAGCTCGCGCACTGGGTGGCCGATTACTACCTGTGCCCGGTCAATCATGTGCTGCGCGCCATGCTGCCGCAGGCCGTGCGCGAGAAGCCCGAGAGCTTCATCACCGACAGCCATCTCAAGCTGGTGCATGAGCCGAAACCCGAGGAGCTGGAGAAGCTGAGGGCCAAGGCACCGATGCAAGCGCGCATCATTGACGAGCTTTTGTCCGCTGGCGGCGAAACGACTCTGAGCCAGTTACGGCGTGGGCTGCCAAGGGCCACAACTTTGCTGGCACCGCTGCTGAACAAAGGCTGGATCACCAGGGCCGAGGTGCGGGTGGAGCGCGATCCATTTGAAAACGAGGAGTTCCTGGCCACCCAGCCGCTGAAGCTGACGGAGGAGCAGCAGGCCGTGCATGAATGCGTCCTGGCCGCCCTCCAGCAGCCGACCGAAGCCAGGCCCTTGCTGCTGCACGGTGTCACGGGCAGCGGCAAGACAGAGATCTTCCTGCAAGCCATCGCCCACGTGATCGAGCGCGGTCAGACCGCCCTTGTGCTGGTGCCCGAGATCAGCCTGACCCCGCAGACCATCGAGCGCTTCAAAGCCCGCTTCAGCGACGGCAAGGCAACCATCGCCGTGCTGCACAGCCATCTGAGCGATGGCGAGCGCCATGATGAGTGGTTCAAGGTGCATGAGCGCCGCGCACAGATTGTCATTGGGGCGCGCAGCGCTATCTTCGCGCCGTTGGAAAACCTGGGCATCATCATCGTCGATGAAGAGCACGAGCCCAGCTACAAGCAGGAGGAATCCCCGCGCTACCATGCCCGTGATCTGGCCGTGGTGCGGGCGAAGATGGAGGGTTGCGTCGTTTTGCTCGCCTCCGCCACGCCCTGCCTGGAATCGTTTAACAATGCAATCACAGGCAAATACGAGCTGCTGCGCATGACGCGCCGCACGGATGGCAAGTCCCTGCCGCTGATACGCGTGGTGGACCTGCGCCTGGAGCGCCGCAAAGGCAGCGACAGCCCGGACACACGCGTGCTCTCGGAGAAGCTTCGCAGCGCAATTCAGAAGCGCCTCGACAAAGGCGAGCAGACCATTCTTTTCCTCAATCGCCGCGGCTTCAACACATCCCTCTCGTGCCAGTCCTGCGGCCATGTGTGCCAGTGCCAGGACTGCGCGATTCCCATGACGTGGCACAAAAGCGAGGACTACCTCATCTGCCACATCTGTGGATCACGCCGCGTGCCGCCGAAAAAGTGCCCGGCCTGCCAGGACCCCGGCATCCGCTTCGCCGGCTACGGCACTGAACGCGTGGAGCAGGTGCTGCGGCAGACCTTTCCCACTGCCCGTCTCGCCCGTGTGGACACGGACACGATGCAGCGCAAAAACCAACTGCGCGACACTCTGCGCGACTTCCGCAGCCAGAAGCTCGACATGCTGATCGGCACGCAAATGATCGCCAAGGGGCTCGATTTCCCCAATGTCACGCTCGTGGGCGTGCTCAATGCCGATCTGGCGCTGAACCTGCCGGACTTCCGGGCCGCTGAGCGCACCTTTCAACTGCTGACCCAGGTCGCAGGCCGTGCGGGGCGTGGCGAGGTGAAGGGCGAAGTGGTGGTGCAGACCTTCGCGCCGCACAGCCCTGCGGTGCAGTTCGCACGCCACGGCGATTACGAAGGCTTTGCCCAGCAGGAACTCGATCAGCGGAAGGCTTTGCACTACCCGCCGAATGATCACGTCGTGCTGATCACCAGCCGCAGCAAGCACGAAGGGCGCGCGGAGTTTGTGCTGGCCAATCTGGCCAAGCGCCTGGGTGATGCTCTCGCGTCCGACATGCGCATGAGCGACCCGATCCCCTCACCACTCGCAAAGGCACACGGCCAGTTCCGCTTTCAACTGCTGCTGCGTTCGCCGCGCATTCGCGCGCTGGCCCGACTCGTTCAGCAGACCGCCAAGGCGATGACGTTTCCCGAAGATGTCATCGTTACCTGGGACGTGGATGCGATGAGCCTGATGTGACCAGGCACAAAAAAGAGGGAGCGGTTGCCCGCTCCCTCCAGTTTGAATGATGGTTTAAAAATCCTTCACAGACCTCTTAGAAAGGAATGCGCAGACCAAGGCGAACCGTGGTGAAGTCAGGATTTTCGTCACCGAAGTGATACAGGCCTTCAGCGAAGACGCCCAGGTTGCTCATGCTTTGCAGACGGACGTCAAGACCGCCGCCGACCTGATACTGGCCATCGGTGGAACCGTTGGTGGAGAAACCACCGCCGACCAGCGCGTAAGGAGCGATGCAGAGGCTGTCGATCGGAGCGCGAAGGACGAGGTTACCATCGAACTGATGGTGCTCGCTGTCCGTGGCATACAGACCGTAGTTGATGTCGAGACCGACATAACGGTTGAAGAAGTAGCCAACGCCGACACCGCCGCCGAGCACGTCGTCACCGCCGTCCGGAAGGAAAGCGCCGCCGAACACGTCGAACACAAGGCCAGGGCCAAAGGCATCGCAGCCAGGAGCCGGAGCCGGAGCCACAGGGGCCTTGGCTTCCTTGCCCGAGAACGCGGGGCCTGCAAAGACGCTGGAAGACAGCGCCACCGTCGCAAGAAGAGTAATGAGTGATTTCATGGTTGTTGAGGAGGGTTGAGCCACATGGTCTACACCTTTAGTGTTATTAAGGCAAGTTAAACTTCGTCATTTTCTAAAATTGCCATTTCTTCCACATAAAAGCGCTTGCTTCTTTCCTTAACAGAAGTGCGCGCCCTGTGTTTCTACATACACCGCATACAGCGAGGTGCTGGCAGTCATGAACAAGCGGTTCCGTTTTTCGCCGCCGAAGCAGAGGTTGGAGCAGATTTCCGGAAGCTTGATCTGCCCGATAAGCTGGCCTTCGGGCGAGTAACAGTGCACGCCGTCGTAGCCATCACCAACCCAGCCGGCGCTGCACCAGAGATTGCCATCGACATCGCAGCGAATGCCATCGGAGCCGCCGCCAGTCGTGGGAACGCTTTGCTGACTGGCTGAGGAAATCGGGCGGACAGGCTTGCCATCCACCACGGTAGGCTCACCGCGTGCCGTGCGATTGCTATGGGTGAAGGTCACCCAGCCTTTGTTCATCGCCACCAACTCCTTGCCGCCCTTCAGCGTCTTCTCGTCTTCCACCTCGAAGGCCAGGATGTTCTTCGGCGCGCCCGTGTCGGCGATGTAGAGCTTCTTGTAATCGGGGGAGAAACAGAGGCCGTTGGGCTTGGTCAGCACATCGGTCACCTTCTCGATCTTGCCCGTGCCCGCATCCACGCGATACACGGCTTCCTTCAATTCGAGAGCGCCCTTGTTGCCCTCGTAGTTCATCATGCTGCCGTAGCCGGGATCGGTGAACCAAATGCTGCCATTGGGGTGCACGACGATGTCGTTCGGGGCATTCAGGGGCTTGCCCTCGAACTTGTCGGCGATGACCGTCACCTTGCCATCGTGCTCGTAGCGCACCACGCGGCGGTTGCCGTGCTCGCAACTGAGCTGACGCCCCTGGAAATCGAAGGTGTTGCCATTGCTGTTGCCCGACGGGTGGCGGAAGATGCCCACATGCCCGTCTTCATTCACGCGGCGCAGTTGGATGTTGTTCGGGATGTCGCTCCACAAAACATAGCGCCCCACGGCATTCCACGCCGGACCTTCCGCCCACAGTGCGCCTGTGTGCAGACGCTGGAGAGGCGTGTTGCCCAGCTTGTATTTTTTGAAGGCGTCCTCAATCACCACAATGTCAGGATCGGGATACCGAACCGGATTCAGACCCGACCAGTCACGCGCCAGCGCGGGCAGGCTCAGAGCCGAACCTGCTGCGGCGAGTGATGAGGTGAGGAAGGAGCGACGAGAGGTGGCGGCAGCATCCATAAATGAAGTGGGGTCAAGCGAGGGCTAGAACGGAATCTCGTCATCATCCAGGCCATCAGTGATCGGCCCATCGCCAAACTCATCGTTCTGGGCCTGGCGGGGCGGCGGGGACTGACGCTGCGGCGGGCCGCTAGCAGGACGCGAGAAATTCGACGAACGCTGTGGCGGGCTGGCCTGCTGGTAGCCGCCGCCGTTGCCGCCGCCCATGGGCGGGCCACCGTCCTCACCGCCCTCGCGACGGCCAAGAAATTGCAGATTGTCCGCGACGACGCGAATCTTGCTGCGCTTCTGGCCCGTGGCCTTGTCTTCCCAGGTGTCCATCTGCAAGCGGCCCTCGATGAAGACCGGGCTGCCCTTGTGCAAATACTGCCCTGCCAGCTCCGCCAGACGGGACCACACCACCACATCCACATAGGTCGTCTCCTGCATTTTTTCACCCGAGTCGGTCACATACGTCCGGTTCACTGCGATGCCGAGATCGCTGACCGCGCTGCCTTTGGGGGTGAAACGAACCTCGGGATCACGCGTGAGGTTCCCGATCAACATAACTTTGTTTAGTGAGGCCATAACAAGCGCACCTTAACGAGGGCTCATGCGCTTGGCGACAAAGAAAAACACCGCTCCGGAAAGAGGTGCCAGAGACGCGGGCACTCCTATCTGCCGCCTGAGTTTAGGGCCGCAAATGGCAGGATAGCTGCTGAAGAAAGCTGCTAAAGAAAGATTGCGGACCTTTACCAAGTATTCCATTAGGTCAAAAATCAATGAGCGGAGGTTTTCACTTTCTCGACACGCAGCCTCCAAGGATTCCCCGGTGGCTCTGTCTCGTGCTCCTGATGTTGGCCGGCGGTCTGGGAGCGGGCAAAAGCCACGCCCAGGGAACAGCATCGCCATCCTGGCGACAGACCCGCTCCGCTTTCAGCACGGCCGTGATGAGCGCCGCGCAGGAAGACCGCTGGCGCGAGCAAGAAATTCAACGCTACTCCCCCGGCCAAGAGAAGAACCTGCTGGACGGCAAGAACAGCGATTACATCAAGCTGGTCGTCGCCCCGCTGCTGCTTTTCATTCTGGCTCTTGCCGTCGTTCGGCTGCGTGATTTTTGAGCGCCTTGTCCGCGCCCAGCACATGGCGTTCCTGCCACTCCGCGCGGAGCATGAAGCTGTCCATCGGGTTGAAATCATCGGTAAACACCACGCCTGTGGCCGGTTCATGCGCCGTCGGCAGGTGATGTTTGACCAAGTCAGGCTCGGGCGAGCCGACAGGCTGGAGATACTGGCTCCAAGGCTCGTTGGCCGCCAGCAGGATCACGTTCTGCATGCGATCCCGGTCCTTTCCCAGCGCAAACAGCTCCACACACGGGAACACCGCGCGCAGCGTGGCCGCCATACCGGCAAGCACTTCCGAACCCGGTCCCTGCACACTGCTGATCAAATTGACCACCAGGATGCCCTGCCCCGCGAGACGTCCACGCACAAGCTCAAAAAACTCGCGCGTCACCAGGTGCGAGGGCATCTGCCGGCCCGAGTAGGCATCGGCAAAGATGACATCGAACGCTGGCCCTTGATCCCGCCTCAGCCAGCGCCGCGCATCATCAGCGTGTGGGAAGATCTGCGGATAGTCGGAGAGATGAAAAAAGCGGCGCCCCACCTCGATGACCGCCGGATCAATCTCACACACCTCCACCGGCGCCTGAGGGAACCGCTTGGACAAGTGCTGCGGCATGCCAAACGCGCCCGCACCCATGAAAAACGCGCGCTTCACCTCGAAGCCCGGCTTTAACAACGGCAGCCGCCAGTAGTGCTGATACGCGCAGGCCAGCGCGCCATCCGCCATGTTCATCCCGCCATTGCGCACCGAATCGAGATGCAGAAAAAGCTGCTCCTTCGCCCCCCGGCCCTCCTTGAGCATGTCGATGCGCTGGTAATACGAGTCCTGCTGGAAAATCACCCCTGGCGGCAGATCACGCGCGGAGCCCACGGCAAAAAGCAGGCCCGCGATTGCGGCCAACCACGCAGGCAGATGTGTCGCCTGAGGATTGCCAGCCAAATGAAACGCCAGCGACGCCAGGCACGTCAGCACCAGGCCCGTGCCAATAAAAATCGTGGTCACGCTGAACGTCGACAGCAGGTAAAAGCCCGCCAGCAGCGTGCCCGCAAAACAGCCCAGCGTGCCCACCATGCTGATCGTGCCCGCGGCGCGGCCAATCATCGCATCCGCTCCCAGCAGGCTGAGCAGTCGCATCGACGCCGGCGTCACCGCCCCTAGCAACAGCCCAGGCAGAACGAACAGCAGCGCCGCAATCAACAGCGGCCCCAAAATCAAACCCATGCGGATAAACAACGGTGTCATCGCCAGGAACGACAACGGCACCAGCATCACCATCACCGCCGCGACTCCCAACAGCCGCCCCAACATCGCAAAGCTTGGATCCCGCTCCGACAACCGTCCTCCCACGTAACCGCCCGCGCTGCATGCCACCAGAATCACCCCGATCAGCGCCGTCCAGGTGAACGTTGTGTTCCCAAAGACCGGTGCCAGTAGCCGATACGCAGTGATCTCCATCACCATCAGCGCCGCGCCTGCAAAAAAGCAGATCGCCGCCAGGCAAAACCGGACGTTCTCGCGCGATAGCCGAAAGAGGAGGGAAGACGATGGCATCTCGGGCACTTCGGCAATGCCGCCCAAAGATTACCCGCCACCCATCAAATCGTGATCCGCCGATTCCGAGCCGTGATGGGCCAGCGATCCGCGATCCTGCCCTGATCAATGACGATGGCCTCGCCGTGCATCGACACGCTGGGGCACACATGGCGTGGGATGCCGTGCAGGGCTTGACCGATGGCGAAGCGCTCACGCTGCTCCAGTTCGACGACCAAGTGTTCCTCGCTCTGCATGAGGAAGGTGGCCTCCGGCAACTCCTCGAAACGCACGCGCGGATGCGGGTTCTCGGGTGCGACCGACTTGTGGCCCAAGTCGAGGGTGATGCGGTCATTGCCGGGCTTGCTCACCACCCGCGTCAGCAACACCGCCGCAGGCAGAAAGGGCAGGTCAGGATGCTTGTCGCCATAACCAAAATCCCATAGCACCGTCGTGCCTGGGCTCAGCGTGCGATCCGCGTGCTCCGCATGAATCGCAAAGGTCGGCGAGCCGCCTGCCACCAGTTCCTTCACGATCAAGCCCTCGCCCTGCAATTGCTTCCGCAGCGCCAGCACGGGCGCGAAGGCTTCCTCGCAGCGCTGACGCCGCACGTCCAAGTCCGCATCGTGAATGTGCCCGTCATAGGCATGAATGCCCGCGAAGTGGACTCGCGGCGCATCCTTGATCATGTGCGCGATCAGCGCCGCATGTGATCCCGGGACAATGCCGGTGCGGCCCATGCCGCAGTCCACTTCCAGATACACGCCGAGGTCCACGCGATGCTGCTGCGCAGCCCCTGCGATGATGCGAATCGTCTCCTCGTCATCGGCAATCGTCGAGAAGGTCACCTGTGGGAATTTGAGTGCCAGCTCCGCCAGTCGATGTGCATTCGGTCCTACGGCAGGCATGGCCAAGAGAATGTCCGTGCCGCCCGCATCCGCCGTCATCTCCACCTCGGCAATGGTCGAGCATTTGAACTTGGTGATGCCCAGCTCCACCTGCCTCTGGATGAGCGGTCCCAGCTTGTGCGTCTTCACATGCGGACGCAGCCGCACCGGGCCACCCGCGATGTGCAACATCAACTGCAAGTTGTGCTCAATGCGCTCGCGATAGAGTAGCAACGCAGGTGTAGCGATGGTGGCTTCGTCTTCGACGTGATACCAGGGGGAGCGAGCAGAGGGCATGGTGCAGGGAGCTTAGAGCCAGAAAGATTGTTCGTGCGGAGAGCAAGCGCACACTCACAGCAGCTTTCACCCTGCTCCGTGCGCCTTGCTCCCTGCTTCTACGCGATCTCAAAGATCCCCTCGATCTCCACCGCGATGCCGCCGGGCAAGCTGCCCATGCCAACCGCGCTGCGAGCCCCGATGCCAGCGTCCTCGCCCCACACTTGCGCAAAGAGTTCGCTGCACCCGTTGATGACCTTCGGATGATCGCCAAACTCGGGTGTGCTGTTGACCATACCGAGTAGTTTGATCACGCGCTTCACGCGGTCCAGACTGCCGAGTTCCTGCTTCAGCGTGGCGAGCAGCGCCAACGCGGTTTGCTTGGCGGCGGACTTGCCTTCGTCGAGATCGAGGTCGGCACCAACACGCCCGGTCAGGTAAGTGCCGTCGCTGCAAAACGGGCCGTGACCGGACACATAGGCGAGGTTGCCCACG
>Ga0164295_10002385_pt1 | contig 15474 bp, 8 predicted proteins | sample GEODES006metaG_FD_111798 | JGI IMG/M metagenome (GOLD analysis project Ga0164295, IMG submission 111798) | Oligotrophic lake water microbial communities from Sparkling Lake, Wisconsin, USA - GEODES006 metaG | ecosystem: Environmental > Aquatic > Freshwater > Lake | place: USA: Sparkling Lake... | reverse complement strand
GGACTTTTTCCACGGACAGCTGGGGAGCGATCGAGATTGGAGGCGTTTGTGATGACGTTTTTGCGCAGATTCAGTCTGGCCGTGGCGCTGTGGAACTCCTGCTGGTGGCCGAGCCCGGCCGCTGCCGTGGAGGCTCCGGCTTGCGTGGCGCTCGACGGCACTCCGCTCGCCAGCAGCAACCGGTCAGGAGAAAGTGAACGGATCGAGCGGGTTGAGCAACCGCTGCTGCAGCTGAAGCGCACGACAGCCGCTGTGCCCCACGGCACGGTTCTGGTCTGCCCAGGAGGGGGCTACAAACGGCTGGCGATTGACCACGAGGGGTTGGCCACAGCAGCGTTTCTCAACGAGCAGGGCTACGATGCAGCGATTCTGGAATACACGATCGCGGCCGGCCCAGGCACCCGCGATCAGGCGCTGGCCGACGGCTTGGCCGCATGGCGGCTGATCAGGGCGAGCGCCGCAGACCTGGCCCTCCATGGCGGTCGGTTTGCCCTGCTGGGCTATTCCGCCGGGGGGCATCTGGCCGCGCGAATCACGGCCAGCGTGGACGCGGACGAGCAGCCCGATGTTCTGGCGCTGGTCTACCCGGCCTATCTGGAGGAAGCCGCTGCCGACGGGGCCGGGCCGGCGGTGCAGCCCCCCACAACCCCGACAGGACGGCTGTTTGTCCTGATCGCCGCCAACGACCGGAGCGAATGGGTGGTTGGCTGCCGGGACTATTGCACGGCATGGCGCGATCGCGGCGGCGCAGCACAACTGGTCGTGCTGGCTGACGGAGGGCATGGCTTCGGGATGCGCCCCGATCGGCTAGGAGAGGCGGCGGGCTGGCCGGCGCTCCTCCAGGAATTTCTCGCCGCACCATCTGCTGATTGAGGGCTGGCCTACCGATTCCAGAGGCGGCGGGACTCGCAGACCTTTGAAACAATTGGTCCGCCGACGGATGCGGCGCTGGTCGACCAGGGAAACCCTTGGCGTTTCCTGCGGTTGACCGAGTGGAAAAAGGTCAGGGATGACTTTTTCCACGGACAGCCAGCACAAAAAAAAGGCGGCGTCCCGAAGGACGCCGCCAATGTCGATTCTGTGACTGGTCGCTTGTCGCCAGAGAGGATTCGCGCCCTCCGGCTCGAGTCGCCTGTCGGAGAGAAATCAGCCCGTGACCATGGCCTTGAGGTTCTTCAGGGCGCGGACACGCACCTTCACGCTGGCTGGCTTGGCAGGACGATCCTGCAGTTCGCCAGTGAAGGGATTCTTGACGCCCTTCTGAGCGGGGCGGGCCGGAACCTTGCGACGCTCAATCTTGACCAGGCCCGGGATCGAGAACACCCCGATGCCTTGGCCCTTGAGCGACTTTTGGATCTCGTCGGTGAGGGCCTCCATCACGGCCACGACGTCCTTCTTCTGCAGGCCGGTCGTCTCGGAGATGCTCCGCATGATCTCGGTCTTCGTCAGAGGCTTGCTACCTGGTTTCTTCGCCATCGACATTTCTCCCCCAAGGTGTTGTGTGCGGCGGTTCACCACCGCCGTTTGATGCTCGGCAAGTTTTTGCCGAATGCGTCGCTGATTAGAGGCTTTGGGAGGGAAAATGCAACCGATAAAGTTCGGTTTTCCCTATAAAAATTGGGGAATCTGAGATTTTTGACCCTTTTCCCCCCCTTCCAAACCGGTTCCGCGGGTTCCTTGCTGCCCGGCCCCGATCCGTCCTAAGATGCTGTCTGGAGATGTGATACGATCAGTTTCGCCGCTCCTGGCACCCGTTTGAGGGGCCCTCCTGGTGGGCGGTGGCTGCGGTCCGGAAAAGCACGTTGTGGGGATCGAAATGGCACGGGTTTTCCATGGTGTGGGGCGATTTCGTGCCGGAATCCCCCTGGTCTGCCTGCTGGCGTGGGGGCTTGCCGGCGGAACTTTCAGGCTGGCGTGGGGGCAGTTGCCGGCCCCCCAGCCCGAAGCCGCCCCCGCTGAAACCGAGGTCGAAGAGGCGGACGATTCGGGGGGAGTGTCGCTCCCGACTGACCGCCTGAAAGAGCGGCAGCTCGACCGGGTGCGGCGGCTCATCGCCGATAGCCGGTGGAGCGATGCCGCCACGTTGCTCGATGAAATTCTGGGGGGCGACCGCGACTTCTTCTTTCGGCCCGATCAGGGCAACAGCACCTGGCGCAGTATCAAGACCGACGCCAACCGCCTGCTCTCAGCGCTTCCTCCCCAGGGCCGCGAGGCATATGAGCTGCAGTTTCGCGCCCGGGCCGACCGGGAACTGGAGCAGGCGATTGCCCGGGCTGACAGGTCGGGCGTGGTGGCTGTCGCCCGCCGCTGGTTTCACACCCCCGCCGGCCGGCGGGCCACGATGATGGCGGCGCTTGAATCGCTGGAGGGAAACCAACCGCTGGAGGCTGCTGCCTGGCTCGATCGCTTGCAGACACTCGGCGGCGGTGAGGTGTTTGAGCCGACGCTGTCGGTGATGCGAGCTGTGGCATGGTGGCGCGCGGGGGAACGCGAGGCCGCGCTGGCAGTGCTCGATTCGCTGCGGGCCGGCCGGGGCGGACAGGTGCGGCTCGGGGGCAAGGATGTTGGCCTTTCCTATGCTCCCGGCGGGGCCGCCGCCTGGCTGGCAGGAATCGCCGGGGAGCCGGCAGGCGCGCAAGGCCGGCGCAATGGGGAATGGCTGCTGCCGCGCGGCGACGCGGCCCGCAACGCCTTGGTCGCATCAACGCGGCCGCTCCTGGTGCCCCGCTACCGCGTGCCGCTCACCCGGCATCCCGAGGAGGCGCGGTTGCTGGAAAAGCGGCGGAAGCAGTTTGCGGATCGGGAGATACCGCTGCTGCCGGCTGGCAGTCCGCTGGCGGTGGGAGGATCGATTCTGGTGCATTCCCCCATGGGCCTGCTGGCGATCGACTTTGAAACGGGCAAGCGCGTCTGGCTCCAGACGGGAGGAGCGGCGGCATCGTTTGTCGATGCGGTGGACGGGAATGGCGATGATATGGAAGGCCGCGAACCGAGCGGCGCGGGGGCGCTGCGTGGTGTGTTCGATGACGCCACCAGCGGCATGCTCTCCAGCGATGGGAGGCTCGTGTTTGCCGTGGAGAGCGACCCGGCGGAATTGTCCGGTTCGCTGGCCGATGGCGGCAACGGCATCCGGCGGGGCCTCCGCGGGTTGCCCGCAGCGGGCCGAACCAACAACGTGCTCTCCGCTTACGACGTTGCCGAGAAAGGAACGCTCCGCTGGCGGTTGCCTGCACCCGCGACCGCTGCGCTGGCGAAGCCAGCCGAGGGAGGGCGGGCTCCCGAGCCGGTGACGGGGGGTGGCTGGTTTCTCGGCGCGCCGCTGCCGATTGGCGATCAACTGTTTGTGTTGGTGGAGGAACGGGGAGAGGTGCGGTTGGATGTCTTGACCGCCGCCACCGGGGTCCTCCTGTGGACGCAGCCTCTGGCCGAACTCGACGAAGAACGGGCGATCGACAACCGCGATGGCCAGAGACGCCGCTTGGCCGGACTCTCCCCTTCGTTTGCCGACGGGGTGCTCGTCTGCCCCACAGGCGCCGGAACTGTGGTGTCGGTCGATCTGGCAACCCGGACGCTGCTGTGGGCTTACAACTATCCCCAGCCGGGCGAGAGCGATGCTGTGCTGCTTCCCAATGGCGTGCTGGTGCGGCGCGGCAACATGCTCGGGGGCGGCATGGGGGGAAGGATCATTATCAATGGCCAGTTGCTCGGCGGGGCTGCCCAGCCGGCCAGCGGTTGGCGGGATTCCGCCGTGATCCTCGCCGGCGGCCGGGCCATCCTCACGCCACGCGAATCAGATGAACTGCACTGCCTCGATCTGCGTTCTGGTGCCGTGGCCTGGAAGGTGCCGCGGAAAGAATCTCTCTATGTCGCCGGAGTGCGGGAGGGGAATGTGGTGGTGGTGGGACGCTCGGGTGTCGAGAGCCTCAGCCTCGAGAACGGCCGCAGCCAATGGGACCAACCGCTCGATCTGGAGGGTGCCCGGCCGAGCGGACGCGGCATTGTCACCGCCGAGAGGTTGCTTCTGCCGCTGGATACCCCCGAGGTAATCGAAGTCGATCTGCGCAGTGGCAAGATCGCCGGGCGGTCGGCTGCCCGGGGGGGCGCTGTGGCGGGCAATCTACTGGCCTATCGAGGGGAGGTGGTGTCGCAGGGAGTGGAGTCGCTGGACGTGTTCCACCAGTCTGAGAGCCTCAAGGAACGCATCGAAACAGCACAGCGCCCGGCGCCTGATGCCTGGGGCCTCTTCTGGCTGGGGCAGCTGGAACTCGATCGGGGTGAGGTGGCCAATGGCCTGGCGCATATCCGGGCGGCACATGCCGCCGATCCGGCGAGCGTGCCGGCTGATGTGATGGCGCAGGCTGTGCTCTGCGGGATGCAACGCGATTTCGCCGCCGCTGCGCCAATGTGGCGGGAGTTTTTTTTCACGACCCAACCGGCTGGCCCGCTGATCTGGTCGGAGGGGGTCGATCCAACTCGCAAGGCGATGCTGCGCGTGGCCGTGGATGGCTCCATGAAAGCCGGCGCCTTCTCTGAGGCGTGGGAGGTCTGCCGCCACCAGCTCGACCAATTCGACCAGGTGCCAGCCGCTGTGGCTCCGGCCCCGGCACCCCTTTGGGAAGATCCCTCCGATCCGCTGGTGGCCGTGACGGAAGAGCGCTGGATGCAGGGGCGGTTGCTGGCGCTGTGGACCGCTGCTCCGGCGGGGCTGCGGGCAGAAATCGACCGTGCGGTGGAGCAGTCACTCGCAGCGACTCAAGCTCTCTCCGACAGGGGGGCGCAGGTGGTGCGTTGGGACGCCTTTCTGCAGCGATTTGCCTGGCATCCGGCGGCAGGGGCGGCGCGGCAAGGGCTGATCGAGGCCTCCGCTGCGCTGCTGGCGGCGACCGAGCCGGGCAGCGATGCGGCCCGCGATCTGGAACTGCGTCGTGAGTTTGCCCAGCTGGCGGCGGCCGAGGGCTCGGTGGCCGCGGTTGACCCGGCGGCGGGGCGCGAAACGGCTGCGGCGTGGCCGTTTGGCCAGGTATTGGAACAGCGCAGCGGTGACGTGCGGGCTTCGGAAGAGGCGGTGCGGCAGGCGCGGATGATGTCGATCGCCGTGGATGATCATGGCACCTCCTTCTTTCCGGGCCTGCGCCTGGCCTACGACATGCAGCAGCCGGGATTGGTGGCCACCGATGGCTACGGTCGGCGCATCGGCGATCCGTTCGGATTTGAAGGGGGAGGCCGCCTGGAAGGATTGGTGCCGATGTTCCAGCCGATGGCGACCGAGGCCTCGGCGGTGGGGCGGGTGGTGGTGGTGCGGTCGGGCCCGCTGCTGGCAGCCTTCGAGCTGACCGGTCAGGGTGGCGGACGCAATCGGCGGCTCTGGATGCTCTCTGACGCTGCCGGCGGGGCGATGGAGATGCCCGCGGCGGGAATGGGACGCTTCGCCGCCGGGCGGGCCGGGCGGATTGGAAATGTGCCGCTGGGAATGCGGATTGGGATTCAGGGAGGGACAGAGGAAATGGTGCCGATCATGGCGGTGCAGGGGGGGCAGTTGCGGGCCACGGGTGTGCCGGTGCTGGTGCATTCTTCGCTCGAATTGCACGATCCTGTGAGCGGTGAATTGCGGTGGGAACGTCAGCGTCTGCCCGCCTCGGGAGAGGTGATCGCCGACGACGAATATGTGTGTGTCTGTCCGGCTGATGGCCGGGGGGCCGTCGTGGTTTCTATGGCCGATGGGCGGCTGGTGCGCACCTGCGATGTGCCGCGCCGCGAACTGCGCGTGCTCACCAGCGGCCGACGCATGGTGGCGATCGTGCCGCCGGTGGCAACGCCCGGGGAGCCCACTGCCTCGACGCCGCAGAATGTCCAGTTGGAACTGTTCGATCCGGTCACGCTTACCAAGACACCGCTGGGAACCTACGGTCCACTCTCGCGAGTGGCGCCCGCCGGTCCCGGCCATCTTGCGGTTGTCGATCCCGCGGGGGCGTTCACAGTGGTCGATCTGGAGGCGCAGGCTGTGCGGTTTCAGGTGGTGCTGCCGGAGATGCCCAAGGGGCTCGAGCAACTGCGGGTGATTCCCTGGCAGGACCGATTTCTGGTCTTTGTGGGTCGGCAGGAGACCCCGGAGGAGCGGAAAATGCTGGAGAAAGTCGGCATGATCACCACGCTGCCGCAACAGGCCTCCTCGCGCGACAACCAGCCGGTGAGCGGTTCGCTCTGGGCGGTGGGACGCGACTCAGGCGACATGCTCTGGCCTGTGCCAGCCACGCTGCTGCGGCACTGCCTCCACGCGCCGCAGGCGGCAGAACTGCCGGTGCTGCTCTTTGCCCGCCAGATTCAGCCCGCGCGGGGCGGCGATCGGCCCCGCTTGAGCGTGCTGGCGCTGGATAAACGGACCGGACATGCCGTCTGTCTCGACGACAAGATCAATGCCCAACCGCACATGCTCTTCGGTTGCGATATGACAGGCGATCCCGCGGCGCATACGATCACTCTGCGGCGCGGTGGCAGCGAGGTGTCTGATATCGTGCTGGAGTTCACGGGGCGCCCCATGGCGCCGAGCCCGCCGTTTCAAGCTGCCGCCCGGCTGCCTGTCACGCGGGATATTCTCTCTGAATTGGAATACTGGTTTGAAAAAACGCTGCAGTTTTCGTTGCCGTTTTAGTCTCATCCTCATCGGCTCCCAGAGGCGGTTTTTCATGCCAATGACATTCCCCGCGCCAGCCCATGCTGCGTTCGGTTGCCCGGCTGCCAGACTCCAGGTGGGGGTGTGGCTGGTGGCACTTGGATTGGCCTGCTGCGGAGGGGCGGGGCAGGCCGTGGCGGAAGTGGCCGAAGAGAAGCTCGATCGGGTGGTGACGCGTGGGCTCGATTGGCTGGTGCAAAAACAGTCGCGGCGCGGAAGTTGGGCAGCCAATGAGGGGCGCTATCCCACGGCGATGACGGCGCTGGCCGGCACGGCGATGCTCATGGAAGGATCGACCACCACCCAGGGCCGCTACGCCGAGCCGATCCGCCAGGCGGTCGATTATCTCGTCAGCCGGTCGCGTGCCAACGGGCTGATCGGGGATCCCAAGGGAGACGATCGCTACACCTACGGCCACGGCTTTTCCATGCTCTTCCTCTCGCAGGTGATCGGCGAAGAGGAGGATGAACGGCGCCGCGAGGAACTGCTGCGGGTGCTGGTGAAGGCGGTGGAGTTTTCCGGGCGGGCCCAGACCGCCGATGGGGGATGGGGCTATGTCAGCGCCAAGGACGGCAACAATTTCGACGAGGGTTCGACCACGATCACGCAGGTGCAGGGGCTGCGCGGGTGCCGGAATGCCGGCATCCCGGTGCCGCGGGAAATCATCGACAAGGCCATCGCCTACATCCATAAATGCACGATGCCCGATGGCGGCGTGCAGTACAGCTCCAAGGGCGGGGGAGGGCGGCCGGCCATTTCTGCCGCCGCGATCGCCTGCTTATTTAATGCGGGCGAATATGATGACACGCATGTGCCACGGATGCTCGACTATGCCGAAAAGCACCTCGGCAACATCTCCAACAACGGCTTTGGCCACTGGCATTACGCCCACTTCTACTACGCCCAGGTGATGTACCGGGAGGGGGGCAGGAAGTGGTCGGGCTACCGCGACCAGATCGACAAACGGCTCATCAGCGAGGCCCAAGAGGATCGCGAGGGGCTGTTTTGGCCGCAGGGATACATCGGCCCGGTGTACACGACTGCCTCAAACCTCACAATTTTGCAGTTGGACAAGGGCACGCTGCCGATTTATCAACGCTGAGCGGCAAACCTGTCCGCCGCCGTCGTCCGTCCGCCCCACCCGGAGCTTTTATGACCGCACCGATACTCGCTGGCTCGGCAGTGGAACGTCTCCACGAGGCCCACAACCGGATTCTCGAACAACTCTCGCGGGTCATTGTCGGCCAGCATCAGGTGGTGGAGGAACTGCTCATCTGCCTGTTCAGCCGCGGCCACTGCCTGCTGGAGGGGGTGCCGGGGCTGGCCAAAACGCTCCTGATCAGCACGCTCGCCCGCAGCCTGGATCTTTCCTTTAGCCGCATCCAATTCACTCCCGACCTCATGCCAGCCGACATCATCGGCACCGATGTGCTGGAGGAGGATCGAGCCACCGGCTCGCGGCAGGTGCGCTTTCTGGAGGGGCCGCTGTTTGCCAATGTGGTGCTCGCCGACGAGATCAACCGCACGCCCCCCAAGACGCAGGCAGCGCTGCTGGAGGCAATGCAGGAGCGGCAGGTGAGCGTGGGCCGCGTGCGACACGGGCTGACCGATCCCTTCTTTGTGCTTGCCACGCAGAATCCGATCGAGCAGGAGGGCACATACCCACTGCCGGAGGCGCAGCAGGACCGCTTCATGTTCAAGGTGTTTGTCGACTATCCGACGTTCGACGAGGAGTTTGAGATCGCCCGGCGCACCACCGGCCTGCCCGCCGAGCAGGCACGCCCGGTGCTCTCCGCGGCCGACATCGTGAACCTGCAGGCCAGCGTGCGGGAGGTGCCCGTCAGCGACCATCTCGTGCGCTACGCCCTGACGCTGGTGCGCCAGACTCGCACCGGACAGAAGGGGGTGCCCGATTTTGTCTCCGATCAACTCTCCTGGGGGGCGGGACCGCGGGCGGTGCAGTTTCTCATTATCGGCGCCAAGGCGCGGGCCCTGCTGCAGGGGCGCAGCCATGTGACGGTCGAAGACATCCAAACGCTTGCCGCTCCGAGCTTGCGGCACCGCATCGTGGTCGGCTTCGCGGCTGAGAGCGAGGGCGTGACGAGTGATTCAATCATCCGCCGGATCATCGAAACCACTCCCACCAGAGAGGATGAGCTGACGCGTGACGCCCGCTTCCAAACGATATTTGCATCCTGAGGCGATTGCCCGCATCACGCGGCTCGAGCTGCGTGCCAGGGCGGTCGTGGAAGGGGTGCTCGCCGGCCTGCACAAGAGCCCCTACAAGGGGCAGTCGGTGGAATTTCTCCAACACCGGGAGTATGTCCGCGGGGATGATCTGCGCCGCGTCGACTGGAAGGTGTGGGCCCGGCAGGACAGGCTGTACGTCAAGGAATTTGAGGAGGAAACCAGCCTGCGGCTGGCGCTGGTGGTCGATGCCTCTTCGAGCATGGACTACAAGTCGGGAAGCCTGTCGAAGTATGAATATGCCGCCACCCTGGCGGCGAGCCTCGCGTGGCTGGCGCTGTCGCACGGTGATGCGGCCGGCTGTGCCGTCTTTGATAGCCAGGTGCGCGCGGCGGTGCCGGCGCGCACGAAGCGCTCGCAGCTGGCGAGCGTCGTGGAGGTGCTCGAAACGGTGCGTGGAGAGGCAAGCAAGAGGCGGGCCACAGCCTTTCTGCCGGTGCTCAAGACACTCTCGGAAACCCTCCCGCGGCGCGGGTTGGTGGTTCTCATCTCCGATCTGCTCGGTGATCGGGAGGGAATGTTCCAGGGGATGCAACTGCTGCGCAAACGCGGCCACGATCTCGTGCTCCTGCACGTGATGGACGACGACGAACTCACCTTTCCGTTCGATGGCCCCACCCGGTTTGAAGGGCTGGAGCTCCCCGATCACCTCGCCTGCAATCCCCGGGCGCTGCGGGCAGGGTATCTGGCAGCCTTGGAGGCCTTCCTCGCCGAGGCCCGGCGCCGGTGCGCGGCCGCCTCCTGCGACTATTCCCTGATCCGCACCGGCGAGCCGGTCGATGCGGCGCTGGTTCAATTTTTGTCCCGCCGCTCCAGCATGGCCGTGTAGCCGAGGATTTTCGCCATGCCGACATTCGATTTCCTGCCGCTGTTGTGGTGGGGGCTGCCTCTCGCCGCGGCCCCCGTGGTGATCCACCTCATCAATCTGCTGCGCCATCGCCGGGTGCCGTGGGCGGCGATGGAATTTCTCCTGGCCAGCCAGAAGCGCTACCGCACCCGAGTGTTGCTCAAGCAGATTCTGCTCTTGTTGTTGCGGGTCGCTGCCGTGGTTGGCGTGGTGCTGGCAATGGCCCAGCCGCGCTGGACAAGCGCCCTTGGACAACTGCTCGGTGGGGCACGGACCACCCATGTGGTGTTGCTCGATGACAGCTATTCAATGAGCGACCGCACGGGAGAGGCCGGTGGCGAGGAGGCCACCGCCTTTGACCGTGGCCGGCAGGTGGTGGAGCGGATCTGCAGTGAACTGGCTGCCGCCAGCGGCGTGCAGGAACTGGCCGTCGGCCGGTTTTCCCGGCTGGCAGCCGCCGATCCCAGCGGCGCCGCAGCGCCCAAGTTTGACATTCCCCGCCGCACGGCCACGCCGACGGTGATGCAGCAGATTCGCGACGAGCTGGCGACCTGGGCCCCCTCCGCGCACGATACCGGGCCCCGTGAGCCAGTCACGGCCGCTGCCGAAATCTTCGGCGCCGGTTCGGGGGCGAAGTCGGCCCGCGTGGTCTGGCTGGTGAGTGATTTTCGCGCCGGCCAATGGAAAACAGCCGACGATACAGCGGCGCTCATGCGACAACTCGCAGCGGAAGGAGCGGAGATTCGCCTCGTTGACTGTGCCCTCGACGCCACGGCGGCAGCGCCAGGCGGTCGCCCATCTGGCAACCTCACCATTGAGCGGCTGGCAGTGGCTGGCGGAGTGCCGGCTAGCGGCGTGCTTGTGCCGCTGGAGGTGGCGGTGCGCAATCAGTCTGACCGGCCGGTGGCCGATGTGGCGGTGACGCTCCGCGAGGATGGGGCAGAGCGGCCGGGGGTGCGGATCCAGCAGATCCCGGCCGGCGGTGTGGCCACGCAGCGGATCGGCGTGCGCTTTCCACAGACCGGGAGCCATGTGGTGGAGGCCCGCATTCCAGCCGATGCGGTGGCTGTCGACAATGCACGCACGGCGGTGATCGATGTGGTCGATCGGGTCGATGTGCTGTTGATCGACGGTGCGCTCGGAGCCGCCGGAGAGGTGCGGGCCGCGGCCCGCACGGGAGATGCCTTTTATCTGGCTGCCGCTTTGGCCCCCGGGGCGGGCGCCACCACCGGCCTGCGGCCGCGCGTGGAGCCTGCGCGGAGTCTGGCCACGCTCGATCTGAAATCGTTCGACTGCATCTGGCTGCTCGATGTCGAGCGCCTCGATCCGGCGGAGGTGGCGGCCCTGGAGGCCTTTGCCAGCGGCGGCGGCGGGGTGGTCTTTTTCGTCGGCCCGCGCACCAAGCCGGAGCTCGTCAATCGCAGTCTTGTGCGGGAAGGCAAGGGGCTTTTTCCCGTGCCGCTGGCCGGGGCGGTCGATCTGCTTCCCGATGCGGCCGCGCAGGCTCCGGATGTCGTCGTGGAAGAGCATCCGGTCGTTGCCGTTCTGGCCGGACAGCGCAACCCGCTCCTCGATGCCGTGCGCATCGATCGCTACATGGCAGTGGAGCGCGGCAGTGAGACCGCCGTCGAAGGTGGGCTGCGGCGCCTGCTCTCGCTGCGCACCGGAGCGCCGCTGGTGCTCGAGCGGGCCTTTGGGGCCGGCATGGTGGTGGTGGTGCTGACCACGGCGGCGCCGGAGTGGAATACCTGGGCCCGCGGCAATCCGAGCTGGGTTGTGGTGATGCTCGAATTGGAGAGCCATCTGGCCAGCGCGCGCCGCAAGGCGGAGTCGCTGGAAGTTGGTGCGGAGGTACGGGTGCCGTTGGACGCCGCCGTCGATGGGATCGAAGTCGACTTTGTCATTCCCCCGGATGGCACAGTCGTGCATCAGACAGCCAAGCTTGATCAGACCGGGAGCTTGGCGGCCTGCTTGCCCGCCGCAGACGCTCCAGGAGCCTATGCCGCCCGGTGGCAGCGGGCCGACGGCACCCAACGTGAGCGGCTCTTCGCCGTGAATGTTGCTCCCGACGAAGGGCGGCTGGAACGCATCGGTCGGGAGCGGCTGGATCGCACACTCGCAGGCGTCCCCTTCACGTATGAGAATGCCGCGGCCCTGCAGCCCGATACGCAGTCTTTGGCGGGTGTCTCTCTGGTGACCCCACTGCTGCTCGGGTTGTTGGGAGTGCTGCTGCTGGAGCAGTTGGTCGCCTACTCCTCCAGTTACCATCCCGCAACCCGCCAGCCGCGCTCTGCCTGAATTCCCCCGGCCCCACGGACGCTGTCCACATCCATGACCGACCGCCTTTTGAGTCTGCTGCCTTTGTCGCCCCTGCTCGGCGCAGCCGAACGGGTGCAGCACCGTATCGAGAGCACGCTGATCGAGGGCTTTTCGCAGTGGTGGCAGATGCCCCTGCTGGTGCTGACGCTGGCGGGTGTGGTGGGAATTGTGCTCTGGATGTACCGCCGGGATGCAGCGGAACTGCCCCGCGGGATTGGCCTGCTGTTGGCCGCCCTGCGGCTGGGGGCGCTGGCGGCTCTGGCAGCGGCCTATCTCGATTTCGAACGCACCAGCGAGCATGAGATTGTGTTTCCCTCCCGCGTGGCTCTGCTCATCGACTCCAGCGCCAGCATGACGCTCGAGGACGACGCCGCGACCCAGAATGCCTCCACCTCCCGCGCGGCTCAGGCGCTGGAAGTGCTCGACAGTGGGGGCTTGCTCACGGCCCTTGCGCCCACTCATGAAGTGGCGGTGTGGCGGTTTGATGCCGACGCCGAGTCGCTGACGGTCTTGCCCGCCACCACCGGCAACCGCAGCCCGGCGGGGGAGGGGGGCCCGGAGGCCGCGGCCAGCGCCGTGAGCGGCGAGTCAGCCGCCGCCCCTCCGGCCTGGCGGGAGCGGCTGGCGCCGCGGGGCTTTGAAACGCGTTTGGGCGAGACGCTCGGGCATGTGCTCGATCAAGAACCGACCGGGGCACTCGCCGGCGTGATTCTCCTCTCCGACGGCGCCAACAACGCCGGCATCGATCCCGCGGCGGCTGCCACCGCGTTGGCCAAGGCGAACGTGCCGATTTTTTCACTCGGCATCGGCTCCGATCATCTACCGGCCAATGTCCGCGTCGCCGATCTGCTGGTGCCCGCCCGCGTCTATCCAGGCGATCGGTTTTCAGTGGCGGCATATCTTCAGGCACAGGGACTGGCGGGGCAGACGGTGAAGGTGGAGCTTTCCGAGGCGCCGGCCGACGGCGCTTCTACTGAGGCCGCCGTGCCGCCCGGCAGCACGCGTGCGGGCCGGGTGATCGATTCGACCGAAGTCGTGCTCGGCGACAATGGCGAACTGACGGCCGTGCGGTTTGAGGTGCCCGGCCTGACGGCCACCGGCAGACGCCAGCTGGCGCTTCGCGTGGTCGCCCCTGCCGCCGATCGCCTGCCGGCCGACAACCTGCAGGCTGCCGAGGTGGAAGTGGTTGACCGGGTGACGCAGGTTTTGCTTCTGGCTGGCGGGCCAACCCGCGAGTATCAATTCATGCGCAACGTCCTCGACCGCGATAAGAGCTTTGCCGTTGACGTGCTGCTGGGCACGGCCGGAGCGGGTGTCTCGCAGGATGCCCGCCGGGTGCTCGATGCCTTTCCCGCCACCGCTGAGGAGCTGGCCGCGTACGATGCAATTGTGGCCTTTGACTACGACTGGCGCCGGCTCGATCCTGCGGCTCAAAGTCGGTTGGAACGCTGGGTGTCGCGCGAATCGGGCGGGCTGGTGCTGGTGGCCGGCAGCATCTGCATGGATGCCTGGTTGGCCGACCCGCAGACGGCGCTTATGAGAAATCTCTATCCGGTGGAGCTGCGCCGCGCCAATCAGGTGCTCATGGATGAGCCGGCCGGCTTTGAGGAGCCGATGCCGCTGCAGTTTACGCGCGAGGGGCAGGAAGCCGAATTCCTCTGGTTGGGCGCCAGCCGGATCGCCAGCCAGACGGTGTGGAGCGGGTTCAAGGGGGTGTTCTCCTGCTTCGACACCTCCGTTGCCAAGCCGGGAGCCACCGTCTACGCCCGCGTGTCGCCGCCGGGCACTCCCTCGGCGCAGGTGGGGGCCGACAGCGGCCTGATCTACATGGCCAGCCAGTTCTATGGTTCGGGTTCGGTGTTTTTTCTGGGGAGCGGAGAGACGTGGCGGCTGCGGTCACTCGACGATTCGCTGTTCGAGCGGCTCTCAACCCAGCTGCTGCGGCATGTCTCTCAGGGACGGCTGCTCGGCGGTGCCCGCCGCACGAGGCTGTTGGTGGAGCGGGATCGCTTTGCGGTTGGTTCGAATGTGGTGGTGCGGGTTGTGGGACCAGACACCGATTCAAGTGCCGCTGCCCCCGGCACGCCGCAGCCGATCTGCATGGCGGTGGGGCCCGATGGGACCGTGGTGCGGGTGCCGCTGGCGGGGGAACCGGGGCGGACGGGCGTGTTGCAGGGATCGTTCGTGGCAGCCCGCGAGGGGGGCTGGCGGATCGATGTCGATCTGGGGGGCGGCTCGGGCGACACCCTCTCGCGCCGCGTGCAGGCCAAACTGCCCGATCGCGAACTGGAACGCCCCCGGCTCGATCGCGGGCTGCTGGAACGGCTGGCACTGCTCACCGGCGGTGCGACCCACTTCCTCGAGGAACAGCCCTGGGGGGTCGAGGCGGCGCAGGCCTTGGCGGCCCGCATCCCCGATCGCTCGCGAAGAGAATATGAAACCGGCGCTCCCGACGGCGCGTTTAAGCGGCGCCTCAATGCCTTGCTGATGGGCCTGAGCGTCGGCCTGTTGTGCCTGGAGTGGATCGTGCGCCGCCTGGTGAAGCTGGCCTGAAACCGATTCCTACGCTTGTCGTCTCACCCACAACCGAAAGCAGAGCCTTGGCCACCGCCGTCGACCGACCAGCCGCCGCCCCGCTCTCCGCCCCGGCGTCCATCGCCTTGGAGCGGCTGCGGGGTGTGCTTGAAACCCTGCGCCGGCGCACGCGCTGGTGGATCTGGGTGGAATCGCTGGCGCTGCTGGGGCTGGCCGTGGCGGCGCTGTTTTGGGGAACGCTGCTGCTGGATTGGTTGGTGGAGCCGCCGCAGTGGGTGCGCGTGGCGCTGCTGTGGGGGGGTGTTCTTGGGCTGGCTGCGCTGGTGGGAATCAAACTGGTCGGCCGGCTCCAGACGAAGCTCGAAGATCCTTCTTTGGCGACCCTGCTGGAGCGACGCTATCCGGCGTTTCGCGATAGTTTGTCGACCGCCATCGAGCTCTCGTCCCGCTCTGGCGGGGATGTTGACGGAACGTTGCTGGAGACCACGATCCAGGAGGCGGCGGCGGTGGTCGGCGGGGTCGAGCCCGACGCCCTGTTTCGCCGCCGGCAACTCATGATGCTGGCCTTGGCGGGAGCCCTTGCGGTCGCCAGTGTGGCTGGTTTGGCGCTGGCGCGACCAGCCGTGGCCGATCTTTGGATGCGGAGGATGGTGTTGGCGCAGAACGAGCCCTGGCCCCGGCGCACCAGCCTGGAGGCGCTGGGCTTCACCGATGGTGTGCGGAAAGTGGCGCGGGGAAGCGATGTGGATGTGATCGTCACCGCCGCTGCTGCCGGAGAGATTCCCGACGTTGTCGATCTCCGCTTCCGTGGAGCAGGCGGCTGGCGCACCGATCGGATGGGCATGCGCGGTGGAGT
>Ga0164295_10002384_pt1 | contig 15475 bp, 14 predicted proteins | sample GEODES006metaG_FD_111798 | JGI IMG/M metagenome (GOLD analysis project Ga0164295, IMG submission 111798) | Oligotrophic lake water microbial communities from Sparkling Lake, Wisconsin, USA - GEODES006 metaG | ecosystem: Environmental > Aquatic > Freshwater > Lake | place: USA: Sparkling Lake... | reverse complement strand
GCGCGCTGCAACAGCTGCATGAAGTCCTCGCCGACCTGGCCTGCATCAAGGGCCTCGCGGCCGACGCGAACCGCGCGGTCCATCGCGCTGCGCGCCTCCCACGGGCGATCGAGCTTGAGCAGGCAGTCGCCCACGCGCCGGTGGCAGTGCGCGACAAAGGCGAGATCGGTCGTGCCGTCCGACTGCGTGCCGCGGGACTTGGCGTCGCCCGCGCGCTCGAACCAGGTCAGCGCCTCGGCCTCGCGCCCGAGCGCGAACAGGCAGTGGGCCACCTCGTGCGCGCTCGCGCCCACGCTGTCGAAGTCGACCACGCCGCGCACATCACCCTTGTCTTTCGACGCGGTCGCCGCGAGAAAGCCGGCCAGCGCGGCCTCGGTCTCGCCGCGCTCCAAGCTGCACCACGCGTGCTGGTGTTGGCTCTTGCCGAGGCTCTCGTGGTCGATTCGCCCGAGCGCGTCTCCCGAGCGCCCGCTCTCGACGGCGCGGGCGTACCACTCGGCGGCGGCCTCTGCGTCGCCGCGCTGCAGGTGGCAATCGCCGAGCAGGTGCTGGGTGGCGCCGAGGCTCTCGTGGTCCACCCGCCCGCGCAGGTCGCCGAGCGCCTTCAGGCGCGCGGCCTCTTCGTATGCGGCGACTGCGTCATCGAAGCGGCCCTCGACGACATAGCAGTAGGCCAGTTGGTGGTGGCTTGAGCCCACGCTCGCTGGGTCCACTCGACCCTGTGCGTCGCCGCGCTGCTTCTCGCGGAGCGCTTGCTGAAACCAAAACCGCGCCTCGCCGTGCCGGCCCGCTTCAATCAAGCAGAAACCGACGGCCTGCAAGCTCGTGCCCACGCTGGCGGGGTTGACCTGCCCGTCCGCGTCGCCGAGCCGCTTCTCGTCCACCGCGCGCTCGTACCAGCGCTGCGCCTCGTCCGCGCGCTGCGAGAGCACCAAGCAATAGCCGACCTGGTGCAGGCTCACGCCCACGCTGTCGTGGTCGATGCGCCCCTCTGCGTCGCCCTGCTGCGCCGCCTCGACGGCCGCTTCGAAGCGCTCGCGCGCCTCGTCGAGCCGCCCCAACTCCAGCAGGCAAGTGCCCTCGTGGTGCACGCTCGCGCTCAGGGCGTCGTGGTCGATGGACCCGCCGTCGGGCGGCTGGCTGCGGAGCGTCACAGCGCGCGAGAAGCACTTGAGCGCCTCGTCGAAGCGCGCTTGCTGCGCGGCCAGATGCCCGAGCTGGTGCATGCACGCGCCCAGGCTCTCGAGCGCGATCTCGCCCCGCGCGTTCGGTCGCGCGAACAATCTCGCTGCGCGCTCGTAGTGCCGCTGCGCGACCGCGAGCCGACCCTGCGCAGCGGCGGCCTGTGCGAGCTGATGGCTCGTCGTCGCGATGGTGTGTGGGTCGGCACGCTCCAGCCCGGGCGCGCTCGTGAGCGTACCGAGGGCACGCTCAAGCCAAGCCTCGGCATCGGCCGCGCGACCCTCAAGCAGCAGGCAATAGCCCACCTGATGCTGCGACGCCGCCAGGCTCCCGGGATCGACGTGCGCGCGACGATCGCCGCGCATCTTCTCGGTCGCCGCCGTCTCGAAGGCGCGTCGGGCATCCTCGATGCGGCCCAGTCGAAGCAGGACCATGCCGCGGCCGTGGAGTGTGGCGCCGACGCCCTCAAAGTCCACGTGACCCCCAGGGCCGCCCCGCCGCCGCGCTTCGATAGCGGCGGCGTAGGTGTGGTCCGCCTCTTCGAGGCGTTTGAGCTCAAAGAGCGTACAGGCGACTTGCGACAGGCTCGCGCCGACGCTGTCTTGGTCGACCTCGCCTTGACCGTCGCCACGCCGCGCAGACTCAACGGCCGCGTTGAACCAGACCAACGCTTCGTCGGCGCGACCGAGAGACGACAAGCAGAAGCCGACCTGATGCTGGCTCACGCCGAGCGCCTCGAAGTCGCCGCGGAGCTCCGCGAGCCCGGCCCTGACGCGAGCGGCTTCGATGAATGCGCTCGACGCCTCATCGAGCTGCCCAATGCGCACAAGCAGGGCGCCGCGCTGGTGCATCGTCGCCGCGACGCGCTCTGCGTTGTCGGGGCTCGTCGGGAGCTGGCGCATCAGCGCGAGCGCCTCGTCGAAGGCCTTGAGGCCATGGTCGAGGTCGCCACGAGAGGCGGAGAGCTGCCCGAACTCGAGCGCGTTCACGGCCTGCAGGAGCACGCCCACATCTTGACCGCGCTCGTCCCCCTTGAGCAGGGCGCGCGCCTTTCGGAAGGCGCCCGCGGCCTCGCGCACGCGACCGTCTTCGCGGAGCGCGCGCGCTTGGGTCTGCAGAAGGCGCGCTCGAAGGAGCTTCACGCCGGGTGCGCGCGTGGGCACGGCTTCCATGAGCGACGTCGCCTCGGACAGGAGCGCGCGCGCTGGGCCTGCGCGTGAAAGCAGCAACTCGACATCCGCAGCGCTCAGCAGGCACTCGACAGCGGAGAGGGCCTGCGGTGGATCGGCATGCAGCCAGTCGCGTGCAGCGGTCCTGAGCCACCGCGCTGCGACCGCCTCTTCTCCACCGCTCGCCAGGGTCGCCAGCGCGAAGCGTTGACGCACCCGAGCGGCGAGTGCGCGGTCCAACCGACGCCCCAAGCGTGTCACCGCAGTCAGGTTCTCGGTTGCCAGCGCGGCAGCTTCCACGAAGGCCGCGCTCCGTAAGCGCAGGTCCGTGAGGCGGTCACGGGCGTCGATCAAGCGCTCCTCAAGTGCCGTGGTGCTCCGCGCGCCGTGAGCTGCCGCGACGTTGAGCGCCGTGGTGAGCCACGCCGCAGCGTCGTCCGCGCGTTCGCACCCGTCGAGGGCGCGAGCCGCGACCACACATCGCTCGATGCGCTCCGGCAGCGAGGCGTCTTCTGCGGCGGCCCGCAGCGCAAAGGGCAGCGCCGTGGCGGAGTCCCCGATTTCAACCAGCGCTTGGGCAGCGAGCGCGCTCTGACTGACGCTCAGCGACTCCGGCGACAACTCTCCCGCCCAGCGCCTGAGGCGCGCCTGAACGCCGCGGTCATGCGGCCGGCTCGACGCGTTGTGCGCCGCGCGCTCAAGGCGCGCTTGCGCCGAATTGCGAGTACCTTTCGGGTTCACCGTGGGCGACTATACGCGAGTTTGGGCGCGTCGCCGGGGGAATGGACATGGCGCAGTGCGAAGTCGTTCGAGTGCCGCGCCCCGGGCGACAGACGGTCGAGGTCCGCGCTGCGCCCCTGCACGAACCGCTCGCGAGCTGTCGCTTCGAGTGGCCTGCGCGTTGGCGCGTGCACACATGCGCCTGGGCGCCGCCGCCGCGCGGGCAGGCGAGCGTGCTCTTCGGGATGAACGCGGGGCCCGGCGACGCGTTGGTCGTCTCGGTGGCCCGCTTCGGTCTTGAGGTCGATGCCCTGGGTTGGCTCGAGAGCGCAGTGGGCACACAGCGCGCGCGAGCGGCCACGCCCTCGTGGCGAGGCCTGAGCGTCGCCGCGCTGGATGAGCCGCAGCCGGGGCCGGCGTGGCGTGCTGTGGTCAGCGGGCCCGCCTTGCATCTGCTCGAAGCGCATGGTCAGGCGCGTCGCTGGCTCGACCGCGCCGCTGCGACTCTGCGGAGCCTGACCCCCTTTGAGCCACCGGCCGAAGGTGTGTGCGGGCTCTCGCTCGGCCCGCTGACCTTTTCGGCGCTCGCGGCGTGGCGTGCCGATACCGCGTTCGAGCGGGTGCCCCATGGACACGGCGTCGCCGTGCTGCGGCGCACCACGAGCGAGGGCCACCTGGCGGGCTGGCTGCGTGTGCATGTCGTCGACCGCCGCGTGCTCGTTGGCGTGAACCCGGACACGCTGCGCGCAGAGACCGCGCCCCCGTGGGCATCTCAAGGCTTTACGCTGGGAGAAGCCCACTCAGCGACGGGCGCGTCCGGTCCGCTCGTGCGGCGTGTCGGCGAGTGGCAAGGCCGATCCGTCGAGGTCACGTCTGCCGAACGTCAGGTCGGGCCATGCTGGGTCCGGGCGGACGTCGTCACGCCGGGGCTCGAGCGCGCGCCGGTGAGCGCGCTCAACGGTCGCCGCGCGCTGGATGTCGCGCTGGAGACGGCGCGCGTCAGCCCACGCCCTTGATCAGGGTCTGCAGCTCGCCGTTCTGGTACATCTCAGTCACGATGTCGCAGCCGCCGACGAACTCGCCGCCGACGTAGAGCTGCGGGAAGGTCGGCCACTGGGCGTAGTCCTTGACGCCCTGACGCATGTTCGGGTCCGAGAGAATGTCGAACGTCGCGAACGGCACGCCGACATCCTGCAGCACGTCCACGACGCGCGCAGAGAAGCCGCACTGCGGAAAGTCCGCGTTGCCCTTCATGAAGAGGAAAACCTTGTTGGTCTTGACCAGGCCGTCGATGCGCTGGCGGAGCGTGTCGTCCATCGGGGTAACTCCTGCGGCCTTCAGCGGCCGCTCTCTTGGGCTTGTTGAGGCGTGAGCGTCTTGAGCGTGAGGGCGTGGATCGGGCCGTGCATCAGCTCGCCGAGCGCGCCGAACACCAGCCGCTGGCGCGCGACAGGCAGCTTGCCCTCGAACCCAGCGGACACGATCACGGCCTGCCAGTGGTCGCCGCCGCCTGTCAGGTCGCGCAGCTCGACAATGGCGTCCGGGAGGGCCGCCTGCACACGTCGTACGATTTCGTCTTGGAGCTTCATGGCGGGGACCTCATCACAGGGCTGTTCGGGACGCAACACGACTCGGGTGAACTCGATGCAGTCCGGTCGACTGAGGTCGCGGCGTCGTTTTCGGGAAGCCAATCGGGTGTCCCCCGGTTGATCTCACGGCGACGGTGCCTATCATTCATCGCGGCTTGGAGACAACGTGACGCAAACGCTCGCTCATTCATCGGCTCGTCCCGATGCGCCCAAGACCGCGCTCGCCCGCCGGGCGACGAGCGACGAGCTCGTCAAGGCGGACGCCTACACTCGCTACCTGTCCGAGATCCGGCGCTACCCGCTGCTGTCTCGTGAGGAGGAGCAGGTCGCGGCCCAAGCGTTCTACACGCACGGAGACGTCGAGGCGGGTCGGCGCCTCGTCACGGGCAACCTGCGACTCGTCGTCAAGATCGCGCTCGACTACAAGCGCGCGTGGGCGCAGGTGATGGACCTGGTTCAAGAGGGCAACATTGGCCTCTCCGAGGCCGTGAAGCGCTTCGACCCGTCGCGCGGTGTGCGGTTCTCGAGCTTCGCGCGGTACTGGATCCGCGCGCTGATCCTACAGTTCATCCTCAAGAACTTCCGCATGGTGTCGTTCGCGAATACCCGCGCCGGGCGCAAGCTGTTCTTTCGACTGGAGAAAGAGCGCCGCCGCCTGATGCAGTCGGAGTCTGAGGTCACGACGAAGATGCTCGCGGACGCTCTCGACGTTGACGAGTCCGAGGTGATCGCCGCCGAGACGTTCAAGCAGCAGCCGCTCTCGCTGACAGGCCCGCGCGGTGGTGACGATGAGCGGAGCTTGAGCGATATGCTCGCGTCGGATGAAATCGGCGTCGAGTCTGCCGTGGGGCGCGCCGAGCTGATGTCAGCCGTGGACGAGAACATGAGAGCGTTCTTTGAGCAGCTCACGGACGAGCGGGAGCGCGTGATCTGGCGAGAGCGCTTGGTCGCCGAAGAGCCCGTCGCGTTGGCCGACTTGGGCGAGCGCTTCGGCATTTCGCGCGAACGCATTCGGCAGATCGAGTCCCGCATCAAGGACCGCCTGCGCGACTTCCTCACCGATAAAGATCGACTGGGCCCCGGGTTCCAGCTCGACTTCACCTCAAGAGACTGACTGGAGCCCCGATGTCGGACGTCGCGAAGCTGCTGGACGAGAAACTGAAAGAGGCGATGCGCACGAAGCATGAGCCGATGCTCAACTTGGTGCGGATGCTGAAGACGCGCGTGATGGAGCGCCGCACGGCCTCGGGCTTCTCGGGTGAGGTGAACGACGCGCTGTGGCTCGACGTGATCTCCGCCTACGCCAAGTCGGCGGAGAAGGGGATTTCGGAGTTCGAGAAGGTCGGCAACGACTCCGCCCGCGCACAGATCGAGGCGCTGCGCTGGGAGGTCGAGACCTGCCGCGCGTGGCTGCCTCAGAAGGCAGACGAGGCGCAGACCCGCGTCTGGGTCGAGGCCGTCATCGCGGGCTTGGGTGGCAAGGAGAAGGCCAAGATGGGCGCCGTCATGGGTGGTGTGATGAAGAATCACAAGGACGACGTTGACGCGGGTGTCGTCAAGCGGGTCGCCGAAGCGCTGCTCGCCCCATGACTGAGCGCGGCGTCAATCGCCGCGCATCGCCTTGAGCACCACGTCGCGGTCCACGCGACGGTCGTGCGCGTCGCGGCCAGCAGCGGCGAAGAGCCCTGCCAAGTGCAGCAGCGCCAGCCCTGCAGCCAGCGCTCGCACGCGCACGCTCTTCAGGGATGCTGGCGCGAGCGGGCTGAGGTCAAGCAGCGCCGTAGCCAGCGCGCCGCCGACGAAGCCGCCCAGATGACCCCAGTGGTCCAAGTTTGGGATGATCAGGAGGAGGGCCGCGTTCATCAGGATGGTCTGAATCCAGAAGGAGCGCGAGGGCCGCATGTGCGGCGGCATGCGAGCGCCGAACCGAACTTGCAGGACAGCGAGCGCGCCGAAGAGCCCAAAGACCGACGTGGACGCGCCGACCGACAGGCCGGTCGGATGTCCCAGAGCCGAGACGAGCGCGCCGATCCAGCCGGCAAAGAGCGCGATGGCGAGCACGGACGACGCGCCCAGCAGGCGCTCCAGCGGGCGAGCGAGGCCCCAGAGCGCCAGAAGATTCATTGTGAGGTGCAACATGCCACCGTGCACGAAGGTCGCCGTCGCGAGGCGAAACCACTGGCCCTGCTCAAGCAGGCTGCGCGCGTTCGCGCCCCACAAGAGCGCCGCGTCGCCCTCGTCAGGTCTGAGCCCGATGAGCACCCACAGGGAGGTCAAGGAGATGATCCCGATGAGCGCAGGCGTGACGCGGAGCGACGGGGGATCGGGCATCGCGGCGACGGCGTGCTGAACAGACGTGACCGCCATGTGGGCTTGGGCGTCCGTCATGCCGCGAGTGCGGGCGAGGAGGGCGCGGGCCAGTAACCCCACGGCGCGCGGATCGACGAATCGCTTGCTCGAGAGGGCGAAGCGCCGCCCCGCAGTATGCACAAGGAGCACTTGGACCTCGCCCTGCTCCGCGATGCTCATCGCGGTGACATCCTCGTAGCGAAGGCGAACCTGTGCGCCGCCCGTCAACGCAGGCGGCAGACCGAGGTCGCTCTCGTCGAGCGTGACCGCCTCGCCGACGCGACGCAGGCGGTGCGCGCGGTCGGCGAGCATCCACATGAGGATCAACAGTCCGCCCAACCAGAAAATCCAGGGTGCGCGCAGGGCTTGCTCAACGCCCGCCTGCGCCAAAACGCCGAGGAACGATAAGAGCGCAGCGAGAGCGCCGAGCCCGCTCGTCGATGCCCCGCGCAGGGGCTCGACCTCGAAGCGCAAGGGGGTCATGGGCGCGCCTGTCATCGACAGCGAACGGGGTCTGGGCGGTCCTGCGATATCACCCCGCTCGAGACGAGCCGTTCGCGGCCCGCGAGGATCTCGGCGCAGTCCACGGCCCCATTGTTGTCCGCGTCTAAGTTGACGCCGCCGTTCTTGCCGTCTACGCGCTGCACGACGACGCGGCTGCCGTCCGGCCGAGGCTCAAGTTGGCTGCTCGCGGCGCAGAACGGCAGCGTCGCGCTCAGGATGTTCTTGTCGACCTCGGACCAGAGGGCGCCTTCAATACGGTGGCCGCTGACCAGCTCGCCCGAGAGGCGATAGCGTGTTCGCTGAACAATCCGGACGTCGCAGAAGTTGTTGCCGATCGTGAGCGTCACGCCTGGCTCGCCGTCGCCGTCTTGGTCGACGACGCGCGGATCATCCGGCGATTCCGGCAGCGGCTCGTCGACACCGACCTCTTCGCTCAGCCCCCACAGCTCTACGAGCTCTTGCGAGATCCACGCATCGCCGGGCTCACGTCCGAGCGCGAACGCATCCACGGTCCGCTCTGGCAAGTTCGCGGGAATGGCCGCAGGCACGAAGGTCTGAAGCCCACCGACAACGGGGCTCTGCTCTTCGGCGCACATCTTCATGCGCTGCCGAAGATAGAGCTGGTCGCGCGTCGCACCCGGGCCGAGCGGGCTTAGGTCGACGAGGTACCACACCCACACCAAGAAGTCGGTCGACTGACCCGCGGCGTAGAGGCAGTAGCGGTCCTGCATGTAGAGCAACCACTGGCCGTCCGGGCGGAATCCCTCGGTCTCAAGGCTGCCATCTGTGGTCGGTGCCTGAGCGTCGGCCACCGGTGCGGCGTCACGGTCCGCGAGCAACGGCGGCGGACGCTCCGCCTCGCAGGCCAGGGTGATCCCGACGAGCGCAGCGCACGCGATATGGCCCTGCGAGCGCGTCATCAGAACACCCACCGGACGTCTGTGCCTGCCACGAGCATGTACCCTCCTGAACTGTAGCCGGGGAACCCAGGATTCCCCGTCTGGAGCCCGCGCGTTTCCGCGGCCGTGAAGAGCGGCGTGTCTACGTCGGCGTCCTCGAGCTCGTCGCAGAGCTGCGTCGTCGTTGTCGTGCAGAGGGCGGGCTTGGCCGGGAGCTGCTTGGTGACTGAGCGCGCGAGGAGCGCGTGCACCTGCAGGCCCAAATCGACCTCGAAGTCTTGGTCGAAGAGTCGAAACGAGTTCCCCGAGCCGACGCTGACGACGACGCGGTCGTTATCGACGAAGTTCGTTCGGCCGGTCTGGTCGGGCACGGGAGAGGGGTGCCAGCCTGCGCCGCCGCGAACCCGAGTGCCTGGACGCACGGTGTACTCAAAGCCCGTTGCGACCGTGTAGCCATCACTGAAGTTCGCCAAGTTGCCCTGCGCGTCGCGAAAGCGGCTCCAGAGGTCGTAGCTGCCATCGAGCGTCACGGTCCACTGGTCGGTCAGCAGCGCGGTGCCCAGTTGAATCCTCGGGACCGTCACGTGCTCGGTGAGCGCGATAGGCTGCTCGACTGGGTAGGGGTCGACGCCCTCTTGCCCCGCGATTTGGACCTCGCTCCGCCCGCGTACGTCGAAAGACAGCTCGTCGCGCAGCGCGAGGCCGAACCGGAGAAAACGCCACGGCTGCACCTGAGCCCCTGCGACCAGCGCCGCCTCGAAAGATTGCTCAAGCTGGATCGTCATGTCGACGCGGCTCGGGTCGGCGGCGTTGGGCGTGTAGACGCGGGTGCGGTTCTTCGCGCTCGACTGCGCCGTCAGGCCGACCCCGAAAGACAGCCAGTCGGCTGCGCGGTAGCCGAGCCCTGCTGCGAGCACCTCGGCGCGCAAGCGCTCCTCGAGGCGTTCGAAACGCAAGCGATTATCGAAATACTGCTGGCGCTCATTCGCGAAGTAGCCCTGTGTGTGCGCCAAGCCCTCAGAGGGCAAGTAGACGAGCGCGCCGAAGCGCAGGTCGTCTGCGAGCAACCTCAGGTTGAGGCCGAGGCTTACGCCCAGGATCGGGCCCTGGTCGCGGCTATCCGAGCGCGGGTTGAGGCGGGTCGAGTAGGCAGGCGGGTCATAGCCCGCCGGCCTTGGCGCGAGCAGAATGGCCGTGCGGTCGAAGGCGCCGCCAAAGCCCACAGACAGCGAAGGCTTCGAGAGCGTCAGGCCTGCGGGGTTGTGCCACACGGCCGAAGCGTCCGTTGCGGCCGCGGTCATGGCACCCGACATGCCTTGCGCGCGCGCGCCGGCCCCGAAGACCTCGTACACATTCGCAGTCGCTGCGCAGGGGCATAGGAGAAGGGCGGTCCAAAGGAGCGAGAGAGCGAGCGTCGTCTTCATGCGATGTACAGCCCAAACAACCAGATGGCGAAGGTGAGCAGGGCGCCGGCGCCCCAGAGGCGCGCGACGCGCGGGACCCAGCGGAGGTCCGCGTCGAGGCCGCGAAAGACCAGGCCGAACAGGCACCCGATCCACCCCAGAAAACCAAGCGACACCGCGAGTGACGCCGCAACAGAGGGCGTCGGGTCGAGCGCGAGCAAGCGGGCGTGCTCCGCGGTCAGGGCGTCGAGCGTCGCGCCCCGCGCGTTGCCCTCAGCGATCTGCGTTCGCGCAGTGACGACCGCGAGCCGCGCGTTCACATCGTCGAGACGGTCACCAAACGGACTCCACAGGTGGCGGGTACTCAAGATACCGCCACGGAGCCGGCGCAGCGCTCGGAGAGCCGTCGGGTCATCACCGCGCGCGAGCGCGTCCGACGCTACGCCTTCGAGCAGGTCGGCCGCACGGTGCGGAGCGCTCGCGCCGGGGGTCTGCGCGCGCATCGCCCACTGCAAGTGGTCCTGCGCCTCGTCGACTCGACCCTCGGCCAGCGCGGCTTCGCCCTCAGCCAGCGCGTCTTCGGCCGTGATGTAGGCACGGACGCCGAAGCCGAGCGCGATGATCCCGACCGCCACGAGCCAGGTCCACGCGGCAGGGGCGGGCCGCGCTTGCTCGGGCTCAGATAAAGTCACGACGGCTCAGGAGCCAAGACGCGAGAACGAGCAGCAGGAGCGCGTACGTCCCCCCCTCCAGCGTGGCCCAAAGTACGACGTCCGCTTGCAGGGCGTGACCGTAGACGACGTTGGGGGTCACGTTGAACTTCGACAGGTCGGGTAGCACCGACGCGACACCCCGAATCAGCGCGCTGAGCCGGGCCAGCGCCTCCGGATCGTCGGCCGGCGACTGAGGCTTCAGGGAGATGCTGGAGAGCGTTTCCGAGAAACGACCCACGATGAAGATGCCGAGCGTCAGCATGCCCGACAGGAACGGTGTCGAGAAGCTTGAGAAGAAGAGCGCGACGGCGCCCACGACCAAGATCTCGACGTAGATGAGCCACAGCGCCTGGAGCATCACGACGCCGAAGGCCTCGCCCATCGACAAGAACAGCCCCCACAGCACGCCGCCCATCACCGCGACCTGGACGCTCATGGTGGCCGCGGTGCCTGCGTACTTGCCGAACAGAAACTGCCAACGCTGAATCGGCTTGGGCAGGATGGTGTAGACCGTCTTTCGCTCGATCTCTTTGTAGACGAGATTCACGCCCACGAAGACGCAGATCAGCGCCGAAAACGTCGACGTCAGGAAGAGACCGATGTCCTTGATGATGCGGATCTCTTCATTGAGCGACGCGGAGCTCACCGCGACGGTGAGCAGCATCATCGCGATCGAGAAGACAATCAGGCTCGCGAAAATCCGGTTGCGGACCGCTTCGCGGAACGTGTTGAGCGCGATGACGAAGAGCTGCCTCATGCGCGGCCCGCCTCCTCGACGAAGAGGTCCTCGAGGGAGCGTCGCTGGGGCGTGACGCTCTGCAAGCGCGCGCCCGACGTGACCAGGACCCGCACGGCCGCGTCGCGGTCCGACACGCTCCGCAGGTGAAACCGAACGGTCTCGCCCGCGTCCATGACGCGGTCACAGAGCGCGGTGACGGTCTCTCGGGCAGCGCTGCCTACGTGCGTCGACACGATCTCGACGGGGTGGTCGGCGTCGAGCAGCAGCTCGCCAAGACGACCCTCGGCGCGGACTTTCCCTTTGACGACGATCGCGACGCGGTCGCAGAGCTGCTCGACGTCCTGCAAGATGTGGCTCGAGAAGAACACGGTCTTGCCCTGCGCCTTGAGCTCCAAGACCAGATCACGGACCTCTTTGCGCCCGATGGGGTCGAGCCCGCTCATCGGCTCGTCGAGCACGATCAGCTCGGGATCGTTGATGAGCGCTTGGGCGATGCCGATGCGCTGGACCATGCCTTTGGAGAAGCGCCGAATGGGTCGGTCGACGGCGTGACGGAGCCCGACGCGGTCGATGAGCTGTTCGGCACGCGCGCGCCGCTCTCGCGCCGTCATCGGGAACAGACCGCCGTAAAAGTCCAAGAATTCCCGTGGGTTGAGGTACTCGTAGAAGTAGGGCTGCTCTGGCAGGTAGCCAAGCCGCTCTCGCGAGCGTGTGTGCCCCAGCGGGTGACCGAGCAGCGTGCCTGTGCCCGCCGTCGGCCGAATCAAGCCCATCAGCGCCTTGATCGTCGTGGTCTTGCCGGCGCCGTTCGGCCCGACCAAGCCGAAGACCTCGCCGCGCTCGACGCGAAACGTCACGCCGCGCACGGCCTCGACACGCTGCGCGACGCCCTTGAGCTGAAGTCGTGCCGCGAGGCCGCCAAAACCGGGTAGGGCGCCCAAGAAACCCGTGTGGAAGGTCTTGACGAGGCCTTCGACGCTCATGATCGCGGCGGTCGACATGCCGCGCTTTCTCGCAGGTTTCCAACGCACTGACAAGACGCCGCCACTTGGCCGAGCGCGCGCTGCCGTGCGATGGTGCGCGCCGTGAAGCCCCAGTCTCTCAGCATCGTGATGGCCGCCTTCAACGAGGTCGACGCGCTCCCCGCCTGCGTCGCGCGCAACCTCGACTTCTTGCGCACCCGCGTGAACGGGGGTGAGCTCATCATCGTCGACGACGGTTCGACGGACGGCACCGGGGCCCTCATCGACGCGCTCGCGGCCGCTGAGCCCGAGGTCACAGCCCTTCACCTCGACCGCAACAGCGGCATGGGCGCAGCGCTGCGACGCGGCTTCGCGCAGGCCTGCTTCGACTGGGTCACGATCATGCCGGCCGACGGCCAGATCGACCCATTCGAGCTCGAGACGTTCTTTGAGGTCGCCGACCACGCGGACCTCGTCACCTCGCTTTATAGCAATCGCCGCTACAGCCTGGGGCGCAAGGTGCTGAGCTATGGGCTGCGCGTGCTGACCGCCGTCGTCGTCGGCACGCGGGCGCGCACGGAGGGCATCTACCTTGTGCGACGCGCGGTCCTCGAGACCCTCGGGGCCTCGTCCTCGAGCTTCCTCTTGAACCTTGAGATCCCCATCCGTGCTAAGCGCGGTGGTCATCGCGTCGACACCGTGTTTATGCGCGTTCACGAGCGCACAGCGGGTCGCTCGAAAGCGACGAGCACGCGCCGCGTCCTGCAGACCTTTCAAGAGCTCTTCAAGCTGCGGATTCGCATGGAGCGTGAGCGCCTCGAGCGCCTCACCCGCGGCGGGCCTTGAGTCACGGCGTTCAGCGCCACAGCGCTTGGGCTTGGGCCGCGCGTGTTGTCGTCCCCGCGCTGCTCGTGGTGTGGCTGATGCGCTTTGCGGACCGCGACGCGCTGCTCGCCTCGTTGAGCGCGCTGCCTGCGTGGTCGCTCTGGGTGGCGCTGGCGCTCGGCGCTCTGAACATGGGCGTCGGCGCGCTGCGCTGGGGGTTGCTGATGCGGGCTCTCGGCGCGCGCTCGCTCCCCGCGCCGGCTGAGCTCGCCCGCGGCACGCTCATTGGGCACTTCTACAACACGTTCGTGCCCGGCTCGGTGGGCGGCGACCTCGTGCGCGCCTACGTCATGAGGCCCGCCTTTGAGACGGCCCGCACCGGGCTTGCGCTCGTCGTTGGGGAGCGACTGCTCGGCCTCTCTGCGCTGGCCTTGATGGCCGCTCTCGGCGCGCTGATGGGGCCGTCATTGTTCGACGGTCGGCTGGCGCAGGGCGCGGGCGCGGGGCTGGCGGTCGGCGCGGTGGGCCTGGGAGCGGCGGCGTTTCTCTGGAGACGGGGCCACCTAGAGCGACTCCTCGCGCGGGCCCCTACGATTCACCGGCCAGCCGACATCGCGGCGGCGTGGGGCGTCAGCGTCGTGGGGCACGCGCTCAACATCGCACTCTATACCCAGCTCGCGGTCGCGATGGACCTGCCCATCAGCGCGTTTGACCTCGCCTGCCTGACGCCGCTGGCCCTCATCGCGAGCGTGGTGCCGCTCGCCTTCGTCGGGGTAGGAGCGCGCGAGGTGGCGATCGTCGTCCTGCTCGGTCAGCTCGGCGTCTCCAGCGAGCCCGCGACTGTTCTGTCGCTGGGCTTCTCCGCCGTGGTCGTCACCCTCGGCGTGCTCGGCGGCCTGCTCCAGCTTCTTCAGCCGAGCTTGCTGCGGTACCACTGAATCGTGCGCGTCAGGCCCTCCTCCAGGTTGACGCGCGGCGTGTAGCCCAAGAGCGACACAGCCTTGTCGATGTTGGGGATCCGCAGCTCGACGTCCGTGCGGTTCATCGGCACGAACTCAATCGCGCTCTTCGACTGTGCGAGCTGCACCACCAGCTGCGCCAAGTGGTAGATCGTCAGCGTACTGCGCGGGTTACCGATGTTGAAGGCTTGCCCGACGGCCTTGTCCTCGCTCAACGCCGCGACGATGCCGTCGACGATGTCGTCGATGTAGCACCACGAGCGAATCTGCGAGCCGTCGCCGTGAATCACGAGCGCCTCGTCGCGGATCGCGCGCTGGATGAAGTGGTGCACCGCGCCTTCGCCGACCTGCAGCGGCCCGTAGATGTTGAACGGCCGAATGCTCGCCGTCGGCAGGCCGAACTGCTTGTGGTAGCTCAGGGCCAAGTGCTCGGTCGCGAGCTTCGACACGGCGTAGGTCCACCGGGCCTCACCGACCGCGCCCAGACTCGTCACGTCGCCCTCGGAGACCTTGTAGGCGTAGCGCCCAAAGACCTCGCTCGTGCTGAAGTCCAAGAACCGCTTGCAGCGCCCGCTCGCGAGGGCGGCCTCGAGCGCGTTGTAGGTGCCGATGAGCGAGACCTTCATCGTCAGCACGGGGTTCTTGAGCACCGTATCCACGCCGGCGATAGACGCCATGTGCACGACGACGTCCGCGTCGGCGGCAGCGGCCATCAGCGCCTGTGCGTCCATGACATCCCCGCGCACGAGCCGGACGTTCGGGTGGTCGAGCAAGGTCGTTGTCTTGACGGCGTCTCGGTGCAGGTTGTCGAAGAGCGTGATGCGGTTCTTCTCGCAGAGCCGTGCGGTGAGCGACGAGCCGATAAAGCCGGCGCCGCCGGTCACGAGGATATGGGCGTTCTCGATCATGGTGCCTCAAGCATCTCGGGCGCCGCCTCGACGACGACACCCTGGGTCAGGTCTGCAAGGGGCACGTCTTTCGAGCCCTCGCTGGCAAAGTGAAGAAAAATCGGCGGAGGGACGTAGGGGAACTCTGCGCGGCGTCGCTGCTCGAAGGCCTCACCCTCGAGCGCGATCGCCTCAGCGTCCGCGCCTCGGAGCACGCGAATTCGACCCCGAAGGCTCTCACGAAGCGTTGCGTCCTCGGTCTCGGCCATCGCGTCCATGAGATTTTGGACCGCGAGCTCCGTGCGGCCGAGCCGGTTCGCCGTACCCGCGACTAAGCGCCGTAGCGCGGGCGACGCGCTTGGCATGTTCGCGGCGCGCTCGAAGTACTGCAGGCCGCGCTCCCGAAACTGCGCGCGCGCCTCCGGGTCAGCGGACTTCATCTCGATGTAGTAGTTCATCCCGATGCGAAACGCAGCCTCACTGTCGTCGGGAAACGCGGCCAGCGCTCGCTCGTAGAAGCGCGTCGAGAGCGCCACGTTCTCGTTCGTAAAACGACGGCCGTAGAGCACGTTCGT
>Ga0164295_10002381_pt1 | contig 15486 bp, 6 predicted proteins | sample GEODES006metaG_FD_111798 | JGI IMG/M metagenome (GOLD analysis project Ga0164295, IMG submission 111798) | Oligotrophic lake water microbial communities from Sparkling Lake, Wisconsin, USA - GEODES006 metaG | ecosystem: Environmental > Aquatic > Freshwater > Lake | place: USA: Sparkling Lake... | reverse complement strand
CTCGTCAACTTGGTCGTGTGCGACTCGGGCAACCCCCGCCTGTGCAGCCAGCCCGCGCAGGCGACCATCCGGGTGCAGCTCGAGGCGCCGCCGGTCGGCGAGATTCGTTCACCGCGCTCGGACGACCCGAGCGTCTGCATCGGTGCGGCGCCCTTCGACGTCGCTTACTCCGTCGCGGACCCCGAGGGTGATCCCGTCACCGTCATCGTGATCGCGGGTGGCGTCGAGGTCGCTCGCCAGAACAACATCGCGACGAACGCGAACGGAACGCCTGTCAACGGCACAATCCGCATCGCGAACCCCGCGCTCGTCCCCGAGGGCAGCGTCGCGCTCGAGGTGCGGTTCGACGACAACCAAGGCGGCGTAGTGACGGTGAACGCGGGTGGCCCGATCACCTTCGACCGCACGGCACCCGCCGTGTCTTTCGGGAACATGCTCATCAGCGAGAACATCTGCCTGCCGGCAAACCAGGCCGCCAACGTCGACTTGCAGCCGCGCGTGCAGGATGCGGGCGACCCGAACCCCCGCGTCGAGCAGTCGCGGGTTGAGCTCGGCTGTCGCGACACCTACACGGTCACGGCGACAGACAAGTGCGGCAACGTCGGTTCTGCGGTGCGCAACGTGCGCGTCGCAGAGCCGGTCGAGGTCACTGTGAACGGCGCGACCGAGGGCCAGCTCGTGCAGTCGACGCGCCTGACGTGGATGGTCGTTGGGCCTGCGGACTGCGTGAACAGCATCATGGCCACGCTCGCGCACAACGGCGGTGCGGCGAACAACTATGTCGCGAACTCGGTCGTCGACCTGCCGGGCACCTACACGCTCGACCTGACCATTACGAACTGCTCCGGCACGCCGCGTCACCAGCTGCTGAACTTCGCGGTCAACCGTCCGCCCGTGCCCGATGCGCAGATCGCGGGGCACCCGAATGTCGACCCCGCAGGACCCGTCGGTCGCCCAAGCTACATCGTGGACGAGGGCAGCGGTCTCCAGCTGGACGCTTCGGAGTCCTCTGCGCCCGAGGCCATCGACCGTATCGTGCGCTACGAATGGGACTTCACGAACGACGAGACCTTCGACTTCACCAGCAACGCCCCCATGGGCGGCTCTGCATCGCCGCTGGCCACTTTCCCGACGGACGCGAACGGCGTCTTCACGGGCAAGCTGCGGGCGACGGACTCCTTGGGGAGCTTCGCCGACCAGCTGTTCCAGGTCACGGTGCGTGATATCACGCCCATCGCGAACGCCGCGGGCCCCTACGTCGTGCCGCAGGGCGTCGCGCTGACGCTCGACGGAACGGCGAGCCGCTCGCTCAGCCCCGCCGACGCGATCACCCGCTACACGTGGGACTTCAACGACGGGACGCCCAACGGCGTCGTCGTCGCGCCCGCGGCCAACTCCGTGACGCACACATGGCTCAATGACGGCCTCTACAACGTGCGCCTCACGGTGCAGGACGAGGACAACAACGCGAGCGTCGTCACCACGGTGACCGTCCGCGACGTTGACCCGATCATCAACTCGGTCACGCCGCCGGACCCTGCGTATGAGATTGCCGACATGCGGTTCAGCATCGACGCCACGCAGGGCGCCCCCGGCGACCCGATTACCCGCATCGAGTGGGACTTTACGGGCGACGGCCAGCCGGACCGCGCGGGCGCCTCGACGACCTGGATCTTCGAGAACGCCGGCAACTACCCGGTCACCGTCACTGTGTACGACCGGGACTCGTCGACGACGCAGCGCATCAACCTGCGCGTGCGGGAGATCACGTTCGCGGAGCTCATGCGCGTCGCCGACGCACGCATCGCCGCGGTGCGGAACGACCCCAACGCCTCGCTCGTCGCGAAGGGGCGCGTTCTGAACACGCAGGCCACGATTGAGGACGGTGGCCTGTGGGCCGAGCGTTATGGCCGCCGCGGTGATTCGTGGGTGGCCTGGGACTCGATCACGTTCGACGTGAAGCGCTCGCAGGAGGCCGGAGGTGACTACGGCAACCTGCTCTGGGCAATCTCTCGCACGCTGCTCCGCGACCTCACCGCGCTCCGCACGTCGGTCGTGACGGGAGAGCAGAACCGAGCCCCCGTGCCGGCTGACCACCCCTCCGTGGTCCGCGCCGACAGCTACTTGGCGGATCTGCGGGCCATCTATGACGACCCGAACTTCCGCCGCGATGTTTCGGGTGCGGCGGGCGCTCAGCTTGTGCGCGACCTCTTCGGCGCAGGGTATGAGGCGTACTTCTACCTGCGAGACGCGATCGACCCCTGTAACCGCTTCGACAAGTTCGCGGTGCCGGAGCCGGTGGGGGCGAACGCCGATCCGGTCCGCCGCGTCGCGAACGCGAACGCGGTCAACACGAACCTGATCACGGCGCTCGGCGAGCTCCGCACCGAGCTGCAGATGTATGTCGACTCCGGCGCGCCCGGCGACCTCGGTCCCGGTCACGCTCAAGTGCTCGACACGCTCGACACACTCGGGCGCATTCAGGACTTGGTGCGCCTGCCGATCGCGATCGTGTGCGACGACGGCCAGTGCATCACCGACGAGCAGGCGCTCCAGAACGAGCTGCTGCTGATGGACTTGATCGACGACCTCTATGAGGCGGCCGGTGAAGGCGTCTACATCCGCAACATTCAGGCCTGCCTGATGCTCGCCGTGAAGTTCCGCATCGAGATCTCGCTGCTCCGCGTCGAGTTCGTCTGCGGTCAATTCTCCGCGGTCGCACGAAACGCGCGGACCTCGCAGCGCGCGGGCCTCGCGCTCGTCGGTAACACCCAGGTCGACGCAGCGCTGCAGTACTACACGAACGACGAACAGCGCTGCCTGATCGTGCGGACCTACAACACGTGCTTCGTCGCACGCGAAGGCGTCGCGCCGCAGCCGTGGCCGGCGGTCTGCCCCGAGGCTCAGCCGGCCCCCTGAGGTCCTGGCCGAATCACCGCGCTGACCCCGCGGCGCCCGCGCGCGCCGCCGGGTCAGAACGGTGAGAGTCGATACTCCATCCAGATCGGCCGTGCAGGCGGGGTCGCGTTGAAGACCTCGCCTCTCCAGTACACCTTGCGGCCCTCTGCCGTGGTGAACTCGCCCGACCTCTGCGTGCCGAGCTTCTGGTCGGCCATCTGATAGCCCTGCGGGTCGAGCGCCGTCCGGAACCCGACGAGCTGAGGCGACAACGTCTGAACGTCCGCGGTCGCTGCCGTCTTGGGGAACTCGACGCGGGCGCCGATGACCTTGTCGCCCTCCACGAGGACACGCGCGACGACGCCCCGCTCGTTCGTGAACGTCGGCGAAGCCGCGTCCGCGACCTTCTTCCAGCTCCCCGAACCGTTGAGAAATTGTCCATCGACCCAGGTCGCGGGCCGACCAAAGAGGCCCGCCTCACGCACTCGCTCCGCCGTCAGCGCGGCATCGGGCCGCAGCCCCACGTCCGCAGCGGCGACGCCCGCGTCAAAGGCCGGCAGCGCCTCGACTGCGCGCGGCGCATCGCTCTCCGGCGCGGAGCCGTCGCTCTTCGGCGTCGAGCGGTTAGACTCGCTCCAGACCCACACCCCCAGCGCCACGGCGACGACCGCGACGCCCCCAACCACAGCATTTTTCACGTTTGCCTCCTTCGGAAACCCTGAGAACGCACCACGGAGCCACATAGCAGCGCATCGACCGCACGCGCAAACGGCGTCCATGAAACACCCTCTACGTGCCGTCGCGTCGCTTGGATCATTCCATCGTTCAAGGTTAGTCTGTCGACGCTCAGAGTCGCGTCGCGATCTGCTCTCGACAGCCTCACGGTTCAAGGGTGCCCCATGCTCCGCACGTCGATGTTGGCCGCCTGTCTCCTCGCGCCGTCGTTGGCACTCGCCAACGGCCCCGCGGTCGTCTCCCTCGATATCCTCTCGCCGACGGCAGGCGCCTGCGTGAACAACGGCGGCGAGACCTTCCTCGGAGGCATCCTGGGTGGCGAGGCCGCGCAGCCGCAGAGGCCCGTATCGACGCGGATTCGCCTCTCGGAGAACAACGGCAACGGAGTCCCCGACCCCATCGCGCTCACGTTCTTGGTCGACGGGAACCAGCAGTTCGTTGCGGTCTATACGCCCGCTGCCGAAGGGGTCGCCGAGGAGACAGACCTCTACAGCCTGCTCGCGATTCAGGATGGTGCAGTTCGCACGCTGACGGTCCAAGGACAGGTCGCGAACGAGACTGCCGCGTCAGACGTCGTGTCGTTCCGCCTTGACCGCGCAGCGCCAACGATGCGGCCGGTGGGTGACCTCCCGAACGGCAACGTCTGCAACATGGTCCCGCCTCCGCTGAACTACAACCTGACGGACGCTCAGGATCCTGCGCCGTCGCTTGAGCTGCGGACCGTCACGAACGGGTGCAGCGTGCGGCGCATCTACACGGTCGCCGACAACTGCGGCAACGCGCAGGAGGTCGTGCTGACGACGCGACAATTCCCGGCCGATCCGACCGTAGTCATCGCCATCGACGGGGTCTCCGAGGGCGACGCGGTACCCTCCGCGAACCCGACCTACAGCCTCACCGCGGGTCAAGACTGCCTCGACTACCGCAACGCGACCCTGCGTCGCGGGAATGAGCCCGGGGTCGTCTTTATCCCCGGGTCCCTCGTCGATGAGCCGGGCGACTACACGCTCAGCGTAACGACCGCAGTGTGCGGCGGCGCGCAAATCAGCGCGACTCGTCGGTTCACCATCCTCCAGCGTCCGGAGGCCGTCCTCGTTGCGCCCGCGCAGGTCGCTCAGGGTGGGTCGGTCGTCCTCGATGCGCGCGGGAGTAACGCCCCGGCCCAGATCGGCGGCATCGTCCGCTACGAGTGGGACACCAACGGCGACGGCTTCTTCGACGACCGCGAAGGCACTCAGTCGACGACGACCTTCGAGGCGAACCGCGGCGACGGCGTCTTTACGATCCGCCTGCGTGTCACCGCCGGGAACGGCGCGACGGCCGAGGCCTCAGCCGTGATCCGCGTGACCGACGTCAACCCGACATGCTTCCTCACCACGGATGCCGCTGAGGTCGACCAAGGCCAGACGATCACCTTCGACGCCGGAGGCACGGTCGCGGGGCACCCGAGCGACCCGATCATCGCCTTTGATTGGTACTTCGAGAACCTCCCCGGCCCCGGCGTAGAGCCCGACCAGTCAATCTTCGGCCAAGACTTCGCCCTCTACGTCTTCGACGCCCCAGGGCCCTATCGTGTGACGCTGGTGGCGCGTGACCTCGACTCGATCTGCTCGGCGTCGGTGGACCTCGTCGTGCGCGACGTCCCACCGTCGATCAGCGACCTCGTTGTGTTCGACGCCGCGCGCCAGGTCGAGGGGCAGCCGACGGCCTTCGCGGTGACTGCGTCGCCAGGTGGGAACGACCCCATCGTGAGCTTCGCGTGGGACTTTGGGGACGGCTCGCCGATCCTCGAGGGGCCCGTGGAGCGCAGCCCCACGCACACATATGCGAACAATGGGACTTACACGACACGGGTCACCGTCACGGACGTAAACGGCTCAACGGATGAAGCGTCCGTGCAGGTCGTCGTCGCGGACCTCGACCCGATCGTCGAGGTTGTCGGCCCCGTCCTGGGTGTCGAAGGTCAGGCGCTGGTCTTCTCGGCGGGCAACACCCGCGAAGGCGGACCCGGAGACCCTTTGCGCGCGCTCCGCTGGAGCTTCGGCGATGGCACACCGGTCGTGAACAAGCGCCCAGACGAGCGCGACGTGACGCACGTCTTCGAGCGGGACGGCGCTGTCGTGGTCACTCTGACGGCCGTGGACGAGGACGACGAGCGCCCTGCGACGAAGAACGTGACGATCTTCGACGTCTCACCTGCGGCCGACTTTGCGGTGCTCTTTCCGCCGGGCACCAACACCGGCATCGAGGGCGAAGCGCTGCGCCTCGACGCGACGACGAGCACCTCGGGGGCGCCTTCAGACCCCATCACGACTTATCGCTGGGACTTGGGGAACGGCGTCGTCCGTGAGGGCCCGGGGCTCGCGACCCTGGACTACGCCTGGCCGGACAACGGCACTTTCTTGGTGCGTCTGACGGTCGAAGACGAGGACGGCAGCGAAGACTCCGCAGAGTTCACCGTCGAAATCGTGAACGCCGCACCTCAACTCGAGATCGCGCTGCCCGAGGGCAGCTTGGAGATCGGCGTCGAGCAGACGTTCACGGCCCGCGTCGTGGACGTCGAGGACGACGTACCCACCATCACGTGGGACATGGGCGACGGCACCGTGCTGAGCGGCGCGGTGGTTCGGCACACCTACGATCGTATCCAGCGCTTCCGCATCCGCGTCTCGGTCGACGACGGCGACGGCGGTACGGACGAGGCGGAGGTCAACGTCGACGTCACGCGCGCCCTCCCCCGCGTGAACGCTGAGAACCGCTACGAGGGCGTCGAGGGCGAGGCGCTCACCATCGACGTGGTCGCCTTCGCCGCTCAGCAGGACGACGCTTCGTTCGACGGCCCCGTGCAGGTCCCGGCCCCCGCGCTCCCCGAGGGCGCTCGATTCACGCTCACCGAGCCCGCGGGACCCGAGGGTCGACGAACCGCGCGCATCCAGTGGACACCGTCCTTCGTCGATGCGGGCGAGTTCACGGTCCGCCTGCGCGTCATCGCGCCCTCCGGACTCATTCGCGAGCGCAGCTTCACCCTCAGCGTCGAGGACGCGGGCACGCCTTTTGCGGTCGCGGCGAGCGTCGTCGACGGCGAAGGCCGTCTGCGGGTCGTCGAATACGGTCGCGACCCGAATGACCGGCGCCTGACGTTTCGGCCGCGTGACGAGGTCCGGCTGGCGAACGGTGTCGGCGGGCTCGCAGCCGATCCGAGCGGTCGCTTCGTGTTTGCCGCATCGCCCGGCAGCGGCGGCGTGGCCGTCATTGACCTTGCCCGCCCCGAGCTCTCGGCGTCTTACGACCGCCTGATCCGGACCGGCTTGGGCTGCCTCGACGTCGCCGCAGGCACGACCTCCAATGGGACGTCGCGCGCTTGGGCGCTGAACGCCGACAGCGACTCGCTGACCGTCATCGACGCTGAGCGCCTCAAGGCACTGCGCACAGTGCCGCTCGGCGCGATGGGCCGCGCGACAGGGCTGGCCTATCTGCCCGCCGGAGACTTCGGCCTCGCCGGCGACCGGCTCGTCGTGGTCACTCAGGGCGGCGAGGTCCGCGTCATCGACGTCGCCGCAGCGGAGCGCGGGCAGCCTGCGCTTCGGGCGCAGCGTCGCATCGGCGGGGTCCTCACCCATGTGGTCGCGGACCCGTCAAGCGACCGCGTGTTCGTCGCAGACGCGAAGGCGCGCCGCGTGCTCGCTTTCGACGCCGGCGACTTCGAGGCGGATGCCGCTGCAGCGTTGGTCAGCGGCGCGCCGCTCGATTTCCCCGCTTTGGGCCTCGCCGCGACCGGTAATGGCGTGTGGGCAGCGACCTCGGTGGGCGTGGCCGCTTGGTCGGGCGACGCAGGAGACTCAGCCACAGTGGACGGCGATGTGACCGGCTCAGCCATCGCGCCCGTTCCCACGGACGTCTATCCTACGGGTGGCCTGCTCGTTTCGTCGGGGAATGCGCTGCGGCATGTCGACGAATCTCTCAGTGAGCTCCTGTTCGCGAACGCGCGGCGCTCACGCACTCTGCTTGCATTCGTTTCGCGACGCTGAGCGCGCCAATCAGTCAAACTTGGGGGAAAACATGGCGATGTTGAACTTGAAGCGACTCGGTCTCCTCGCGCTCGCAGTGGCCAGCGCAGCGTGCTCCGACAGCAGCGGCGGCAGGCGCCTCACGCAGACACCCGACGCGAGCTGCGGGCTGTTCGGGTGCGAAGAGGCCGACATGGGCGATATGGGCCCGACGGGCGGCACGATGCCGACCGTCGAGTGCACCGAGGACGCCGTCTGCGCGCCGAACGAGTACTGCGCCCGCGCCGATGAGAACGACCTGACGGGCACCTGCACCCGAGGCTGTCGCGACGACGCGAGCTGCCCCGAGGGCCAACTGTGCGACCCTTCGACGCGGCTGTGCGGCGGCTGCTCAGCGGACACTGGCTGCCCCGAAGGGCAGTACTGCGATGCCGGCGCCAAGGCGTGCGTCGAGGGCTGCCGGACCGAACCCAACTCCTGCGAAGCCGGACAAGTGTGCGACGCCGCGACCCGCGCCTGCGTCGCCGCGGTGGTCTGCTGCACGGGCGATGAACGCACGACGTGCGGCGTGGTTCAGGACGCTGCCGCCTGCGCCGGGGGACAGGTCATCGACAGCCTCTCGAGCTGCGATCCGAACCCCTGTGGCCCGACCTGCGAGACGGACGCCGACTGCGCGGGCGACCGCTACTGCAGCGAATTCGGCCTGTGCGCGCTCGGCTGCCGCACCGATGACCCCGGCGCCTGCCCAGCGGGTCAGGTCTGCGACCCCGGCAAGCACATCTGCGAGCCCGGTCAGGCCTGTCAGACGGACGCTGAGTGCCCGGAGGGTCGCTTCTGCGACGCAGGCGCAGGCATCTGCTCGGAGGGCTGCCGTCAGGACCCAAGCTCCTGCGATGCGGGCGAGGTCTGCAACAACCAGCGCGACTGTGTGTCTGGCTGTGAGGCGGACGCAAGCTGCCCGAACGGCGCGTACTGCGACCCGGTGGGCTTCTTCTGCCGCGACTTCTGCGGGTCGAGCGACGACTGCACGCTCGATGAGTTCTGCGCGCCGGCAGCGGACGGCGGACGCTGCGTCGTGGGCTGCCGCGACGATGAGACCGACCCGCCAAACGACAGCCCTGCGACCGCGACTGCGCTCCAGCTCGTCAACAATCGCGCAGAGGTGCGCGGCGCGCTCCTGTGCGGCGGCAACCCCGATGTGTACGCGATTCCAATGCTTCAGGGGTATCGGGTGCAGGTCACGCTCGAGTTCGACGCCGGCGTCGGCGATATGCGACTGCGCCTGGTCGACCGCGACGAGGTGACCGAGCTGGCAGCGCTGAATGACCTGGGGTCCCCGAAGCGGATTCAGTACCCCGCTGCAGGCATGGGTTTCCGTGTCCCGGACGACTACTTCGTCGAGGTCTCGTCGGACGATGCCGTATCGCAGACGTACACGCTGCGCGTCGTTGTGATCGACGCCATCAACGACGCGTGCTTCCCCGACCTTTCGGAGGAGGCCAACAACGGCCGCGGCTTCAACAACCAGGACAACGCGCAGCCCATCAACTGGGACGGCGTGGGGGACGAGCTCTTCTGCTTCAACGGCAGCGCCTGCAACGGCGACGAAGACTGGTTCACCTTCCCCGGCTCAAGCGTGAACGCCGGCTTCTCGCTCCAGCTCTCGGTCGACGGCCTCGTGGACGGGGACGCCGTCGTCGAGACCTTCGCGGCGTCTCGCGCGCGGAACGGGCTCGCGAACCCGAACTACGCGACCGCCGCCGGCATGGTCACGCCGCAGGGTCGCACGCTCTACGAGATTGATGTGCCGCGCGACACGGTCGGCCTGTCGGACGAGCCGTGGCTCATTCGCCTGCGGGGCGAGACGGACAACGTCGTGATCGACAACTACGACCTCTGCGTGCGCCTGCTCCAGCCAGGTCAGGCGTGCCGAGAAGACGCCGCCGAGCCGAACGACCTCATCAACGCCGTCGGCGCGAACGCGAACCTCGACGCGCTCCCGGGCGTGACCATGAACGGCCGCCTGCGCCGCAGCGCAGAACTCGCCCTTCCGCTTGACCTCGCGCTGTGCGCCCAAGAGACCGACCTCTTCCGCTTCCGCGCTGACGACGGCGACCAGATCCAGGTCACAGCAACGAGCGATGCCCTCGCGGGCACGGCCGTCGTCGAGATCATTGGCGCAGCGGACGGCAACGTGCGGGGTACGGGCGGCCTCATGGGCGCGGCCGGGAGCGCCGATCCGGCGGTGTTCAACGGCGCTCAGCCAGGCGAGTACTTCGTCCGCGTCCGCGCTGTCGGCGCGGGCTCGGCGGACCCCTACAGCCTGCGGATTCGCATCGACCCGAGCGCGATGTGCGGCGCCGACCGCGCCGAAGTGGGCCCGGGCGCGATGCGCAACGACGCCGCGACCTCGGCGACGCCCCTCGATGCGCTCCCCGGCGCGAACACCCGCTTCGAGTACGACAACGGCCTCGTCTGCAATGTGCCCGACAACGTGGGTGACAAGGACTGGTACCGCTTCTCCGTGCAAGAGCCGCGTTCTCGCATCTGCGTGGCGACCAACGCCTTCGCGCCGGCCGCGGGCAACCTCGACCTGCGGCTCTACACCTCGGTCACCAATGTCGCCGACGACGTCGCGTGCCAAGACGACCTCGCGTGCCGCCGCGCAGGCGCGCCGGGCGTATGCTTGCAGGGCGCGCAGCGCTTCTGCGGCTGCCGCACGGACAATGACTGCGACGCCAACGGCAACCGGGTCCTCGAGGACAACGAGGGCTACTGCATCGCGTCGCGCTGCCGCATCGCGACGCAGCTCAGCGCGCACAACGGCTCCCCCGAGGCGCTCGATGTGCAAAAGGACATCGTCGACGCAGGCGACTACTACGTGCTCGTCTCGGGTGCGGACGCATCCCAAGAGAACAGCTACAACCTGGCCATCAGCGTGACGCCGCCCGGGGACACCTGCGCGCCGGACTGGCGCGAGCAGCTCGGCGACAACGACGACGTCGCGAGCGCGACCGATCTGGGCGCGGGCGAGGCGGCGGTGTGTGACGCGTGGCTGTGCGCGGACCCCAGAAACATGAACGACGAGCGCGGCGGTCTCGGCGACCACTACCGCTTGCTCGTCCCCGCCGGCGAGGACCGCACGGTACACCTGAGCTACTCACGCTTTACGGATGGCTCCGCGCTGCTCACCTATCTGCCCTTGGACGACGACGGCATGGTGGTCGACTTCGGGGAGAACCCCGATCGGAACGGGCAGGCGAACTCGGAGTGCCTGGTCATCCGCGGTGGCGCGACCGACGCAAATGTCGTCGTGCTGGTCTCGGGCGACGTTGCCCTCAACGACGGCGATAAGCGCGTCGACTACTCGCTGTGGGTGCGCCCGACGGACGTCGCGCGTGACGGCGCCAACGGGCGCTGTGAGGAGTTCGGGCCGCTCGTCAACGTGTGGGACGTTCAGGTACCCTGAGCGGCGTCTCCAGCGGGGACCGCGCGCCTGACTTGCTCAGGCGCTCGGGCAACCGCAGGCCATGTGGAGGCGCTTGAGGCGCCGGTCGGTCAGGTCGGCCACACAACGGCGGCCGAGCATCGTGCGCTCAGCCGAGGCGGCCGTTCGTCTTCTTCTTGAGCAGGCTCTTCACCCGGCTCGTGGCCTTGCTGACCTTGCGCTTGTGAGCGGCTTTCTTGCGGGCGGTGACGCGACGCTGCTTACGAGTCTTCATTTTTCGTCTCCTCGATTCTCGATTCCAGAACTAAAGCCGCGGTAGTCTGCTCCCGACGAGGCGGCACGTCAAGCTGTCATCGCGCTGGAGGTGGGAGTGAAGGTCGTTCCGGTCGCGTGCCTCAAGGACAACTACGCGTGGCTCCTCGTCGCCGACGATGAGACGCTGTGGTTCGTCGATCCGGGGGAGGCGGAGTCCGCGCTCTATGCCGCGCGTGGTAAGGGCTTGCCGATCACGGGCGTTCTCCTGACCCACCATCACGCAGACCACGTCGGCGGTGTCGAGGGCATCCGCGAGGCCTATCCGAACGTCAAGGTCTACGGGCCCGCGGCAGACGCCGCTCGTTTGCCACCGCTGGATGTGGCGCTCGAGCCTGGTCGATTTTCATTCGCCGGCATGAGCGCCGAGATGCGGGCGATTCCCGCCCACACGAAGGGGCACGTCGCGTACATCGTCGGGAACCACCTGTTCTGCGGCGACACCCTCTTCAGCGGCGGCTGCGGTCGCCTCTTTGAGGGCACCCCCGATGACCTGCGTGTCGCTCTCTACGTCACCCTCGCGGACCTACCGGATGAGACGGTCGTTTGCTGCGGCCACGAGTACACGCTCGACAACCTGCGCTTCGCCCGACGACTGCTGCCCGACGACGACGCCATGAAGATTCGAGAGGGCCACGCGAGGGCGCTCCGCGCGGCGGGCCGTCCTACGGTACCGACGCTGCTCGGCGAGGAGCGCCGCACGAACATCTTCCTGAGAGCGACGCGGCCTGAGGTCGTGAGCGCGATCGGGTTCGGTCCGACCACATCGTTGACGAACGTGCTGTCGGCCCTGCGTCGAATGAAGGACAACTTCCGCGGTTGAAGATGCGCGCGGTCAGTCGCAGATCGCGAGCGCGGGGCGATTCACCGGGCCGGGACCGACGCCGCTGACGCCGCCCCCATCGACGTCAACGCCGATGGGGTTGGAGAATGCGAACGCGGGCGCCCCAGGAGCGATAAAGCGCAGCGCGGGACCGGTCGCGAGGACCACCACCCACGCGTCACGGTCGACGGGTACACGCAGCGTATCGTCGAAGTCGGTGACCTGTTCGTCCGTCACATCGACGGCTTGCTCAAGCGCAAGCTGGCCATTGACGAAGACGAAGATGCGCTCCGCGCGCGCCCACCGCGGCGAACGAATCCGTGTCCGCAACTCAAGTGTGCCTGCGGGCAGGGAGCGCACCTCCCCCGGACCCGCGCTCCCTGGAAAGTCCAGCACGAGGCCACCGCTGACCACCACGCGCCCCGCGCGCAGCGCGTCGAAGACCTCTCCCGGCTCTACACCTTCGGGCCGGTCGGCCAGAGTCGGTAAGACGTTGCGCGGATAGCCCGGCGCGCCGCCCTCGCTGTGGGTGTCGCTGTTGCCGACTGCAGTGATGCGCCAGCCCTGATTCCACACGGACAGCCAGTCCTCGAAGAGTCGACAGAAGGCGCTCGGTTCGTTGAAGACCTCCATGGTGTCGAAGTCGCGCGTGAACTCGACGGGATCGAGCAGCTCGAGCGGCGCGCCGGCGACGAGGCCGATGTGGTCGAAGTACGCCGACGTCCCCTCGCGAGCGTGATTGATCTGCAGCACCTCTGCGCCGCGCGCCCGAGCATCCGCGACGAGCTCGGGCGCCTGCTTTACACGCCAACGCCCCCCTTCGAACACGGGTAGGACGATCGCGCCGAACCCCGAAGCGTCCGGCTGTGGCTCGAGGCCGTAGGCACCGAAGTGCCCGTAAAGAGGCGATATTTCGGTTCCTGTCAGCACGCGCACGCGGTCGGACAGCCCCATGCGCTCGACCACCGGTCGAAAGTCGTAGACGACGTCGTGCTCACTGGGCGCAAAGAAGCCCACCCCCTCGGCCAGGTTCGACAGCACCCGTCGCTCGACGGCGACCTCGGAGTCGATGCTCGGGCTGGCGTGTTGGTGAAACTCTCCGGTCGTCCAGCCCTCGAACGGGATGACCTCGGTCAGCACGACGTCAAGCGATACGTCGCCGCCGGCAGGGATGTCGAGGGTTCGCTCGTCCGCGTCAAAGTACCAGCCGCGGGTCGTTACGGCCCGCCAGCGGCCCGGAGGGACCCGCATCGTGCCTGCGTCGACGATGAAGTCGAGGCGTCGCTCGCCGTCGTCGCGCGTGAGCTCGACACGCGCCGCGATCCCCACCCCGTTCTGGTCCCGCGTTGTCACGCGGACCTGACCCCGCTCTGGAGCGTCCAGCGCGACCTCTCCGCCCGCCTCCAGCTCACCCGCGGGCCGCGTCGGCTCATCGACGAGGCGCCATCGCCACCGGCCCGGACTGAGCGCGACGCGACCGCGACCGGTCGCGTCCAACCGGACCCGCGTGACCTCGCGATCCTCGAGGTCCGTGATGCCGATCCACGCGCCCGCTGGGCCCACGAGCGTGGTGAGCGGCGCGTCTGGGGGCGCAGGTCGAACCGACTCGATGTCGTCCGCGCCGATGACCAAGCGACGCCGAATCACGACCTGGTCGCCGCGAAAGAGGCCCTGCGTGCCGAAGCTGACAGGGCTGGTCGGCAACGCATCCGCAGGCACCGGCACGAGCTGGATCGGCGAACCATCGAGCGCTTCGTACCGATACGCCGCGCCCGGACCGTCTGCAGCGAGCCACGGCAGGTCGCCGAGCGGCTGCTCGTCCGCGCGGCGGCCGGGGATGAGCGGGGTGGTGCGGTCCCCGAAGAAGACAGCGTCGGCCAGCAGCGCGCTGCCGCCGGTCACGTCCGCCTCGATCCAGGTGTTGATCTCCACCGCGTCGCTGTCGGGGAAGAGCACGAACTCGGTCGTCACCGCGAAATCCGGCGGGAGGAACGCGCCCGGAAGGACGCCTTGCAGCAGGCGGCTCGGGAGCGCTCGACCCACGACGCGCAAGATCGCGGGCCCGCCCTCCGAGCCGTCCCGCACGATGCCGACCTGCTCCGCAGACGGGGCGCCGAGGCCAGGTGAGAAGATGACCTCGAGCAAGAGGTCGCTGCCCGGCCGGTCCGCACGGTGCGCGTCGATGAGCGTGCCGCCGCCGAACGAGAAGATGCTGAAGGTGTCGGTGTCCTGAATGCAGGTGTGGACGCGCGCGTTGTCGAGCCGAAAGTCGCCTAAGCGGCAGTTTGCCTCGGGGCCTGTCAGACGCTCGGCGTCGACGTCGACGCGGCCTGCGCGCGACCGTCCAGGCGGCACAGGCGCGCTCAGGTCGCGTGCCCCCATGAGGTTGGCCGCGCCGCGCGTGGGCTGAACCGCGGCACGTCGGCCACCTGCGTCTGGATCCGCAGCGTCGAGCGGGACCTCAGCGTCGAGCGGGACCTCAGCGTCGAGCGGGACCTCAGCGTCGAGGTCGAGCTGGGCGTCGCGCGGCGCGCGGGCATCGGGAGCGGCGTCGTTGGAACCACACCCCACGCCGAAGATGGCCGCCGCAACGGTGAGTCCCCCACCCCATCGTTGAACTGACCTCATCGCCTCACTCCTGGTCGAGCGCGCGGCCGTCGACGCGCGGAAAAGTCCAGACCCACGCGCCGCACAGCGCGAACAGCAAAGCCGGACCGAGGAAGACCACCGAGTAGCCGTGCGCGTCGAGGAGACGCCCCGCGACGATCGGGCCGGCGAGCCCACCCACACCCTTGCCCAGATTCTGGCAGAGCCCCGGTCCTGTCGCACGCACGGCCGTCGGGAAGAGCTCCGGCGTCCACGCGCCGATGATCCCGTTCACGCCGAAGGCGAAGCAGCACAGACCGAAGGTCAGCGTCAGCGCAAGCGACGCCTCGGGAGCGTCCATGAGCGACGAGAGCGCCGCGAACGCGAGCGCGCCGAGACCTGCCCAGACAGTGAACGCGCCCCGTCGCCCCCATCGGTCAGACGTGGCGCCGGCGGTGAGTACGCCCACGAGCGCAGAGAGGTTCAGCACCAAGTGGAAGGGCAGCTCGTCCGCTCGCGCGAGAGCGAGCCCGCCTTGGTCAACAGGCGCGCTAAGGAACTGCATGAACAGTGTCGAGAAGCCGTAGAAGCCGAAGTTGAGGAGCGCGAAGAGCAGAGTGAGCCGCGCGACGAGGCCGCGATGCGCGGGGCCGAGTACCTCGCGCAGCGGTGAGCTG
>Ga0164295_10002378_pt1 | contig 15498 bp, 14 predicted proteins | sample GEODES006metaG_FD_111798 | JGI IMG/M metagenome (GOLD analysis project Ga0164295, IMG submission 111798) | Oligotrophic lake water microbial communities from Sparkling Lake, Wisconsin, USA - GEODES006 metaG | ecosystem: Environmental > Aquatic > Freshwater > Lake | place: USA: Sparkling Lake... | reverse complement strand
CAAACCAGATTACTGACCGGTGTAGCTGATGCGGTAAATCGCACCGGCGTAGTCGTCAGACACCAGGATGGAGCCGTCAGGCAAATTGGCCACGTCAACAGGGCGAGCCAGCGCACGGTTGGTTGTCTTGTCTAAGAAACCATCAGCAAACACTTCTGCAGGTCCTGCATTGCCATCAGCCTTGATAGGAATGAAGTTGAGCAGGTAACCGCTTGGCGTACTGCGGTTCCATGAACCGTGGGCAGCCACAAACAAACCGCCTTGGTACTTAGCAGGGAACGCCTTGCCAGTGTAGTGAGCTACGCCCAATTGAGCTTGGTGAGCAGGGAACTCGACTTGAGGATAGATCAAGCCGGCTGGCTCTTTCATGTCTTTCAGGTCAGGTGCTGCAGCAGAACCAGCTACTTTGAACTTGCCGTTGTAGAAGGGGAAACCGAAGTGTTCGCCTGCCTTGGTCAGCTTGTTCAACTCGCCGGGAGGAATGTCGTCACCCAGACCGTCAACTTGGTTGTCGGTTGTCCAGATGTCGCCCTTTGGCCCAATGGTGATACCAGCGGGGTTACGCATGCCCTTGGCGTAAACCATACGGCCTGTGCCATCAAGACCGTCGTAACGGATCACGCCACCAATGCCGACTTCATCATACAAAGCGACTTTTTCTTTGGGCTGAACGTTGTAGGGCTGGCCCAGTGTCACGTAGATTTTGCCGTCGTTAGCAATTTTACAAACGCGACCTGTGTGGTTGAAAGATTGCTCTTCAACAGGGATCATCTTGCCTTCAGGCACGACCACGCCCACTGCAACGTCTGGACCTTCATAGAAGTATTCAGCGGCAGGGAAGTGCAACATGCGGTTGGATTCAGCCACAACCAGGAAACCGTCTTTGGTAAAGCAAACGCCATTGGGGTTGCTGAACTTGATAGCGGGTGCGAAAGGCTTAACTTCGGTAGCTGCGTCACCGTTGTTGCGGTTGGTCACGGCCCAAACGGTGGTTTTGCGTGTACCGACGAAAAGCATGTTGGTGGACGGAGCCACTGCCATATAGCGTGCATCTGGAACGACAGCGTACAGATCAATTTTGAAACCTTCTGGCAACTTGACTTTCTTCAAGTTAGCACGAATGGCATCGGCATTTTTACCTTCCTGGGGGACGGTAGGAATGTTCATGTTGGTATCTGTGTTGCCCATGCGTTGCAAGGTGGACAAGTTTTTGTCTTGACCAATTGCAGAAGTAGCAACCAAAGCTGAGACTGCCAAAGTGATGGCAGAAATTTTAGTAAAGCTCACTAGGTATTCCTTGAGAAAAAAGGCAACATCGCCTTAGTCAGATCTTATCAAGACAAAAAGTTTTTCAGGGAATACCCCTATTAGGGTTTAACAGTATTTTGTTCGTTGACTTCTTGGCGGAAAGAGAGGGATTCGAACCCTCGGTACAGGTAAACCTGTACGCCGGATTTCGAATCCGGTGCATTCGACCACTCTGCCATCTTTCCTGACTGTCGATAGAGCTGAAATTTTAAAGCTTCAAGGCTTGGTGGGAACCGCGTCCTCTACAGGCACCGGTTTTTTAGCTAATGCAGGCGAGGCCACATTGACGTTACGGGGAGCCAGCGTCAAAATCACCAAAGCTGAGCCACCTGCCAAGGGATTGCCTTCTTGGATTTCAATGGTGACATTGCGCTCACCTTTGTTAAACACTAAAACACTGGACTTGGCTCGAATGGCTGACAACAATGTCCAGCCCTGGCTTGGGTAGTTTTCTAGGAAATAGCTGTAAGCAGAGGTGGTGTCGCGGGCTGAGTCCATCACCACACGCCCCACCCAGTTTTCACCAGTACCAATCACCAGAGACTGCTCATGCAAGATACGAGCGCCTGGCGGCAACTGAGTTTGCCCCAGCAAATCTGCCCCTGACATATCCACGTTAGAAGAGGTTCTTCCTGCCCCCATGGGCATGTTGGCGCAAGCCGCCAGAAAGATCAACAAAGTACTTACAACTACAGGCAAAAAGCGCATGGAAAGTCCTTAGAGTGTTCAGGGTTTGAGAATTTGCATAGTACCCATATAGGGAAGAAGCGCTTCAGGCACACGCACACTGCCGTCAGCTTGTTGGTAGTTTTCAAGAACAGCCACCAAGGTACGGCCCACGGCCAAGCCAGAGCCATTTAAAGTATGAACCAACTCGTTTTTACCTTGCGCGTTTTTAAATCGCGCTTGCATACGGCGTGACTGAAAGGTTTCGCAGTTGGAGCAGGAGCTGATTTCGCGGTAAGTGTTTTGTGCCGGCAACCAAACTTCCAAATCGTGGGTACGTGCCGCGCCAAAACCCATGTCGGCAGTACACAAAGCCATCACACGGTAAGGCAAGCCCAGCTTTTGCAAAATCGCTTCAGCGTGGCCAGTCATTTCTTCCAAAGCGGCATTGCTGTGGTCGGGATGCACGATTTGTACCATCTCGACTTTGTCAAACTGGTGCTGTCGAATCATGCCGCGGGTATCGCGGCCGTGGCTGCCCGCTTCAGAGCGAAAACACGGCGTGTGCGAGGTGAGTTTCAAAGGTAACTCGCTTTCAGCCAGCACCCTCTCGCGCACAAAATTCGTCAAAGGAACTTCGCTGGTGGGAATCAGGTACAGCGCTTGACCATCGGTGTCGCCGTCTTGACCGCCTTTTTTGGCAGCAAACAAATCTTCCTCAAACTTGGGTAACTGGCCCGTGCCACGCAAACTGTCGGCGTTGACGATGTAGGGCGTGTAGCACTCGGTGTAGCCATGCTCTTGGGTTTGCACATCCAACATGAACTGCGCCAAAGCGCGGTGCAAGCGGGCAATCTGACCTTGCATCACAGCAAAGCGTGAGCCCGAGAGTTTGACGCCCATCTCGAAATCCAGCCCCAAAGGCTCACCCAAATCGACATGGTCTTTGGGCGTAAAGCCAAGCGATGTGGGCTCAGTGCCCGTGGGACTCCAGCGGCGCAACTCCACATTGCCATGCTCATCGCTGCCCACCGGCACACTGTCTTGCGGCAAATTAGGCACAGCCAAAAGCAGTTGGTTCAAGTCAGCTTGCAAAACATCTAACTTGATGGCGGAGGCTTCAAGCTCGTCTTTGAGCTGCCCAACCTCGGCCATGATGTCGTCAGCCGGTTCACCTTTGGCTTTGCGCTGACCGATCTCTTTGGACAGGCTGTTGCGCTTGGCTTGCAGTGCCTCGGTGCGAGTTTGCAGGGTTTTGCGTTCGTTTTCCAGCGCTTGGAATTGATCGACGTCTAAAAAAGGCTGGGGGTTCTTGCGGGTTTGTAGGCGAGCCACCACATGGGGGAGGTCTCTGCGGAGTAAAGCGATATCTAGCATGGATGGATTGTAGAGAGCCTAGGGCGTTAGTCGTTTCGCAAGCCCTTGGGCAAAGGAAACTTCACAGTTTCTTGCACCCCATCGAGGGTTCGCACAGAGGTGGCCCCCAACTCACGCAAGCGACTGATGACTTGCTGAACCAAAATATCCGGGGCAGACGCGCCAGCTGTCAAACCTATGCGCTGCTTGCCATCTAACCAAGCTGCGTCAAGTTCACCCGCATGGTCAACCATGTAACTGGGCGTGCCGTACTTGGCGGCCACATCGCGCAAGCGGTTGCTGTTGGAACTGCTGGGACTGCCCACCACAATCACCACATCCACCTGTGGGCTCAAGACCTTGATGGCGTCTTGGCGGTTTTGGGTGGCGTAGCAAATATCTTGCTGCTTGGGTTCACGCACCTGCGGAAAACGCTTTCTCACAGCCGCCATGATCTCTGCAGCGTCATCCACACTGAGGGTGGTTTGCGTTACCACGGCCAACAAGCTGGTTTGATCAGGCTCGACCTTCCACACGTCCTCTGCGTCTTCCACCAAATGAATGCCGTTGGGGAGTTGCCCCATGGTGCCCTCCACCTCGGGGTGTCCCTTGTGGCCGATCATGATGAATTCATAGCCTTCTTTGTGCAGCTTGGCGACTTCCACATGCACCTTGGTGACCAAGGGACAGGTGGCATCAAAGATGCGAAAACCACGGCGCACTGCCTCGTACTCGACTTCTTTAGGCACACCGTGGGCGCTGAACACCAAGGTCGCGCCCTCGGGCACATCGTTCAAGTCTTCAATAAAGATGGCACCACGCGAACGCAAGTCGTCGACCACGTGGGTGTTGTGCACAATCTCGTGACGCACATAAATGGGCGAACCAAATTTCGTCAAAGCGTGTTCGACGATATCGATAGCGCGGTCTACGCCAGCACAAAAGCCGCGCGGCTCAGCTAACAAAATTTCTTGCAAATCAGCCATTCAAAGAACCCCTATCACTTGCACTTCCAAACTGACGGCTTGCCCCGCCAGTGGATGGTTGAAATCAAACAAAATCGCATCCTCGCCTATTTGCGCGACCGCTCCCGCGTACTTGCCTTCGTTGTTGGGTGCGGGAAACTCCACCACCTCGCCCAAAAAGTAGGACGCATCTGCGTCGCCAAAGGTTGCCAGCAACTGCTTAGGTACCCATTGCAACATATCGGGGTTACGCTCACCAAAAGCTTCGCCAGCCGCCAATTGCAAGGTGACATGTTCGCCTTCAGCCAAGCCCAGCAAGCGAGCCTCGATGGCGGGTGCTAATTCGGCGTTGCCCAAGGACAAGGTAGCAGGTGGACCGCCAAAAGTGTTGATGATGTCGCCTTGCGGGCCGCTGAGTCGGTAGTGCAAAGTGAGAAATGAACTGGCTTCTATCGTAGGGGTTGCTTGCATGTGGGTCTTTTGTAAACTGAATCTATTGTAGAAAGGCCATGGATCACATTACCCAGCGGGCTTGGTGCACTTGGCGCAACCCTGAACAGCCGCGATGATGAGACTCTTTTGAACCCTCCATGCTCTTGACCCATTCCTTTGCCATGCAGCTGCAAGATTTGCCCAAAGCCATGCGTCCGCGCGAAAAACTCCTCGCACTGGGTAGTCAAGCGCTGACCGATGTGGAACTGCTGTCGGTCTTACTGGGGAGCGGTTTGCCAGGCCAAAGTGTGCTGCAGCTAGCCCAAAGTTTGCTCGACCGCTTTCAAGGTTTGGCCGGTTTGTTACATGCAAGCCCAGAGCATTTGCGCAGCAGCAAGGGTTTAGGCGGCTTGGCCAGACGCTCTCAGCTGTTGGCGGTGGTCGAGTTATCACGCCGCGCATTGCTGCAAAAAATGCGGGTGCGTGACATCATGACCGACCCCGACAACGTCAAACAGTTTTTGCAACTCCAGCTGGGTCAACAACCCCGTGAGGTGTTTGGTGTCTTGTTTTTAGATGGGCAAAATCGCTTGCTGCGCTTTGAAGAAATGTTCAGCGGCACCTTGAACCAAACCTCGGTCTACCCGCGCGAAGTGGTCAAACTTGCGCTTTTACTCGGTGCTTGCGCAGTGATTTTTTCGCACAACCACCCCAGCGGCGAGGTGCGTCCCTCGCAGGCAGACGAAAAACTCACCCAAGCCTTGCGAACCGCTCTGGCATTGGTCGATATTCGGGTGCTAGACCATGTCATTGTGGGGCCTGGTCGCTGCTGGTCCATGGCGGAGCACAGCGCATGGTGAAAGCACGCAGTTTGCAAGACTTGGCAGCCATCAAGACCCAACTCAAAGCCAAGGCCGAAAAGGCAGCAGCGCTTGAAGTGGCAAGGCTTGAAGCACAGCGGCGTGCCAATGCAGAGAAAAATTTGTTCGTTCGTGCGGTGGGTGCGGTGACTACCCTAGACCATGCGCCAAGGGTGAGCTTGTCGCCGCAACCTCCCAAGCCTTTGGCCCATCAGCAACGCATTGATGACGTCAATGTGCTGCGCGAAAGCCTGAGCGACGACTTCGATGTCTCCACCCTGCTCGATACCGACGACGAACTCAGCTACCGCAGCCAAGGCATTGGTACAGATGTCACCCAAAAGCTGCGTAAAGGCCATTGGAGCTTGCAAGGCCAAATCGATTTACATGGCCTGAGAAGTGATGAAGCCCGTGAGGCTTTGGGGCAATTCATTCGTGACGCCACCAAACGCGGTTGGCGCTGTGTGCGGGTGGTGCATGGCAAAGGCTTGGGCTCACCTGGCAAAACGCCTGTGCTCAAGTCCAAGGTGCAACGCTGGTTGGTCCAAAAAACCGAGGTGCTGGCGTTTGTGCAAGCCAAAGGGTCTGAGGGTGGTGCTGGTGCTTTGGTGGTACTGCTGAAATAATCGGGAGCTGACCCCAATTAATTCAAAGCGCCTGCCGCAAGGTATCCACCACCGGACGGCGTAGCACCTCGCGCAAACCCCACCAACCGGCACCCCAGGCCAATAAAGCACCGCTCAGCACACCGAACATGGGCACCCAAGGTGAGGCTGTCCAAGCAAACTCAAACACATACCGCGCCAAGCCCCAGCCCATGGCCACCGCCACCAGCGCGGCCAGCGCACCCGACAAAGCACCCACGCCCAAAAGCTCTGCGGTTTGAACTTGGCGCAGCAACTGGTTGCCTGCGCCCAACGCTCTTAGCACTGCGTACTCACGCGCTCGCTCTTCACGCGTGGCCGTCACTGCGGCAAACAACACCACCAAGCCCGCTGCCAAGGTGAATGCAAACAAAAACTCCACTGCACCGATCACCTGCCCCAAGACCTTTTGTATTTGGTTGATGGTGGCACCCATGTCCACATTGGTGATGTTGGGAAAGCGGTTGACCAAGGCATTGTCAAAGCCCGCCTGAGTGGGTGCGCGGTAGGCAGCGATATAGGTCATAGGTATATCCGGCATGGCTGAAACCGGATAGATGGCAAAGAAATTGGCACGCATGGACGTCCAATCGACCCGACGGACAGAGGTGACGCGCACATCCATCATCACACCTGCCATGTCAAAGCGCAGTTGGTCACCCAGCTTGAGTTGCAAGGTTTTGGCAATCCCCTCCTCCATGCTGATGGCGTTGGTTTCTTCTTGCGTCCAAATGCCTTGCACGATTTGGTTGTGGACAGGGGCTTGAGCGGCGTGCGAGATATTAAATTCCCGCTCAATCAAGCGCTTGGCTCGCTCGTCGGTGTAGCGCTCAGCGCGAATATTTTCACCATTGATTTGAATCAGTCTTCCTCGAAGCATGGGGTACCAGTCCCGTTTGGCTACACCCGCTTCGTCCAAGGTTTGTAAAAATTCCTGCGACTGCGTAGGCTGAATATTGATGACAAAACGGTTGGGTGCATCCGCAGGTGTGGCGTTGCGCCAGCTGTCGACCAAATCGGTTCGCAACAACACCAAGAGCATCAGTGCCAGCAAGCCCACCGACAAGGCGCTGACTTGCACCACGGTGTAGCCAGGGCGGGCACTGATTTGCCGAGTAGCCATGCGCAACCAAATGGGCAGGCCGCTGATCTGCATCGCGCGGCGCAAACCCATGACCCCTAGCCATGCCATGCCAGCAAAGACCAGCACCGCGACAGCGAAGCCGCCCACCACCATCGAGCCCAACCAAAGGTCGCGACTGGCACTCAGCAAAAGTGCTGAAAACCCCAAAAGACCCAAACCCATCACACCCAAAGACGTTGCCCGCAGGGGGCCAAGGTCACGGCGGATCACCCGCAAAGCCGGCACTTGTGCCAGTTGCAGAATTGGCGGCAAGCCAAAGGCCGCCAACAAGGTCAAGCCTGAACCCAAACCCTGCCAAAAAGGGGCCATGCCAGGGGCTGGCAAATCAGTCTCAACCAAACCTGCCAGCAAAGAGATGAACACTTGGTGCAAGCCATATCCCATCACCAAGCCAAGCACACTGGCCAGCAAACCCACAGTGAAAAACTCGATGACATAAACCGTCAAGATGTCCCTCTGGCTTTGTCCCAGCACACGAAGCATCGCGCAGTCATCCAAATGCCGCGCTGCAAAACCTCTGGCCGCCAAAGCCACGGCCACTGCGCTGAGCAATGCAGCCAACAGGGCTACCAAATGCAAAAACTTTTCAGCACGGTCCAAGGTTTGGCGCATTTCGGGCCGCCCCGCCTCCAAGGTTTCCAAGCGCATACCCCGCACATCGGTTTGCTTGACATAGACATCAGCCCAAGCCATGAATTCGCTGACCTTGCTGGGCGAACCAATCACCGCCAGTCGCCAGTTGAGTCGGCTGGCCGGTTGAACCAACTGGGTAGCTGGCAAATCAGCTTGGTTGATCATCACCCTGGGGGCGAAATTCATGAAACCGGCGCCGCGATCTGGTTCGCTGAGCAGCACTTCGGCAATTCGAAGTCTGCGCTCACCTAGCAATAATTCTTCACCCAGCTTGATTTCTAAAGCTTCCATCAGGGCAGGTTCCACCCACACTTCGCCGCTGGCTGGGACGCGGTCGGTGACGGGCACGGGTCGGTCAATCTGCAAACGACCGCGTAAAGGGTAGCCATCGGCGACAGCCTTTAAGGCCACTAAACGGCTTGCCCCTTGGCTGCTGCGGGCCATGGTGGGAAAGCTCAAGGTGCTAGCTGAGCGCAAGCCCAACTGCTTGACTTTTTCCTTAACTTCGACAGGAATGTCGTGGTCGCTGGCAATCACCGCATCGCCACCCAACAACTGGCGGGCATCGCGTTGCAAGCCACCTTCTATCCGATTGGCCAAAAACCCTACTGAAGTTAAAGCAGCTACCCCAAGCGCTACCGCCACCCACAGCAAGCGCAATTCGCCCGCCCTGCCATCGCGCCACAAGGCACGCCAAGCCATCGTCCATAAATTAATCAATTGAAGCACTCCATCGGTCATCCCAGCCATGCTGGGCTTGTTGCAATTCGCGCCTATCGCGCTTGGTCGGACGCCCATGCTCTATCGACAGGGCGGGTTCTTTGGCAAAACGACGTTGCTGGACATGAGCGTCTTTGGCTTGGATGCTCTCAGGGGTGTCGGCGTACAAAGTTTGGGCGACAGGCGCAGATCCGCGCATAGCGCTCAAACCCATGACAGTGACTGTGCGCACCAAACCCTCACGCCGTATGGCAACGGTATCGCCGGTTTTCACCTCTCTGGAGGGTTTGGCGGTCTGTTGATTGACCTCGATACGGCCTTTGTTGATCTCGTCAGTGGCCAAGGATCGGGTTTTGTAAAACCGTGCTGCCCACAGCCATTTGTCGATGCGAATTTTGTCCATTGGGTGAGATTGTGGAGCAAAGCCGGGTCAGGCATCCGAGTAGCGACAAAACAACATCCCAAAAAACACAAAATTTGACATAAACGTAAAAAAAGCTAATATTAATATCCCCTTACGGAAATTTCCTCATTTGGTTTCTGCATATCGCAGACGCCAGTGGATTCGACACCTCCGTAAATTCTGGAGCTCATGATGGCATTCAAGATTTTGGTCACAAGTCAAAAAGGCGGCGTTGGTAAAAGCACGCTGTCTGCAAACTTAGTGGCTTATCTGAGTCGAAGTATGAATTTGGGCGTGACCCTGATTGATTGGGACCCTCACGGCTCGTCAAGCAATTGGCTCAAACAAGCCCCCGACGTAGGCGCAGTCATCAAACACTTGGCTTTGCCTGTGGACCAAGGCGGCAACCGTCCTATTTTCGAAGCGCGTTTGCAAATGCGCCGTGCCGCCAGTGAATGCGACATTTTGGTGTGCGACCTGACGTGGTCGGACTCGTTGGCCGGCGAATTGATGTTCGAGTTCGACATGGTCTTGGTCCCCACCTCCGTATCTGAAATTGAGCTCGCCGCTACATCAGGCTTTTTGAACCGCAACCGCTGGGTGTTTGACTCGGCCTCCGAGCGCCGCCCCATGTTGGTGGTATGCCCAACTCGGGTGCTCAATGAGCAACTCAGCTCTGACGTCTTCACCCGCCAACGCTTTCCTGTCAGCTTCATGCTTGCACCTCCCATTTTGGAGTCGCAGTCGGCCCGCGATCTTTTCGAGCGTGGCTACCTGATGGATGCCCAAGACATTGGTGGTGAGTCCTTCCGTGAGTTTGGCGAAGCGATTTGCGCTGCACGGGATATCCGAATGGCGCAGGCCAACCTGCCGCGCAAGCCTGCACCCGTGAAGATGAGCGAACAAGACACCAGCCGTGTACGTGTGCCTTTGGTCGCCACCAAAGCCAGCGTGCTAGAAACCATTCCCAATGCTTCGCAGTACTCGGTGCTGGGTCGCTACCGCCAGCGCAAAGTGGCCGAGCAGGATGAATCCGTTGTGAACAGCCGATCCCTGTCGCAAATCGGTATCCCTGAATTTCTCAAACGTTTGGCTCGCGGCAACGTGGCCAAGCTTTGAAGACCAAGCACACACGGTCTGACCATGTCTGAAGAAAAATTCCTCGCTTTCAAAGGTCTGAAGCAATACGACCCGGGCATGGGCTGGGCGCAGGTGCACAATTTCAATAATAGCCAAAGCAGCAGCTCTTCTCGGCAATCAGAAGCAGAAGATGCCTCTGAAACAGCTTATGAAGACGAACACTATGCTGCGCAAACTTACAGCGAGATCAACCAGCAAGCTGCGCAAACCATCGCCAAGGCTTCTAGCGAAGTGCTGCATGACCCCTTGCTGGGCGAACTTTTCGAGCAGTTAAACCGCCCCGCCCAAGACGAGTTGGCGCAAAACTGGAAAGTCATTGCTGGCAGCGTGAGCTTGCTCAGCCAGCGAATGAACCAGCAGCGCGAGTTGCGCAAGCGTTTATCCACCATCGATGTGGAGTTGGACACACTGCGCCAAACCATTTTGAAAGACTTGCAAGAAATTCAACGCTCGGCAGACCAACAACTGTCAATGGCACGTCTGCGTGCTGAGGTATCCTCTCTGGCACAAGCCAGGTTGGCTTCACGTTTGCGTCATTCACCGCCCTGACGCCCTAAAAACGGGTGGGGCCCATGCAGAGACTCCCCTATGCCCGATTTATCTCAAATCCTTCAACGCATTGACGCCATCCGCGTACCCTACCCGGTGCGCTACACCACCTTTTTTATTAGCTTGGGCGGTTTTTGCCTATGCCTGTTGGTGCTGCTCGCTGGCGGTCAGCTGTCTTGGTGGTTGTTGTTGTTTGCGCTGCTCAGCGCAGTCGGTGTGCACGATTTACTGCAAACCCACCATGCCATTTTGCGCAATTACCCCATCCTGGGGCATATGCGGTTTTTGCTGGAATTCATCCGCCCTGAAATTCGCCAATATTTCATCGAGAGCGAAAACGAGGCAGCACCCTTTTCTCGCGCTCAACGCACTTTGGTGTATTCACGCGCCAAGGGCCAGTCGGACAAACGACCTTTTGGTACGCAACTCGATGTGATGGCTGAAGGTTACGAGTGGCTCACCCACTCCATGGCGCCCAGTCGCATTGAAAGCCATGATTTTCGGGTGCAGGTGGGTGGCAAAGATTGCACCCAGCCCTATGCCCTGAGTTTGTTCAACGTGTCTGCCATGAGCTTTGGTGCCTTGAGCGCCAACGCCATCATGGCTCTGAACCAAGGCGCACAAATGGGGGGATTCGCCCACGACACAGGTGAAGGCTCCATCTCACGCCACCACCGCGTTTACGGTGGCGATTTGATTTGGGAAATTGGCTCGGGCTATTTTGGCTGCAGAAATCTCCAAGGCCACTTTGACCCCGATGGTTTTGCCCGCCAAGCCTTAGACCCGCAGGTCAAGATGATCGAAATCAAACTCAGCCAAGGCGCCAAACCAGGCCATGGCGGCGTCTTGCCCGCGGCCAAGATGACCCCCGAGATTGCCGAGGCGCGTGGTGTCCCGTTGGGCCAAGACTGTGTCTCACCCGCGGCGCACAGCGCTTTTTCCACCCCGATTGAATTGCTTGAATTTGTCAAGCAACTGCGTACTTTAAGTGGCGGCAAGCCCACTGGTTTTAAGTTTTGTGTGGGCCATCCTTGGGAATGGTTTGCCATCGTCAAAGCCATGCAAGAAACCGGTATCACCCCCGATTTCATCGTTGTCGATGGTGCTGAAGGTGGCACGGGCGCAGCACCCTTGGAGTTTTCAGACCACATGGGTATGCCCATGTTGGAGGGTCTGCGCTTGGTACACAACACCCTAGTGGGTGTGAGCTTGCGCTCACAAATACGCTTGGGCGCAAGCGGCAAAATCATCAGCAGTTTTGACATTGTTCGCGCCCTTGCACTGGGTGCCGATTGGTGCAACAGCGCCAGAGGTTTTATGTTCGCCTTGGGTTGCATACAAGCGCAAACTTGTCACACGGGTAACTGCCCCACCGGTGTCACTACCCAGGACCCGCAGCGGCAAATCGCCTTGGTGGTGCCCAGCAAAGCCCAGCGGGTAAAAAATTTCCACCTCCACACCTTGGAGGCATTGCAAGAACTGTTGCAAGCTGCTGGTTTTCAATCGCCTGAAAAGCTTCAGGCCAAGCACATCATGCGTCGCTTAAGCGCTCACCAAACCTTGTCATTGGAAGATTTGTACCCCAGCTTGGCAGAAGGCAGTTTGTTGAAAAAACCCGCCAAAGGTATGCCAACTGTATTTACCCAGTTTTGGCCACTGGCCAGCGCCAAGCACTTTCAGCTTGATGATCAACTGCCACTGGAACTGGCGCCTTAGTTTTTCGCTCAGTTGTCCGTATTGGGACGGGGGTAAATGACCCGGTCTTCCTTAGGCTGGGCGCGTGGAGGAATGGCGGGGGGCTGAGCAGCCCGCTCTGCTGCGGCTCTGGCCTCAATCGCCTTGGCACGGGCCTCCGCCGCCCTGGCGTCTGCCTTGGCCTTGGCTTCTGCCGCCTTGGCGTCTTCCGCGGCTTTCGCGTCAGCGGCGGCCTTGGCTTGTGCTTTGGCTTCTGCTGCCTTGGCTTCAGCCGCTTTGGCTTCGGCTGCCTTGGCTTTTGCCCTGAGTTCAGCGGCTGCCTTGCTTTCAGCCGATTTGCCCTCTGTTGCAGCAACAGGCAAGGTCAAAGGCGGGTTACGCGAAGCCGCAATGGCGGCTTTTTCTGCCGCTTTCTCAGCGGCTTTTTCTTGCTCTCGCGCAGCTTTGGCGGCGATTTGGTTAGCAGAAATGGCAGCTTCTAAATCTTTTTTGAGCTTTTGAATTTCAGCAATCACCGCTTGATTGCTTTGTGCAGGTGCAGCAGCAGGTGCTTTGGCAGACAAAGCCTGTACTTTGGCTTCTACCGATTGAATGCTTTTTTGCAGATTTTGCAATTTGGCGTCCAAGCTTTTTTCGCTTTGGCCATTGACCTGACCGGCAATTTGTTCGGGCAGCTTGCCAAACAGTTTGCTCATGTCTTCCATCCGAGCTTCAATTTTGCTGTCCAGCTTGGCCTGACGTTCTTCCATGCCATCGAGTTTTCCCGTAGCGTCCCCCAAGCCACTGGTAGCGTCGCCAAAAGCAGCCAAGGTGGCGTCGAGTTCAACCACGCGCTTGCCAACCGCGAGAGACAGAACATCCAACTGGCGAATGTTTTGCTGCAATCGGGTAGAAATAGCAAAAAAAGTACCCACCGCAATCATCAAGAAGCTGAGCAAGCCAATCAACATGATGCGCGAATGCAGCACATTGCGTCGGCTCATGTCGTCGACTTTGACCATTACATTGCGCATTTCCTCGCTGATGTTGGCCGCCACTTCAGCTGAACGGGTGGACACTTCAGCTGAACTGAGCACCACACCGGTGAGGTCTTCGAGTTGTTTGGAGACTTCGCTGCCGTCGAGTGCCTGTGCTTGCAAAGCCTCAATACCTTCGGCCAGGGCTTCCCCATCCGTGGCAGCAGACGGCTCGGCCAAAACCGCGCCACCTTCAGCGGTTTTTGCTTTTTCCTGTTCTTGCGCCATGGGTAGTGTCCTTATCGGTATTTACGGGTCGTCAAATGATCTAGCCGGACATTCACATCATCGATTTGCTCATGCAAATGCTCAATTCTCGGCTTGATCTGCTCTTCCCATGTATCGGAGTCAGTCAGTCCAACTTGAGCCAAATGGGCTAAATGAGGCTGCAACACCAGTCCTTCAGGCTGCACTTGAGCGCTTGGCGCGGGCTCTGCTGGATCAGTCTTTGCCACAGCAGGAGAGTCAATGGCCGCCAAAGTCGCCTCAGACAGTGTCTGCTCGGTAGGCGCACCTAATTCAGGGCTCAGTAAAGGGCCCGAACCCGCTGCAGCCAAGGTGGCAGGATCTGAATGCCCATAACTGCTACGCGGCTCTGATACAGACTCACCGTTGCCAGAGGCACTGGGCAGCTCCTCCAAGGCCTCAGCTGTTTGCGCTTGGGTCTGAGCTTCAGGCTCAGGCTCAGGCTCAGGTTCTGGCTCTGGTTCGTCGGGGAATTCGTCGGTGCTAGAGGCTGAGGGAATCACCAGTGCGGGGGGCGCACTGCTGCGCTCGAACACACGTTCGCTGTCTAAAGCCTTGGCAACATCCTGCTCATCGACATCCGACAAAGGTTTCTCGTCAAAAGTATCTTCACTGCTCATAAAAAATCTCCGCAGTTGTTGTCGACCGCAAAACGGACAACTTGAAAAAATCTTCAGGCTTCAGTCCTGAAACTGTGCCTTTAAAGATTTCGAGGTTCTCAGCCAGGCCTTGGCCATGGCTGGGTTTTGCCGCATTTGTGTCTCCGCAACAGCTTTGTCGGCATAAGGACCGGTCACGACAATGTAAAACGATTTACCGCCTTTTCGGCTGAACAGGACTTGTGCAGACTTGAACAAGCTGGAGTTGGTTTGAAATGCTCTGGCCTCGGCCAAACTGTCAAAAGCACCATGCTGCAACACCCAAGTATCGGTATTAAGTTTGTCAACCCAAACAGAATCATCAGCAGCAGCGGTCTTATCTGCCGCTATTTCTGAGGGTTTTTCTGAAGATTTTTCGGGTTTTTTCTTATCCTCCACCACCGCGGGAGCAGGGGCAGGGGCAGGCACAGGTTCTGGCGCAGCTGAGGGGGGTGGCGATGCTGGAGGTGCGCTCGGGCTGACGAGTTCTTCTTTTTCGCTCAGCACGATGTCCGGCGATTTAGTCGCAGGGCTGTTACTGGAAGACATGGAAACCGTTGCTGCAGGCGCGGTAGCAGGGTCGGATTTGGCTTCTGAAAGAGGTTTTTTGCCGCCCAAGTAATCTTGCAAAGCTTCAGCTTCCTCGCGAATCATGTCTTGGTACAAAAAGCCAAAGGTCGCCAAACTGCCCAAGATGGCCACCAGCAAGATAGCAACGATTTTGGTGCTGCGCTTGGCAGCCGCCGCACTGTCGGCCCATTCTTTGGCCAACTCTTCGCCACTCAAGGTGTTGCCCGATGGCACCTCTTCACCCATCACAGGCTCAATGGGGTCATCCAGTTCGGGGGTGGCTTCAGTCGCGGCCAAGGGAGAAGCCTTGAAAGGGGCAACATCTGGATCGGGCATGTCCAAAGGTGGCAGGGGTGCTGGGGGCAAGCTGAAGGTCTTGCCTGAGGCGGACGCCATAGGTGCAGTGGTCTTTTGCGAAGCAGAAAAATCGTCGCGTGTTTCGATGCGCTGAGTCTTAGAGGGTGTAGGGTCTTCCGACTCCAATACCCATTGCAATAAATTTTTACCAAAGGT
>Ga0164295_10002376_pt1 | contig 15502 bp, 11 predicted proteins | sample GEODES006metaG_FD_111798 | JGI IMG/M metagenome (GOLD analysis project Ga0164295, IMG submission 111798) | Oligotrophic lake water microbial communities from Sparkling Lake, Wisconsin, USA - GEODES006 metaG | ecosystem: Environmental > Aquatic > Freshwater > Lake | place: USA: Sparkling Lake... | reverse complement strand
CCAGGATATTACTTGGAACCATATTTAAACAAACCAAAAGAGTATAGAGTACTTAGCGTAACAGAACAAACCCCAGAAACATTTACAATTAATGCGCTAGAATACAATAGAGATAAATTTTCATCTATAGATAATATCAATAAATTAGAAAATATTGCCGCAAGACCAGCGCAACCTAGAACTCCTACTTTAGAATTTAGTGGTTTATTTAGAAATGTAAATGGAAATTTTTGGATAACTAATGGGGTCAATCACTATACAACAAATCAAAACGGTATTAATAGTATTATTTATAAAATTATTCCACCCGCTAACTCTACGAATGATTTATACTATGTATATGTAAAATCTGGAGTTAATTTTTCTAGCAGTACAACCTCTCAAACAGACTTGATAGATGTAATTAGTGAGTCAAAACTAGAGCAAAGAATTAAATTTAACGCTGGAGACACTAAATTTCCTCCGTATTTCACGCCTTTATCTGCGGAACAATACTTCTTTAGAGTTTTTGCAGCCAACTCAATAGGAGAAAGAAGTGTTGCGGCCACAGGAGCTTTTAGATTATTGAATCAAGCGCAAGATTTCTTAATAGATCTCTCAGGAGTTAATGTTTTTTAATTATGAAAATAAATAATTTTGATCTTAATATAGAATGGTTTAGTTCTAGAATCCTACCAGATAGCGTAGAAATAGAATCAGATTTTCCATCGTATAACATAAGCATTAAAGATGAAAAAGATAATTTAATAGAACAAATTAATAACATAAATGATTTTGAAAAAGTATTGCAAGTAGTTAGCAGAAAAGTAAATCTTAAAACCCCAAAAATTAAATTTCATGTAGATTTTCAAAAAAATAAAGTTAAAAATACATTTAAATATGATTTCGAAAGAAATTTTAATAAATATAAAGAAATCAACAATAAAATTGGTTTTTATAAAAAATTTAAATTAATTATAAATTATAATAATAGTACTCCTTTAACTAAATTAGTAGACTTAGAATATATGAATATAGAAGATTTAGATAAAAATCTTTTATTTAATAAAGTATACAGAAGTTCAGATTATTTAAGTATAAAATTAATTATGAATAAACTTTACTTTGATTCAAAAGAAATAAAATCATTTTTAATATTAAGTACAGCATCTAATAAATTTGTTAAAGAAAGAAAACTTAAAAATTTATTTGTAGAAAATATAAAAGAAAATTGGTTAGATGTTAATACTGAAACCGCTTCATTAAGCATTCCTTTTATAGAAAGTGAAACGGTTGAATTATCAGAAAATATCAATATAAAAATAATACCTTTAACTTTTTCTCAAGCAGAAATATATAAATTTTTAAAAAATACTGTTTCAGAAGAAGATATTAATGCTTTATATGAGGAATATTACCCCAATCAATGTTTAAATATAGGGAAAATATATAGACAAGTTTCAAATGCTTCAACCGCTGCATTTTATCAAAATTATATATACTTATTTAATAAGGATAGCATTGAAACAAATTCCCTAAAAATAGATCTAAATATAAATGATATTGTTTTTAATAAATATTTCCCCTTGCTTAATAAAGATCAATCTAATAAAACCATATGTTTATCTGACGATTTAAATACAGATGATGTTTTAGATAATCCTTATAATTTAGAAAAAGATTATTTAGGATATTACGCAAAAGACCTAACTAATTATGAAGATGTTGCAATCGATATTGATTATCTTCAAAATCAAGGTATCAGAAGTGCCAAAATATTAGAAATCGAAGAATTAACTGATACTTGTAATATTTATATTGAATTTATAACATCTTTTTATAATAATGAAAAGTTTTATATAGAAACTAGCAATAATCTTAAATTCTACGAAAAGTATAAAACAACAATTGAAAATAAAGAATATATTACATTAGTATTTAAATACTCATATAATTTGCAACAATTAAATGAATATATTTCAGCAAATTCATTAATAACTAAATCACAAATTATTTTAGATAAAGATTTAATTAACTTTTCCGCAAAGTTAATATTATAAATTATTTTCTTAACAATCCGCCAGGTCTTTGCTGTTCTGTAATTACTTTTATAACTTCATTTCTAACTTTTACACCAAACTCTGCTAAAGCTTTTGCATTTGGACTGTCTTTTTCAGCGCTTTCAGATTTTCCTTTTTCCATTTCATTATTTCTTTTTTCTGCAGAATTATTTAAATTAACTGTTACACTAATATTATTTGTTGGCGAATATGCTTCAGATTGTTGCGGACTACCAACAAGATTGCCTACTCCTCCACCTTCTGCAAATTTTCTTGCTCTTCCAGAATTTAAATCATCAAAGAATTTTTTACCATACATATTTACGGCTTGTTTTCTCATTACAAATTCTCCACCCATTAGAAGAGCTGGAATATCGTCTTTACCAGTCGAGCCTCCATTTGCAAAACCTCTAATATATCCACCATTTGCTCTTTGTGTTGGAGTACTGTAACGAAATGGTGCGGTATTAGCATAGTTTTGTCTTGCAGCAGATCCAGGCCCTAAAGCTGCAGATGCGCCATATTTTGATTGACTTGCTCCTGCTCCTCCAAGTACCCCTTTAAATCCTCCCATTGAAGAAAATTGACTTGCTGCACCTCCAAGTAATCCTAAACCAAATGTCATCCATGCTCCTCTACTTGCTGCGCTTTTTTGACGATTATATTGGTTTCTAATTTCTTGATTTAATCTTTGATTTTCTTTATAAGCCTCTTCATTTTGTTTTCTAACATCTTCCACGTATTTTAAATAATCATCAATTCGATTTATATTTTCATAATATCGAGCTTCCATTTGTTTTCTTAGTTCGTTTTGAGGATTGTTAGAATCATTAATTGCTTGTATGTTTAGTAGTCCAGTTGAAAACCCACCATCTTTTGGCTTATATATTGTTTGCCCAGTCTCTGGGATCGTTATAGCTTCATAACTATTTTTAAAGGTATTTTCTTCTGCGAAGGAAGCTTCACCACCATATGCTTTTTTCTTTACTTTTCCTTCATTTAACATTCGTAAGTATTCTGGACCATATTTTTTAACTGCACTTTTTCTTATAACATATTCTCCATCGCTTAACATAGCAGGAATATCATCTTTATTGCCAGATCCGCCAGTCACATTTCCACCAGAAGAATATCCTTTGATTATTCCGCCTTTTGATTTAAATAATGAACCAAAAAAATCTCCAATGCCTCCACCGCTTCCGCCAAACATATTACTTGTACTTCCAAAAAGAGAACCAAAAATTTGATTTGTAGCAAATTCAAGGGCTAATTGTTGTATTTTATCACTAATATTTAATGCCATTTTTGTAAATGCATCACTTGCTGTTTCTGTTCCATTAGCAAAAGATAAGAAAGCATTGTTGAATTCACTTTTAATTGTTCGAGCGGTCTCTTTTGCTCCCATTTGAGCTTCGCGATATGAATCTTCTGTTCTATTGTCGAATTCATCAAAAAATGAATCAGAAAAATCTGTTAATTTTGTCTCTCCGCCTAATATTCTTTTTTCTCTTGCAGATTGTCTTGCTCCCCTAAAATCTTCAGCAAACATTAAACCTCGAGCTCTTTGATTTAAAGCTACGAGTTCTTCTTGACTTCCTTCGACTGCTAGAATAAATTTATCTAAATCTACAACTCCTTTTTTATGTAAATTATTAGTTTGTTCTATGAATTTTGCATTTACTTTTCTTCTTTCTGTTTCGTTTAATATAGATGTATATACTTGTTGTTGAGCATCTAAAACTTTGCCAGCAGCTATTCTATTTGGATTTAAGTCTGTTTGTTTATCTAAAAATTCAGTACTATATTTAGTTAGTGCTTCTGCATCTAAAGCTTTTCTAAATGCATTTGCTGAATTTAAATTCGCAGAAACATCACCAGCGATACTTGCTCTTCTTAAAATATCATCTCTCGTATACTTTAATATAACTTGAAGTCCCTTGTCTGTTTTTTGCACAGTAAAACCAAGAGATTCTAAAACTTTATTTAAATTTTCTATTTCTTTGCTTGCTTCATCAAAAGGTACGTTTCTTAAAGGATCAATTACAGATTTTATTACTGGTTCACTTAACTGAGAGTCTTTGAGTAAATTTTCTATGGAATTTACTATTTGATTTGTATTAGACTGCTCTAGTTCTTTTGTTTTTCTAGCAAGTACATCTGGAAGAACTAAAGATTTTAATCTATCTATTTCTTTTTTATCTATTACTTGCGGAGCAAGAGGACTTACTCTGCCTTTATTGGCATAACCTGTTGTTCCTTCCATATCGACTCTATAACCATATTTTTTTTCAATTTCATTTATCAAATCTCTACTTGATATATCGAGAATTTGAGGTGGAGTTTCTAAAGATTTTTGAAAGTTTTTAAGTATCTGTGGATTACTCATAACTGAAGACGCGACAGAAATTCCTCTTTCGTTTTGTAAGCTTAATATAGAGGTGCTGAGTTTATTAAATTCTTCTGGTTTCAATGATTTATCAGAAGTAATTTTAGTAATTTTTGCTAAATTTTCAGTATTTGCTGCAGATACTTGTAGAGCTACTTGCACTTGAGATAGAGCTACTGTTATTTTTTCAAAATCGCCACCAGAAAGTGCCGTTTTAAGATTGTCTCTAAGTTGATCTGGAGTATTTAAAAGGATTTTTGATAATTGTTCGTTATTATCTGAAAGTATCTTTTGCTTTTCTCCAGCAGAAATAGTTTCGTCTTTTAATTTTTCTAGATTTGAACTATAAGAGGAAAAGGCAGAATTAAATTCTTCTACTTTATCTTTATTTTCTTCAGAAGCAGCAATTAAATCTTTAGTTGTTTGGTCTACAGATGATAGCGCATTTATTAATCCTGGTATTAATGTAGCAAGCCCTATTCCAATACCGCCCTTAAGACCTCCACCTAGAGATGCAGTTCCTACGCCAAATTGAGCAGCTTGACCTACGGTTGATACTATTTGTTTATTTTTTTCGCTTTCAATCCTAGAATTAACAGTATCTACTATTTTATTTATTCCATATATAACAGCGGCCATAACAGCTTGTTGAGCAATAAATCTAGCCGCAGCAGAAGTCGCTAAAGCGCCTGCTCCTGCTACAAGCGGAGCAACAAAATTAGGCACAAAACCATTAGATGCCCCTGTCATTTTTGCTTTGCTACCGCTCCTAGATACTCCTTGACTTAAACCCAATGGTTCATCTTTTGTATTATAAACTCCTAAACCAAGAGGATTTGCGGAGGACGTTAATCTAGAATCTCTACCTACTCTTATTCTTGATACTGGTGTTCCAGCTCCAGCTTCTCTTCCGATTGCATCATTTAATGCTGTGAAATTAGGAACAAATCCTTCAGAAGCTTTTCTGCTTGTATTTGTAACAGGTCGGCCTATTTGTTTCATACCAACTTCTTTATAAATTTTATTTGCAAAACTTTGTAAGTTATCGCTAGATAAACTTCCTTTAAAATCTCCAAGAATAGTATTAAAACCAAATAATTTTTGTAAATTTTTTAAATTTCTACCGCCTCTAACATCAAAATCTCCAAATCCTTTTTGTGAATCTAACGCTGTATAATTTAATGCTGTTTTTACTCCAATTTCAAAAGCAGAACCTACTGCTCCTCTTACTGCTCCATAAGCACCTTTTTCTCCAGCACTAGAAAACGCACTGGAAAGCGTTCCTTTATTTACAGTTCTACCTAAAGGTTTTAAAGTGTCAATAAAACCAGATGTATTTTCTATAATACTATTAGTTATATTTGTGAATAATCTTCTTTTATCGTCTGCCAAATCTCCCTCTAAAGCAGATTTTTTCATTCCATAAACTGGAACATTTGTAATTGCAAATTCTGAGGATTTACCTTTTGGAGAAAATGGTCCAGTCAATGTTCTTGAAGATCCTATAAATGGTAATAGTACACTCGCAATACTACTAACATCTAATGGTTTAACTCCTGCGTCTTTCCCGCGAGCTTTTCTATTTAATACTCCTTGTAATTGAGCTTGACTTACGTTTTGTCCATTTATATTATATGATTTTGTTCCAGCAATTTGATATTTTTGAGCATCTGTCAAAGACTTAATTCCCGCAGATCTAATAACGTCTGCTGGTCCAGAAGCAAAATTTGGGATAAATCCAGCGCTTGCATAAGGATCAAATCCATGAGCGTCAATAAATTGCTTTTGATAATTTTTTCCAGCTGCACTTCTTTTTGGTGGAATGATGGCTGGCTGAGTCATTCCTGGAAAATTTTTAACTTTTTCTGCAGTATTGTAAGTAATATTTCCTTCTCCAGGCATGTTCATTTGTCGAACATTTCCTGGCATATATCCACCAGCTAATGCTCCGTATATTTCAGTAGCACTAAAATTAGGTATAAATCCTCCACTTTTCGCTTTTAAAGTTCCACCCTTACTTGTTAATCCTTTTCCAACAAGACCACTAGCTATTGCTGTAGAAAGACTTGCGGCTTTTTCTCTCTCTATAGTTTGCTGTTTAATAATACTTAAAATTTTATTTTCTACATCTAAAACACTAATTTCTTTATTATAAACCGCTTGAACAAGTGCAGGTTCTTGAGATAACACTTGATTTATTTTAGTTTGGATAGCTACTCTTTCTTCAGCTTTTGTATTTAAGTTTAAGAGAACTTGTAATGACTGTGCTGCAAATTTTCCTAAATTAAATACTAATTTACTAACAATTGCTGTAAGTAAAACTACTCCAGGTCCAGAAATAAAAGCTCCAATTTGTTCAAATATACTTTTAGCAATTTTACTACCAATCCCACCACCCTCTACATCTATACTTTCTAATCCTTTATTTAACAAACTAAGTAAATTTTCTATTGTTGGACCAAAAGATATTTTACCAAAATCAGACCCAACTTTAGTTAGATTAACAAAAGTTTTATTAATTAATGAAGATAATGTTTGATTTAAGGCTTCATTTCTTGTTATTGCCTCGTTTGTAGAACTAGATGAAGTTCTTAAAGCATTATTATAAACAGAATATTCTTTACCTAAATCTGCTAAAGCTGCTCTTAATATGTTGATTTGGAAAACGCCACCAACAGTTTCTGCGACTTGAGCTCTTTGACTGTCCCCTAGGGTATTAAATGTACCAGCAAGATTGGATAATATTTGAATTGCGGGCAAAGTACTACCTTCTAGAGTCCTAACTTTAATTCCTAATTCTTCTAGTTGGTCAAGAGTTTCTGTTCTTTGTATTCTTGTAAATATTGTTTTTAAAGAGTTACCAATAACAGCACCACCTCGAGCTGTTGTTTGCTGAACACTGGTGACGATAGCTAATAACTCATCAAAGTCAACACCAACATCTTGAGCAGAACTTCCAACTCGTTTAATAGCTTCTGCAAGATCTGCGCTACTAACAGCAAAAGCGGCGTCAACATTTGCTAATTTATTAATAATAGTTGTAGAATCCAAAGCTGCATCACTAAAACTGTTAATCGTCGCAGTAAGAGCTTCTACAGAAGCTACTGTATCTAAACCACTCAAACGAGTTAATATAAGAGCATCTTTTGTTCTTTTCAAAGTAGCTTCTAAACCTAAACCTTGACGAGAAAATTCTGTTGCAGCTTGAGCAACAGCATCAAAACTTTGACCAGTACTCCTTGCGATCTCAAATAGTCCAGAACCGAAATTATTCAAACTTTTTGCGCTTACATTTAAAATAACATTAATATCAGTTAATGATTTTTGTACATCTATCGTACTTTTTACTAATGAAGAAAATGCTTTTTCTACAGTATATATTAACCCTGCGCTCGCACCGAATGCAATAACACGAGCATTAGAAGCGTCTAGTGATTTTTGAAATTCGTTAGCTGCACCTGTTATTCGTCCTAATGGCTGAGAAAAGGCCCTTTCATTCAATCCTTTGAATTTAAAATCACGCGCCAAGGCGCTTTGAATATCTCTTTCGAGTTGCCTTGTATCTGCTCCTACTGAAATTGTAGCTGAAGTCCTAGCCATGCCTTATTCCTTTACTATAAGGAATTACACGAAATATTATTAATTATGATAGTATTACGAATTAAATGCCATGCATTTTCATTAGATCTTCCATGCTCAAAGTCCCACCTTTTTTCTGAGCTTCTTTGTGCAAGCTTACCCCATTTTCGTCTTGACCTATTTTAGCTAGATCTTCTTTTTTAGCTCCTACTATAGAAGTAGCTATTGCGCCTTCTGTTTTCTTTTGGTTTTTTTCATCTTTGCCCAACATATCTTCCATATTCTTGCTGCTTTCTAGCCAATCTATTAGCTTATCTGGATCTTCATAATATTCATCTGGAGGTTTGTGTTTTGCTTCTGATAAGACATTCTTAAAATATCTAGCATATCCGAATATTTCCATTTGATAAAAAGTTAAATTTACAATAGGATTACCATATAGGTAATAGGCGCTTTCATCACATATATTATATAAACTTAAATAGTAAGAAGATAATGCTATTTTTTTGAGATTTTTATCTTTGTAATCTTTATTAACATCATTATAAATTTGTAAAATTTCAGACAACTCTTTATTTTCTAACTCGTCGAACTCTTCTTCTGAAAAAAATCTTTGTTTTAATGCTTTATCTTTATATAAAGAATTAAACATATAATATTCATTTATTTTTTTATTAGCATAATCCTCTACGGTAAAACCCAATAATTCTTTTCTTTCTGATATTAAATTTATTAATTTAAAATTTTCATCATTGATTTGTTGATTAATGGAGCTTATTTCTTCGTTTCTAAATAGTTTTGATTTTGTTGTTTTTAGATTTGAAATATATGATTTTATTTTTTGTATTTCTTCGTTCTGTTCTTTAGACCAAAGTTTTTCGCTTATTATATATTCTTCTTTTTGAGCTTCTGTTGGGAGACCATTTTTTATAGCTTTTTTTATGAACTCTTCTTTTAAATGATCTATATCACCAGCGTCTATGCTAGTATTATGTTTAAAATATAACTTACTATTCTTATAGTAAGCTACTGTATAACCCTTTAATATGTCAACGAAAAGAATCCTAAGTTTATTTTTATCTAGGATTTCCAAGCATTATCCCTTAGTCTCTTCGTCTTTTTTAGTAATATTAAGAAGTTTCTCGAATTCTTCTTGAGAAGCTGCTCGGCCAATATACCAAAAACTAATAAGATAAAGAAGTTTTTGTAAAGCTATTTTTTCTAAATTACTATCGCTTTCTTCAATTTCATCGTATCTTTTAAGTTTTTCTTCATAAGAACCTTCATTAAATAGCTCTTTGAATTTTTTATCATCACCTTGGATTAGGCTAAGTTGAAGAACCCACCACATAATGGTTTTATTTCTAGCTCTATTTTCTGCGGTTTGCTCAAAAAGATTAGCTTGTGCCATTTCATATTTTTGCAATCTATCACGAGCATTATTCATCTTTTCTATAACACTTTTTAGATTAGCCTTTTCTTCTTCTGTGCGTATAGATTCTTCTTTGATAGATAGCTTTTGAAATTCATTTTGAAGATTAAAGAATTCCAAATATAGGTCATTATACTCTTTTTGCTCTTCATCACTTAAAACTCCACCATCATTATTAAATCTTTTAGCTAATAAAGCGCGGGTTAATAATCCTGCCTTAATGCCTTCTGAAAGTCTAACGCCGTAAAAAAGCTCTGCTTCATCAAATAAGCTTCTTGTTGGTTTTTTTATGGCTAATTTAACTGGTGCATTTGTTTTAACTTTAGAGGTGACTTTTACTTCCTCGCCTTTTTCATTAGTAGAAATATCTACTTTTTCAATTTCTTTCTCTTGAAAGATATCAAATTCGAACATTGTTTTCATATTTTTTCTCCATTATTATTAATTAAATCTTGTAAATAATTTTTTATTTTACCATAGTAAACTACTCCACCAATTGTTTTAATAAATTTATGTTTTTTATCATCATCCCAATTTTCATAATTTTTAATAAAATTAGGATTTTTAAATGTTGTTAAAGTCGGCTTTAAGATTCCAAAGTTATCTTTTAAGCTCTTTTGAATGCTTTGTACAGAAAGATTACCTTCGATTATTTCATCTATAGGAAAATTATAATTTAACTTTTTGGTTTTCATTTGAGCGTTATATTGATTTTACTGAAATTTTCTTCTATCTCTCTTACTGCATCATTGGCATTATCAAGGATTCTTTTGCGTATTTTTTGATAAGTTTCATCATTTATATTATAACCAGAATCACCCAAATCTTCAAGAATAAAAAAGAAATTCTTGTATATACTTGTAATCTTTCTCTTTATTTGAAAAAGAGTCATGTCTTTTATAGGATCGTTTTCCATAATCTTTTACCTTTATCTAACCCTTACCTTAACTTGAATTACACAAAAAATAACCCCCACGAGAACGTGAGGGTTATTTTATAACTTAATTTATGTATTATTTATTAGAATTGTCCGTTGATAAATAATCCATTATTGGTATCTTGAGGGCCACCAACTTGACTTTGCCATGTTAGGGTAACTGTTTTATTGCTACCGATATCAGAACTATATTCTTGACTTACTAACTTAGCTCCTTTAACTTTGAACTTAGCCATTGTTAATGTATTATCAGTTGGGCTCTTGATTGTTACTGATGGACTATATGTTAAGCTATCATCATTGACCAAAGAGGCTAGATTACCAGCTACCATATCAGTTACTTGAGCGTCAACGCTTAGATTTACTGTTAATGGGAAGTCGATTGGTCTTGTAAAGGCAAATTTATTACCTAATCTTTCGATTGGGGTACGACCCAAATCGAAGCTAATATTATAGCTTTGAATATTCATTGTTGTTGTGTCTACTCCACCAACGCCAGTTTGAGCTTGAATATCCAAAGTAATATCTCCTGGACGAAGCGCACTAATTGCGTTTCCACTACCAATGCCAACACTTTGAACTGTTGCTGGTAGTTGATAGTAATTTGCCAAAGCAGCACCGTTACTAGGATTAATTGCAGGAACAAAATTTCCGCTTAAACCTTTTTGGAAATTCATATTCAATCCTTCAACACTGATTGAAGCTGTTGGGAAGTTTCCTACAGAGCCTTCGGTTGAGTAAGATGAAATGAATGCGTTACCGATTCCAATAACTCCGTTACTTCCAGATGTTGAGTCTGAGTAACCTACTGCGTCATTACCTTCTGGTACAGTGCGGATAAAATAATTTCTTTCGTCTTGAGCTCCATTGAGAATTCCAGAAATGGCAGAAACGGCAGAATCTGTATTTCCAGAAACGACTGTAAACCCTAGAATATTTTCATTTGAAAGATTTCCTAGAATATAGCTCATATCTAATGAGACTGTTGGACTTGTCAAAATTACACGATCAATTGCAGCGAGTTGTCCAAATTGATTAACATCTGTACGATCAACGTTAAAACTGTAATTAGCAGTTTGAATTCTTTGTAGCGCTTTAACTAGATTACGATTTTCGTCTGGTGTATTTACGCTTCCACCGATTCCAGGCGTGAATGTTCCATAGTGATATCCAGTTGCTGGGGCGGGCCCAGCGTAAAGGGCTTCTGATTGATAAATTATACGATTTCTTGGCATATTAGTTGTTCTCCATTTGTTATTATTACACTGATTTTTTTGTTTTTTCTATTTTTTATTGTCTGGGATATCTATTCTTTATTATCTCAAAGTCAATAAAAGCAGAGTATACATTTCTATTTAAGCTATTGGTAGCATTAAGTAGCCTAGTGTCTGTTTTAGTAACATTTACTTCATTAATATATAAATAATCATCAGTATTGACTTTTGTAGCTGTAAATTTTGTATAATTGAAACAATTATCTGGTGCTTTAACTGAATTTAAAGAATTAAATGGCATCTCGTCTGGATATATTAATGGTATTAATTGACGGCTAGTATCTCTTAAAATACTTGTTACAGCATCTAAACTATATACGCTGTCTGCTAATATAATAGCCCTTACATTACCAATAGTTTGATCATAGCCTCCAAAAGCTAAAGGTTTATTTTTACCACCTTGATATTTTAAATATATAACAGGATAAGTTTCTACTCCAAGAGGCAAGCCAGTTGGATTTTGATAAGTCTTGGGATTGGTTTGATAAGCTGTTTCAAATAATAAATTTTCTTCTGTTTTACTAGTCAAATATATATTAAAATCTTTTACAGCATAATTTCCACTTAATGCTGTTGTAGGATTTGAAACTGGAGATGTAAAATACAATTGACCATTAGAAGAGTCTATTCCTGTTAGACCATTTTGACCAGGAATCGTAAATGCGCCATTAATATAAACTCCACTTATAATATTTGCGCCAGAAACAGAACAATCTATAACCATTTGCTTAAATGGTGCAGCGTATGTATAATATCCATAATACATATTTGGAAGAGGATAAAACATGCTTTGAAAATTAGTATAAGCTTCCCCTTTTGTTAGTATTTTATTATCTAACCAAAGCAAGGTGCTAGTCATTAAAATATTATCAAATTGCGGTGTCATTTTATTTTAAATTTTTTACGAATTTAGAGTAAAGCTCTGTCATATATTTTACTGGTTTATAAGCAGCAACTCTAACTCTATTTTTAGATTGAATTCCTCTTCCAGATCTACTAGTTGGGAAAACTAATCCATAAACATAATAACCAAACCCAGAAATACCATCTTCAACTCCTTTTACCCAACTTCTTCCTTTTTCAAAAGGTAATGGAGTTGAGCTTTTAATTTCATCTAAAGAAGGAGTAAATACATTGAATTTTAATTGAAAAGTTTTTTTATCGAAAGTTGACTTCTTATCTAAAAATGTATTTTGTTTTATAAGATTAGTTAGATCTTCTACTGGTTTATCTTCACTATCAAAACCAATAAATGCAAAAAGATTTTCTTTTCCATCTAGAGTTGAGCTTATGTTTTCACCATCTGGCCCATCATTTAATTCTTTTGATACTGGATGGTCTTCTATTTCATTTATATATTGGTCTAGATTTTCTTTTAAAATTTCTTGAGCAAATACAACAGCTTCTCTTTTTAAAGCTTGTTCATATGAGTTTGCGACTTCTTCTTTAACTTGTTTAAAATTAATTTTGGTAGCCATATTATTTCGTTTGCTCCAATCCGTATACATAATATGTATTGTTAAGATATTTTTTAACAATATCGTCTGTAATAATATTCCAAGTTTTTCCGTCAAATTCAAGTTTAATAGTTTTACCATTTGCAATATAATCTTTTGCATCTTGTTTGACTTTTAAAGTAACGTCTCCTCGTGCAAATACTAATTTTAAATCATTATTTACAGCATCTGCATCTTTTGAATTATTATAAAATATTCTACCATTAAATGTAGAATTTACTGGTATATAAGTATAATTTGCTGCATCTGAGCTTGATCCATAACCATACATAGTAGGACTTTGAATGCTTTCTAATACTTTAATTGGTTCTTTATGAACTACGAATGGTCTTGAAAAATATACAAAAAAATCATCATAATCCTTGGAGAAACTTGTAGCTATTGTTGAACTTATAAAGCTCATGATAATTAACCATTATATATTGATCTAATATAATATAACGCATCTCTTTCTGATCGATATGAACCTGGAATGTTATCATCTCCAGCAACTTGCAAGGGGGTAATTTCATTCAGTTCATATTTCTTCAGGAAGTCTTGTAATTCTTTGTATTCTTGTTGTCTAATGTTATAAAAATTTTTAAGTACTTCATTTTTATTTAATTTTTGTACACTACCAATATCGTCTTTAATGGTAACATAGTCATTAATAGCTAAACTTCCTGTGCTTTTTATCTTAATATCAAAAAAATAAATAGAATACATTTTTTTAAAGATATACTTTTGAGTATCTGTAAGACTTGGAGTAATTTCTAAACTGGTGCTATCAATAGTAAATTCTATATTTATCATATTTCCCAAGCCACCAATATTTCGCCTTACCCATGCAGCGATAGCTGCTATACTAAAATCATCGGGTTCACCCATTTCTTCGTATATTTCTTGGGCAATAGATGTTACTGTATTTATAATCATATAATAATAATTACACTTTATTTAAAATATTAATTATAGCAATATAATATAACTGTATCTCTCACTGCGGCTGGAGCAGTTGTGAACCCACTAATACCTAAAGCGGCTACTATTAAGTCTCCAGCTGTTACGTTAATTGGTGGAGAGAAATTTGTTATATAATGAGCTGGAGTAGTATCACTTGCACTACTTATAACAGTGCTAACTATTCTTGTTTGAGGTGGAGTTGATGATGTATTAATAACGTATCCAGTCGAAAGTAGATTACTTGGGTTGCCAAGTGTACCAACTAAATGTGACCACGAAGCTTTTCTAATTTGACAAGTTTCAGCAATTGGCATTCTTCTTCTTGAGCCTAGCGAAGCTGAACTATACCCAACATCATTCATTCCAAAGTAATTCAAACCAACAGCAGGAGTAGCTGATGAATGGGTTAATGTAGTTGTAAAAATGTTTACCCCAGTGAATACTTTATTTCCACTTATATAAATATCATTGTATAAATTAATTGATGAATTATTAGTTATTACTACGTCTACTCCAGATAAAAGTAATTTATCAATACTTGAAACTTTAACTGCATTGAAATTTCCAGTACCAGAAACGTTTATATTATTAAGGAAAGTTTTATTTCCACTTATACTTTGATTTCCAGTATTATATACAAGATTATTTGCTAATATATTTCCAACTACTTGTAATTTTTCAGATGGAGAAATTGTGCCAATACCAACATTACCACCGCTTGTAATTGTTACAGCTACCCTTTCATTGTCAGTCAAGATTTGTATAAAACCTGTAGGTTTTGCGGTTGCAAGCTTCAAAAGATTATTATCATGATTCCAGCTTAAGTATGAACCAAAGTTATCAGCTGGACTACCAAGTACCACACCAGCAGTTTGCGCATCTGATGCTAGAACAGTTATGTGAGAATTTCCACTTCCTTCAAACACAGCAATACTACCATCATCTGGATTTACAGTACCTGCTGCAGATTTTCTAACATACAATCTGAATTTATCATTATTATTAATACCAATACCCACATGACCCCTAATATTTACTCCAGTTGCAAAAGTTTTAATTCCATATATGGTTTGATCACCATGAGTTAATACTGCTACTCCACTTAGTGAATTTATTTTATTGTCTAAATTAGAACCTGTAGCAAATAGATTAGCAACTGTAGCAAAAGAACCAAGTTGCGCTGATCCAGTTAATACTGGATTTCCACTAATATAAACATTTCCATCTAAAACATTAATTCCGCTAGATCCAATTATTAATTTATCTATCGCTGTAGTAGCACCAATATTAGTTGATCTAAATAAAATATATGTTCCTTGGCCATTATAGCCAGCTCCTCCAACCCAATCTTCTGCTGCAATTAATCTTATTGCTGCTCTGCTATTTGTAGAATATG
>Ga0164295_10002375_pt1 | contig 15506 bp, 12 predicted proteins | sample GEODES006metaG_FD_111798 | JGI IMG/M metagenome (GOLD analysis project Ga0164295, IMG submission 111798) | Oligotrophic lake water microbial communities from Sparkling Lake, Wisconsin, USA - GEODES006 metaG | ecosystem: Environmental > Aquatic > Freshwater > Lake | place: USA: Sparkling Lake... | reverse complement strand
GTAATTATTTTAATCTATGAGAAGCTAAAAATAGAATCATGATATAAAAAAATACCCAACACATGAGATATAATTTGTCCTGAAGATTCAACATTAGAATAGATAGATATTAAATTATCAACAAGAATTACTTGCGGCTTTTAAGATGTTTTGATTACTTGTGTAATAAGTATTGTTCTTATTCGTATAGAGATTATAACTTTGGTCGTAAAAAGGTTTTTTTATATTCACATTGAATGAACAATCCGTTCCTAAATCCGGATAAGAATTGTCAAATACCGTCTCTATGTAGGGAGGGGTTGTAGGTATCACTACTTGGAAGGAGATATCCAGGCCTTCTCTAAACGGTTCACTAAACGGTTCATTAAAAAGTTCTAAAAATAACTGAATAAATATAATCAGTAGAAGAATTTTAAGTATCATATATATATATAATGAGATTTACATGGAAAGGAACGCCTACCTTAAGCGTATATCCATCCAATACGCGTCCAGAAGTAAATGTAGATGGACCTTATCCTTCTAGAGGAATCAATGCTCCTGAAACGGTGACAAAAAGAGTGCTTGTCACAATTCCAAGAGTAGATACATCCACCAATTTGAACATAACCGGGTCTGCTTATTATGACCCCGTAAAGAAAAACATCTTATTTGCACAAAGAACGTGTACCTCTATAGGGACAAGTCTACCCACGGTGTGTCTAAAAAAACTTCCTAGACCACTGAAGGTATGGCGTAAGCGTTTGAATGCACCGAATGGAGTGAGTCGGACAAAGGTGACCCTCAATCAAATCAACGGCACGAGTTCTAGCGTGACCGCTAATCCGATACAATGTGTACAAGAAGAAATCTCCCAAATCAAAGAAGATTGTCATTCCAAACGAGCCAATGGAGAATGTACTGCAATAAGAAGGTCCTCTGGACCTGTCAGTCGTGAATACTGTACAACGACACGAGAATATTTACAAAAAAGATGTAAAACGTATGACCAAAATGAACTCAAAGGTAGAAAGTTAGCAGAGTATACTTACACAAGCGGTTCAGGTTCAGAGAATCCAGGTGTCACAGGCATCTGCAATCAAATTATTATCAAGCCTTCCAATACCGCCTTTCATGTACAAGGAGGCGTATCCTCTTCTTCTAGAACAAACCGTCTAAAATACCAAACGGTCATGTCTAACGTTCATTTGAAAAACTATGCGACTGCACGAGCTACGATAGACACAGGATACGTGAATATCAAAGGACAAACCAAACCAGCGGCACAGTGTGTTACGGTGAGACAAGACAGAGCTCATCTTTCCCAATGTAAACAAGTTCAATAAATCCCGTAATATTTTTCGTTGATTTCCATATGATTCTTTTTACACCATTTCACACATTTATTGATATGCGACTTTCTGAGTTGGTCTGTTTTTTCAACCTTTTTTTCGTCGTTGATATACGTAAGTACGGAAAGAATCGTTGAGATTTGACTTTGACCAAAGATAGAATTGACCTCTCTGACTTTGTTCAAAAAGGTATTGGGTAGTTCTATGTTTAAGATAGATGTGTATGGTTGTGACTGTACTTGAGAATAGATTTCACAAATACGGTCTTTGATACCTTCAAGGTTATGAACCATCTTGAATTTTGTACAAATAACATATTTTTCTGAGTTTGCAGGCCGACTTGTAAGTGGCTTGGATATATTGACTTCTTCGTATAGATACGTCAAAAGATACAACAATTCTATGGTAGAAGAACTAAACGTATCAAATACCTTTAAGACAAAATGTCCACCTTTTTTCTGCATCATAATTGCAAAGCATATTTCAGAAAAAATAAGATGTAAGGAACTCTCTTCTTGATTGTTAAAATCTATGCTATAATCAAAACCTCCATCCGCCGTGATAAAGTCTATGGAATGTTCGTAATGTTTACGAACGTAAAGTAAATTTTCTACATGGTATAAATTCCCAGTTCCATCCCCAGACTCTATGATGATATTGGGACATCCCTTCATAATACTTCTTTCGCATTTATTCCAAAGCGGCACATCTTTGTGCTTGTCTAATAAGGTCATCCCGTAATACGTATCCTGATTGTTCTTACGTGCATATTGGATAGCCTCTATGAACCCTCCAGGACCTTCTGCTAAATGAAAGCTTTTCATTACCTTGGGAAATACAAAAGGAAAGGAATGAATCATTTCTAACAGTTTAAAAAAGGCACGGGATATTGGTTTGTAAATACAAACACATGGCGTAAAAGAGTCAAATTGTGTATTTATATATTCATAAGGGTTCAACTTTCTTTTGTTCTTCTCCCACTCTACGAGACAGTCGTCTATCTCTCTTTTGATAGTATGTATATAAGTACGTAAGGTGATATTCGTATAACTGATGTTTCTTTGATGGACTTGAATATCGGAGGGTAGGACAATAGGTATCAATTCATGGATATTGTAGACATTCATCTCTAGACTATCAGTGAAGAAATCTCTATTTCGTTAATTTAATTGGTTTATTTAATTTGACAGCCTTACCTATTTTTCCGTAATAGTCTTCTTCTTTCTTGGAGAATCCATTGTAGACCAAGGTAGAATCCACCTTTCTTATTTTCTTAAATACAAAGTATCTGTTCATAAAAGATATCACCTTTTCTTTCTCACACATAAGAAAGGTACCTCCTCTTTTCACCATGGCGTCGTACAAGATACTGAAGTTACCACACCCGGGAAAATCAGTACCCGGCATACGTTGTTCTATTTCAAATCCATACTGTTTCATGGTTTCTATAAAATAAGGAAAATGTACAAGATATTCGTCAAAATCTTTATTGATACTTTCTTGGAAAACGCCCACCGTCATCCCGAGGGAAGATTCATCCGACGGAAATACAGTTTGTGAATATTTTTTAGTAAGCGCCCATATTTTTTTCAAGTCTGTGTTGCTTTTACAATCTTCCGATTTGTAAAATTCTATTTTTTCGCCTTCCGCCAAATCTTTCAATTCTTGGAAAATTTTTTGTCCATCGTAACAAGTACCAATGAAATAACCTCCAACCTTAATGGTATCGGAACAATTCTTCATAAAGGTATGAAAGGTTTCTTTTGTCTTGAACATATAGTGTACTGCAAATTGAATAGACCCTACATCAAATAAGTTCTTCGCCACACCATAATTATGTTCAATATAGGTTCCCATTCTTCTTGATTTTTCAGTGAGTCCCATCACCTGTTGAAGAACAAATTTACTCTTTTGTTCTTCTTCCTTGTCTTCTTGTACTGCAAAATCTTCTCCTATAATTCGTTTGCTTGTGTCACCTTGAATAAAGAGAGCATCAAATAAGTTACGTTTGCGACTCTTTAGTTCCAGATACCGACTACAGGCTCCGTCTTTGGTGTTGTGAATGTTATCTTTGGAAATATCAATGCCCAAAACAAATGCCGGATTGTTATTCATCCACTTTGACAAATCACCGCCTTTTCCGACAGCGTAATCAATCAAAATGCAACCACGCCGCATAACCGAGTCACACAACGTACTTTTGACAAATAAATTATGAAAATTTCTAAGTTGGCGGGTAAATGATTTTGCACCCGACCGATTGTAGTATATTTTTTGGTCCAAGTCGTTAAAACTAGGCAACATGTCGCGATTAGAGAGCATCTCTTTGGTAATCGGATGATACAAACTATACCAGTTACTATTGGCTACCTGATATGAGTTTCCAAAGTTTTTTTGTGTTTTTCTGTAGTCGGCAGTTTTATCGTAACGAACACGGAGAGGTACCCATCTAAACCGTTTGTCCTCTGTAAATACATATTTAAATTCTACAATACTGTCATTTTCTAAGACTTCTTTGTTTTCGGTAAAAGGAAGCAAGGTTCCTTGGTTGTCATAAAGAGGTAAATAGGCTTGATAGGCTGTGCTATCATACGGTTCACTTGGTATAAAGAGTGTTTTGGTATATCCAGAAGAAGCTGTGTTAGAAGGCATTTTACCTTGAAACAGTAAATCTTGTGGATTCAGCATACCTTGTCTCGGGTCGTGTCCCACATACAAATGCACCAACCGATAAGGTTCTGTATTTTGTGTTTTGCTGGAGGAGATATAATGCGTATCTTTCCATTGCACTAGAAAGTCAATCGTATTAAATTCTGGCGGTTTCCACTTGAAACTATGGTTCCATGTGTATTTGTAATTTTTGATTTTGTCTTCTTTATGTTCCATACCCACACCCAAGGACATGGAGGTGAAGATGAGTCCGTCGTTTTCATATTCAAATACACCTGTGTCTATTTTGTGGAATAGTTTTTGACAGCATTCCGTGATATCTGTGGTTTCATCTGACATATGAAACTCTTTCATGCGAAACTTCATTGGATTAGACTCGCTTTCGTATTGAACCGTATCTTGTATGTGTTTCATGACCAATTTAAGACGGTCATATCTATTCTGTTTATCGGTTTTACTGTAAAAGGGCTGTCGTCTTATATTTATTCCATTGTAAAAGTAAATGTCAAATGCTGCATATAAATCCAATACTCGGTGCTGTGTCCCATAAGGTATGAATTCACCATCCAATAAACAAGCTTGTAATTCTGTCTTGGTAGTGATACAACCAGTGTATTGGACTTTCATATTCGTGTCTATTAAATAGATACGTCCACTTCTTGAAATCAAGCACATTTTTCTTTCACCATCCGCCTTTTCCGTCACACAGAAATCATTCAGAATACAGGGTGAATTATTGTCCGGGTCGTTGATGACATTCATCTGTTGTAAAGTATACGACGATGGACCAATGAAATTCTTGGTATCTATGAATTTGGGTTTGTCCGTGACAAAGAGTAAATTTAAATATTCATCCAAGACGTCCGTCTGTTCTTTCTTGGAAATCGGATAAGATGTATTTTGTATACCACATTGTATGTAACGAATCGTTTTCTGCAGGTGTTGAGAGGCCTCTGAAAAGTGTTTATGAACGCGTTCTAACTGGACAAATTCAATTTCAACTTCGTAGACTTCAGGCTGGGAGAACAATTTGCTGCTTGAAAAGGCCTTCTCTTTGACTAATTCTCCACGGTTGTTGACGGATTTGACAATACTCAAATCTACCTGAATTTCAGGAAAATCAGGATGCGTCATCATGACACGATTCATATAACGAAAGCTTTTATCGGATACACTTGAATTGGTTTGTATTTCTTCTATTCTTTTGTCAGACGCATCTAATTCTATTTCCTTCTGTATCGCAAACCGAAACTGAAACTGTTTGTTGTCATAATAATTTGGATATTCTTCCATTTTCTGTTTCAGCATATATTTTGTCTCCATCGGAAGTACATTGGTTTTGCAAAATTCTCTGATTTGAGTAAGGTCGTTTAATTCACACCGAATTTTAGACATGTTGTCTGTGATATAATGAATCACCTTTAACTGATACTCTTCTTTCTCTTTGACGAACCCATACGAGGTAAGCGTATTGTAGATACGTTCAAACTGCATTTTGTCAATCCCATAAAATCGTACCTCACCTTCCAAATGTGTCTTTGATTTTCGTAAATCATACTCTTCAAAAGGCTTTGAGCTTGGTTTACCAAATTTAAAATTAAGAAAGGATTGATATACCGATAGTGCGGTAGATAGACTCATGATATATATATATTACTATTGATTTATTTCATTCTTCAATTTTATATAATTTTACCAATACTTGTTTGATAGAATGATAGAGTTCCTGTTTTTTGTAATTTTCTATGGGCAACAAAAGACGTCTAGACATGTCCTGTAGCTGACCTAGTAAATAATAACTGACCGACTTCAACGGTTTTTCAAGGGAGACTTCTAAATAATTTTCTAGGTCAATCTCTTCTATAAATTGGTTGTGTTCGTTCATCTGCCAATAAGGTTTGTCTGCATTTCCCATTTTTACAAAGGTACGACCTTTGATGTAGAGAATATTCACCTGATAGTAACTACACAACACGGACAGCGTTTCCAAAGACAGCTCTTTTTCATAGACCAAATTATTCATCACTTGTTCTCTCTTCTTAAACTTGAGCCCTTTGGATTCTATCTTCTCTGCAAGCAGGGTCCTTTCTTTCCATTCGTTATACGTAGTATCCTCAATGGTCGTACGGTCTATTTGATTCACTCGCTTATAAAATTGAGTGAATAAATTAGGGGGAGTACGGGTTTTCTTTTTCTTTCGCGGAATGTGTGTAATGTCAAAACTACTTTTCATAAAGTAGGGGGTGAACGAGGCTATCATTTCATACTCTATGCTCATTCATTTATATTATTTTTTAGACGTTCCTTTGTCTCTTCAATCTTTTTAATATCACATTCCTTAAGTAATACATAATCTATGTATTTTTGGAGGAGTTCAATGGTTTCTTTAGATACTTCATCCATCTGGACAAAGGTTCCGTTACTATTTTCACTGACAGCAATCACATCTTTTTGAGCAATGATTTTTAGAATATGTATGTGTTCTTCTTTGGAAAAACTCTCAATGATTCTCATCATCTTATCCAAGTCGTGATTCATTAAAAATACAATCAAAAGGTATTTATATTATTTCTGAAATGGAAGAAATGGACAGGTCATTCAACTCAAACCGCGTACCTATGATTTTTACTTGGATGGTCTGTCCAATAAAATAGTCGTCAAAATTTTTACTTGGGTTATGCTCTCTGCTTACAAAGAATACAATGGGATTATTTTCTTCACGATATATACCCCGTATCCCAATTTTCGTATTGTTGATAATTTTACACTCTGTAATGGTATCTATTTCTGGATTACACACATCCGCTTTGAATGTTACATCAAAGGAAACCGAATCAGCATACAACAAACCACAAGAATAGGATTCTAGGCTCATGCTACCTATAGATAGATAACCTTCGTTCCTGCATTTTCCTTCTAGCTTATCTTTTGCATAAGACATGAAGTATTTTTCAGGCGAGTCGCAATCTTGATATGGAATCAGTATAGACTCTTCAATAGTGACTCTAGAAAACATGTTGTTCTAATCTTCTTTATGTAATGTTTTTATTCAATTTTTTTCTATATACAAATGATAATCTATTTTGGATAAAAAATACCGTTCTGTTCTTACCTTATCAAAATGTCTCATGTAGATTTCAGCGAGGATGGTCAGTTCTGTACGGGTAATATCTTCCTTTTTCTTTTTATTTTTTGTATTTTCTTTCGTGAAAACATTGTCCTTTAACACCACCTGGTTCAAAAAGTCTATGATATCACTTTTCTTTTTGATGAGTAAATAACTTCCTCTTGTATCAGGATTTTTTTTCTCTTTGACTTTAAATTGATAGCTATTGTCTGAATAATATCCCATAAATCCTATGGTAGAATGTACGGGACTGGGTTTTAATGTGTATAGGTCTTTGAATAGAATCAACTCGGTTGGAGTCGCCTTTCGCCATTTCAATCCTTCCATGTTCCAGATGTAAATTTCCAATACACTATGAATCCCATCTCTATTTAAAAGACCTATCGCACGAATCTCTTCTCTTTCTACTAACCTTGTATCGTAATATTGTTTTAGTTTTTGTTGAAATGTATTTAATTGTTGGGAATAAAGGAAATTGAGTACTTCCAGTTCTTTAGACGTAATGAGTTGTTCGCATAAATGGTGAATCAACATGTCGTCTAATTCCTTGTCTCCAATATCTGTATGTTCCTTGATGTATGCCGATGCTTTCGGATAGAGGGAATACCATTCTTCGTCGGGTTCTTCGTTAGGCATCGTGGCCTTTGTATAAAGTTCTTCTAGCTCAGCCATGATTTTGGATTCAACCACTTTTTTCTCTTGTGTCAAAACAAAGGTCTTGGGTTTGACAGGGATGGGTCGCATTCGGTCAAATACCATGGTTCGGGCATCCTTTAATTCAATCGGCTGGAACAAATAAAGGTCTGCAATGGTTACAAGATAACCCAATTTGGAATATTTGTCACTGATGGGTGTTTTATTCTCTATCATGTCTGTAAATGTTCGTAGGATATCTTCTTTGGGCGCCTTTAATAGTCGCATGATTTCACTCTTTTGATAGACATGTTTTTTGACAAATAAATTCTTTATTTTATCTTCGAGTTTATTGTTTTGTGTATCTTTGTAAGAGTAAGTCAACAAGTCTTCTTTATTTGTAGGTTTTATCTCATTGATACAGTCATATTCACAATCTTGTGTATAGTCACATAAACTACTGAAGGATTTATCCTTGACTTCATATCTTATTTTTTTACCGTTGCTTAATAGAAGCGTCATTCGTTCCGTCATTTTTGCAAAATTTTGTTGCTCCTTGTTTAAGAGACAATCTACCGATACCGATTTTAGAATTCGGCTAATGACCCCAATTTTGATAGATTTTTTTTCAGCCATACGATACAGTAACGTATCTAATGATTCACGTCTGGAGTCATTCAGTACACATGTATATAAAAACAACATGAAATTACGTTCTTCTAAGGGAAGTTCAGTGTGACTACAGTTACGCCGTGCTCTACCGATGATTTGTTCTATGCGATTCAGATTATACCATGGCTCCATGACATGGACTTGTCTCACATGTTTTAAATCAATCCCTTCCGTACCCGCTTGAGAAATTAAGACCACTTTCACACGCTGACCCTGAGAATTGTCATGAGTCAATGCACGAATCTCTTCGTTGTTATCTGGACTAAGCATTTTTTCACCCGTTATCATGGCATATTTTGCGATTTGACTCTTACCTGTATAGGAAGGGTCATTTTTTAGATTGTATACGTTGATGTCCTTCTTTTTGTCTCGGAATAACGTTTTTGAGGCTTCTCCAAAACGTTTGAATCCTAATTCTTCAAGGGCAAGAGCAATCGGCACAAGACCTCCATTGATATACTGTGAATAAATGAGAACGATACCTTCTGATTCTATAATGTGGTCTATCAATGTCTTTATTTTAGAACTATACTTTCCTATGTTTGAATATTGAAACATATCTTTCAAGGGAGTCTCTTTGTACGTAAATTCATTACGAGAAGGTGGATTGAGTGTTTCTCGATAATCCATCGCGTATTGCAATCCTTCATCGCCTGTAAGAAACCCACCTTTTGCAGGATAACTGATAAAAAGGCTTTGTATCGGTTTCATCAAATCATTGTATCCAAGAGAATCTAAATGTTCAAACTCTTCTGTCTTCTTTCCTTCTATATGTTCAATGGCGAATTGATAGGCTTCTTCCTGTAATACAGACAAAGGTACGCGATACAAATCCAGATGTTGTATCGGTTCTGTAATTTTTTTATCGTTGAACTGAATGGTGGGAGCCGGAGACAACATGGATGAATTGGGGTCCTTGTACATGGAAGGCGTAATCAGGTACGGAAATACGTAAGGATTTTCACCACGAACATACGAGACATAACCGTTGGCTTTTTCTATAATCTTTTCTTGACCACCGTCTTTCAAGTCACCCGAATCTGTAAACACCTCTTTTAGTTTCAACAAAGGTCTATTGTCATTTAAATTCATCAAATTCAATAGATAGATTATTTCTCTAGGGTCATTGTACATAGGTGTACCTGTTAAAAAGATGAATTTGATACCTTTTACATAATAGACCAGTTTGTTTAACATGGATGCAATCTTTTTACCAATACTGTCTGAGGATTTCTCTGTGATACGAATGTTATGGATTTCATCTATCACCACCACTCGTGAATGAAATGCATTCTGAAGCTTTTTTGGGTTCTTTGTAGCGAGTTGTTTTTCTATAAAATTAGCAAAACTACCGTATCCCATGAACCAATAATTATCTTTTATCATTTTCTTAATTCGGTGAATCAAGTCTTCGCGATTCATGGCCTGTGTTTCGTCAATGTTTAATTCTTTCAACAAGGAGTTACCAACACATCCATGTAAATTCCATAATCCATTGACTCTCGTTAATTTAGAAGGGTCAAACAACTGAAGCTTGAAATTCTCTTGCACATTCGGGGAAGCGACCATCAGTATTTTTTTAAAGTTTGGAATATACTTGGAATACATGCGAAGTGATTCGGTAATGCTAATTGCAGAACACGTTTTACCACTTCCTAATCCGTGATACAAGAGTAAACTATTGTATGGGTTTTGATAAGAGATGAATTTACGAACAAATTCTTGATGAGGACTCAATTCAAAAGCTGACATTTTTTTACATAAAGTATTGGACTTTTCTTGAACCGGTAATATTTCGCCATCATATTTGTAACGAAACTCCTTCTTTAATGTAATTTTTTTTTGTAATTGAGGGTCATCCAGATGTGGATAGATTTCTGGCATTTATACTTCTTTCATATTAAAAAATAATGTTTTTATCCATCAGCGTATGGATGTCTTTTAGTAATTCTATTTTCTCTAGATTGTAGGGTCTAATTTTTTGAATGGCCTCTTCGTAAGAAAACCACTTCATATCACCGATTTCACTTTTCTGAAAATTCGTATCTACCAAGGTATCCTCGTATTTCATATAAGATAAAAAATAACGATGTTTGTAAGACTTTAAATTAGACCCTGTAAATATTTCTTCACACGGATTCATGTTTTTGATTAATTGTAAGTTCTTTTTATCATAGCCTGTCTCCTCTTCAAATTCTCTTAGGGCACATTCTAAATCTCTCTCTTTAAAATTTCGTCTACCTTTGGGGAATCCCCATTCCGGTTCTTTCCACATAGAAGATTGAAACAGTTCAGGATTTCTCTCTTTAATCAAGTTATACTTTTCTTCATTTTTGATATCATAGGTTTCAGTCACTTTATTCCACAATTTATACCATAATTCTTTGTATTCACAGGTTAAAATGAGATGAAATTCTTCTTCTGTCATTTCCCGTAAAATGTTGTGCAGTTGAAACGAATTGGTCTCTGAATATTTTCCTCGCAAGAAATCTACATAACCAAGCGTATCCTTTCGCTGTACCAATAAAAACTCTAGATGATTCTGTGGATGATACCGAAAACAAAGAATACCTATACTCGTAATAGGCTTTTTACAATTATAAAACAAATGTCCGTAATTTCCACAGTTATTGCATAAATATTTTTTTGTATCCATATTAGAAAAAGACTGCTTAATTATTTATATCTATTTCTTATATGAATGATTCACCTTTTGAGGTTGTATTTCATTACCTACGTTATGCATGTATCCATTATGAAGTGTCTAAACCAAACAAAAAGAAAATGAAGCAATTGATAGAAGCAATCCCTTATTTCCTTCCAGAAAAATATCAGAATCTATTTTTTGAATTAATACATAAGCATCCATTGGACTGTTACTTGGACTCTGCTGTTACCATGCAAGAGTACGGCTATCTTTTGTATTCCTCTTTTCATCAGAGAATCAGAAAAAGTTTTAAATCAAGAGAAGATTATGACCAAGAAATGTATGCTAAAAACTATTCCATCCATAAACGAATACATACCCTTCTCTTTTTTATCGTGATAAGTCTATTGATAGTTGTGCTCTATAGATTACGATAGACACATTATTTTCTATGTACAATAATATGAACGTTAAATTTATTGTTTTACTCATTACAGGAGGACTTATCTATAATACCTATCATGATAATTTTATCATCAATAGTTTCAGGAAACATACCAAGTATTATAAGATTGGAGCCATTGCGATTTTTGGTATAGGAGTATTTATTGTCATGAGTCGTAGTTCTAGTGAGAGCTGGAATACAATGAACGTCGTCAAAAATTATATTCATGTACTACCTATAGACAAACATTCCAAAGATATGATAAAACCCTTTTTAGAAAAAAATACAGACGAACGTTCTATTGATAAAATAACCTCTCCTAGTAGAACGCATAAAAGAAGTGTAAGTGAGACAAAGAAAAAATACATTGCTTCTCAGCAAAACTGGAAATGCAAACAATGCAAACAACAGTTGACTGCATGGTTTGAAGTAGACCATGTAAGACGATTAGACCAAGGTGGAACAAATGATGTAAACAATTTAGTGGCTTTGTGTAGAAATTGTCACGGAGAAAAAACATCCATGGAAAATATATAACTAGTATAACGATGAGTTCTGCATTAGGGTCTAACTATCTAATCCTATTTTTTGTATTTTTTTCTTTATTGTGTGGTTCCTTTTATATTTTCTATGCAAATCCTTACCATATTTTAAATATTGCTAGAGTTCCTATGATGATACTCACCATAGCTGTGGTATTAGGTTTCCTTATCTTTATTGAATACTACATGGCGCATATCATGTTCAAAGGCGATACATCTCGTGAATTATGGACTAATTTTTTAAACTATTGCAAAAAATATGCGATTTACTTATTTTATATACTATCTATTGCTTTGATAACCTATTTTATCTTTAAGATGGTAGAAAAGGGCTTTTACTTTTCCTTCACCTATTCTTTTTGGACCACCATGGGATTATTGATAATTGTATTAGCCCTTATCAATTCCTTTACAAAAAAAGTGGAATTTAACAACACAAGTGTTGAACTCTTCCGAAATTTTATCATGTATATTCCCTGTTTGATTACAGATTTGATTGACTTTGTAAAAAAGGATTATGAAAATACCCCCTCCACTGTATTTATTGTATTTTTAGTATTGATTGTCTACATCTGCGTTTTTTATTTTATTCCTTTCTATCGTAAAAAACAGTATAAGAATGATGGAATTTTATTAGTTGAAAAGGCCGCTCCATTAAAGACCGATATTCTATCTATTAGCTCTGAATCACTCAATGAAAAAATACATAATCATAGACCCTTTTATGATAGATGGTTTCAAACGATGATTGCACAACAAACGCAGAAAACTCGTTCAGACGTAGACATACGTGGTCCTTCCAAGAAAGATATCTCACTAAACGTAGTGGTTCCTCCAGATACCATTACACTTCCGTATTATATTCGTAGAATGGAAAATTTTACATCTATTCAGAATGAAGATTCTAATGCGGTTCAAAATATAATTCCTTATCATCTACTCAAAAACCGTATCAAAGAATATTATTCTTTAGATGATGCCTATTCCCCCGAGGAATACAAAGAACGTATGAGACAGTTCATCAGTGAACATCCGCAAATACTTACGGTGCTTGAAAAGGCACAATACTTGTATTCAGGTGCGTTTGCTTCGTGGGACACCGTCAAAAGTATTCCTTATTTTATGTTTGGAAACAAAAGCAAGGTACCGACCTATAGCTATCATTATGCGATTACTTGCTGGGTCTATCTTCAACAAATAGACTCCACAAAGATGCAACATATTTATTCGTTTGGGACAAGACCCTCCCTCTATTATGACCCTTTAGATTCAACCTTGTTCATTGCTTTAGATTATGGAACACCTAGGCAAAAGATTATTTACAAAACATCTGCGGTCTTATATCAGCGTTGGAACTTTATTGTTATGAATTATAGATATGGAACATTGGACGTGTTTATTAATAATAATTTAGTAGGAACTTACCCAGATGTTTTAACCTATTTAGACCCACATGATATTTTACTAGTAGGCTCTAAAAACAATGAGAATATAGGCGGTATCTGTAACATGAAATACTACGAACTACCCTTGAACGTTCGTAAAATAAATGATATTTATAAAACTTTCCATAATAAAAAAATCCCGGTATAGTATAATGAATTTGTTATCATTTACAGCCTTTATAATTCTACTTATTCTGTTCGTAGGATTTTATTTAGTATTAGCAGATGAAGTATCTGGTACGATTAAAATGATACTCATCGTATTTTTGTTTTTCTTAGGACTTTACTTTTTGATGAACTTATCTATATTTAAAAAATATTATGAAATTAAAGATACCCCCATAGATGCATCTTCTTCGTTTGTGTATCCGGCTGATAAATTTTCTTCCGTAGACCAAACCTATACTCTTTCTACATGGATTTATGTAGATGATTGGAATACCAATTTTGGATTATACAAAAACATTATTGATTTCAAAAGGAATGGAGCAAACTCTACCAAAATTATGTTAGACCAATATGAAAACAATTTGATTATCCAATACGATGTTTATTTAAGCCCCTCCGAGACAAATACGTCTATTCAAACCATTAAGATACCAAACATCAATATACAGAAATGGGTATGTATTACGGTTTGTTTTAATACCAACAATACGGACACTTACATTAATGGAAAACTGATAGATACAGATGTACACAAGTTCCCTATTTTCAACCCTACGAATTCAAAAACGAATACAGGTGCATTGACTCTAGCATCTAGTCCTGGATTTAGTGGTAAAATAGGGCTTACTCGTTACTATGGTAGAATAATCTCGCCACAGGAAGCATGGAATGCCTACAAACAAGGTCCTACTACCAATTTACTGGGTAGTATGTTGAATCGTTACAATGCTTCCTTCCAATTTTACCAAGACAATAAAGTCGTTCAAGAAATATATCTCATGTAATATATAATGGCAAATGCTTCAACCAAAAGCTCTAGAAATATTACACGAGAAATGAAAAATACACTCAATCAAAAAGTGACAAATGTAGCACAGAAAAGTAAAAATGTTGCTACTGCAATCAAGGAAAAGGCTCAGAATGTAACCGGAAAGATAAGTACTGCAGTAAAAGGGGTAAATCTACCCACTCCTGTGCTCAGTCAATTTAACAATCTAACCTCATCCGCGAGTCAGTTTGCAGAATCCAACAGTGCTATTAGTAAATTTGTATTCATTATTGTAGTGTTAATGTTATTTCTTTTCTTTTTTAATCTAGGATGTATTGCGATTCAACAAATGTTAGGCGCAAAGAAAAATCCGATTTTACTGGATGGTATGGTTTCAGCCAATAAAACAACCAAAATATCAGTCAATCCAAACAATAAAAATTCGGTACCTATCTATCGTTCTATTAACGAAGACCAAGGCATAGAGTTTACATGGAATATTTGGTTTTACATTGATAGTTTAAATACAAATTTACCAGCCTATAGTCGTATTTTTTCCAAAGGGTCCGACAACAAGGGCTTGCAATTAAAACGACCCTCGGGTTGTGACGAAAAAGACAAAAGTTGTTACAATATCTTCAATAGTTCACCTGGTTTATTTATTACACAAAAAAAACAAAACGACTCTGTATTTCCTAATGCGGTTCCACCGACCATCCTGAACAATCGGGTCAACCTTATATTGTTACTCAACACTTACCAAACCTCCAAAAATAACGCAGAATTTGCAGAATCTATTACGATTGAAAATGTACCTGTGCAAAAATGGGTTTGTGCAACGATTCGGGTTCAACAAACCACGGTGGATGTTTACATCAACGGCGTTATGACACAAAGAAAAATATTGAATAATCTTCCGAGACAAAACTACTACGATGTGGTTGTGGGCGATGAACAAAATGGATTCATGGGAAATATTTCTAGTTTGAGATATTTCAACAAGGCCCTTGGTTATGATGAAATTCAGGGTATCTATGGAAAAGGTCCAAACCTCAAG
>Ga0164295_10002374_pt1 | contig 15509 bp, 13 predicted proteins | sample GEODES006metaG_FD_111798 | JGI IMG/M metagenome (GOLD analysis project Ga0164295, IMG submission 111798) | Oligotrophic lake water microbial communities from Sparkling Lake, Wisconsin, USA - GEODES006 metaG | ecosystem: Environmental > Aquatic > Freshwater > Lake | place: USA: Sparkling Lake... | reverse complement strand
CTTACCGGAAAGACCCAGTTGAAGGAAAAGGTGAGATCATCTCTCGTCGCATTGAAATTGGTCCTAAATTTTCTGATGCCTTAAACACGTTCGCTGTCCTCTTGCAGCATGTCCAAGTTATCGAAGTATTCAAGGTGCATGGCGCCAAGCATCGGTTCAAAGAAGCGAAGGCGTGCAACAACCAGCGGGACATGCGACTAGCAGCCACCGACATGATCATCGCTAGCTGGAGGAGAAAGCAAGCGAAGAAACTTATTCTGAAGAAGAAATTCGAGCTCGAGCAGTTGAAGATCATGAAAAGAAAGCTCGTGGCTCGCAGAATAATCATCCAATTCCTCCGATCCTTCTGTGCCTACCGAGTATTGAACCGTCTACGACTGCAAGCTAAGATCGCCAAAAAGCAGTTCGATGCAGCGAAGAAGATAACGAAAATCTTCAGAAGATTCGTGGGAGTAGCTCGCTTCGTGAAGATGAAGCGCAAGTATGTCCATTCAGAACTATATTCCATAGCTATCAACTATGTGAGAGGTGTGGAAAAGTGTGGTGCGACGGGCTCCACAGGCATCTACCTGAACGGAGTATGCATAGATCAATCCAGGGCATCTGCAGCGCGCAGAGGGTCCATCCTACAGGGTATGTCTAAGGAAGAGCTGTCGTGGGTCCTCATGCAGCAGAAGGCGGTCTTGTTCACCCAATCGTCGCTGTATCACATCGGCCGTGCTTCCGTCGCGACGGTTTCATTCATTGACAAGCCATCCTTGAGTGCTCTTACCGCTAAAACTGTGTTTACCTCCACCAGTATCGATGCACCTGTAGTAGTCGTTAGGACCTGCCAAGGCTTCGTCTGCACCAATGGAAAGCCACTACGCAACATCGTGGCCACTGCGGTGGACGAATCAACGGCTGAATTCCTCGGTCAGGTGAGCAACTACTGTACTCAACAGCATGTGTGGCATTGATATTACTGTTTATTTATTTCAGTGATGATGATGATGATATTGGATGTGTCCCTTTCTGTGTAGAGTGTCGTGAGTAGGAAGCACCTTCTACCATTGCTCTTGAACCCTGCTGTATGTGAGCATGTCGAGGTGACCGCTCCTCTGCAGCCTCTCGAAATGCCATTGAAGTTGACCGGAGATGCTTTCCTGGAGAAAGGTACTCGCTCTACTACTGGTGCGATGTCAATGTCTATCAGCTCCCCATCGTCCAGCTACAACATCTGCGGTCCAGCATGGAAGCTATCAGACCATCTCTTTCATAGGAATACTTGGATCAAGCGTTGGTTCGTGCTACTTGATGGCACTCTGCAATACTTCAACTCAGAATTCAATCTTGAGAAGCCTAAGCGAGTGATCGCTTGTCACGCTATCATTGCCATCGACATCGTAGATGCTTATCATGGTCGCAATGCCGTGAAGGTCGTGTACAGAGAGGGTGGCAGTGATCACTGCATGTACATCGACTTCCATCTAGAGCTTGGCAATCCCAGTGCGATGCCATCTCATTCGATTTACGGACCTTTCATGAGGAACAGATGGATGCGAGTGTTGCTGCGTAACTGCCCCCAGATACCCGATCCCACTCTGGAAGAGGCGCGTCTCATCGGCCCCAACAGTCGGAGCTGGATTACAGGGAACTCCAAATACCCCGCAGCAAAGGTGTGCATGCTTAACATCATCTATCTGTGCGATTCAAATCATTCATTCACCAATAGTGGATCATATTTACCGTTTATAGTTCGGGAAATTTTTGCGTCTACCATCTGAAAGGAAGAAGAGTAATCATGCTGTGAACAGGAAGAAAGCTATCCAACCAAAAGTTACCACCCCTGTCCTCTCTAATCAAGATTCATCTTTGAAGGCTCCTGCTCCCATCCTCTCTAATCAAGATTCATCTTTGAAGGCCCCTGCTCCCATCCTCTCTAATCAAGATTCATCTTTGAAGGCTCCTGCTCCCATCCTTTCTCATGAAGATTCATCTTTGAAAGCTCCTCCTACTCCCATCCTCTCTAATCAAGATTCATCTTTGAAGGCTCCTCCTGCTCCCATCCTCTCTAATCAAGATTCATCTTTGAAGGCTCCTCCTACTCCCATCCTCTCTGATGACGATTCATTGCCCTCTAAATCTCTTGCTGGTTTCAACCATCAAGATTCCACTTCAGTACAGTCAATTAATGCTAATCATCGGACTGATGAAGCTGTGGCTTCTCCAGTTGATCATAATGTTCATAATGAGGAGAAACAGACTGAGATTGAGGGGCCACTCAATTCACATATTTCTTCCCGATACCTATCCCCCCAAGGACAGGAGGACTCCATCCTCAGCCTGGAGCTCAACGACATGCAGGACTTGATGCCCGGTGATAGGAACACCCTGAGTGCCCGGAAAGGGAAACAATAAAGACCCGATGGGCATGCATGTAATTGATGTAAATAACTTAAAAAGAGTACTGTATGAAGTGTGAAATTATCTCATTACAGTACAGTCAAGCATGCATGTGCTGTTAGAGCGCATGGATTAATGCAAGGGGCATCGGAGAGCTCGACGACTTGAGAGCCCCATTTTCGTGTTGTGGCGTAAGAGATAGATTGAGATTGGCTATGTGGCAGTCTCATCTCCTTTCGCAGTGGGGCTGTACTTCATATCGTAGAACCGTTTCGTAGCGATGTCAATCCAGAACTGGTTCTATGATAAATATGCACCACGTGGGGTAGACATGATTGAGGGGGAGTTTAATTAGTCGCTAGTTATGAGCTTACTTTTCGGACAATAGTGGTGAAGGGAGTAAGCGACTGGGACAAAAGATTCTGCGTGGGTTGTGGAAGCATTCTCTTCAGTGATCGGAAGTTGGACAGAAAGCCCCACAACAGCTGCGAAAGTTGGTACAAAGCACCGGGTACACCTGCGGGGGGAAGCTGCAGTAGCTGCCAAAGAGCTAAACCCTCCGGCACTTGTCGCTTTGAGAAGAGTGACAGCGCAGAGGGTAGATCAGTGTCATTGTACTTGTCCAAGCACTGGTCCAGAGCCACCACGTCAAGCAGAGCAGAATTCGCTCCTTGGCCAAGTGATCCTCCCGTTGAGTGAGCAGCGTCGCCTAGTAATAGGACACCCCCACGAGATGGATTTGAATAGTGATAACGATTGCATCGAACAGTTCTGATCTCCGATGGGCGTTGCAGCAGCAGTTGATTGACCGCATCATCAGTTGGGACTCCAAAGGCAGGGAAGTTGTTTGCTATGTCAGCTTTAATTTCATCGATAGTGGCATCCTCACTTAGCGGAAGCGCCAGCTCCTTCATGGATACCTCACTGACATGAGTTGAAGCCGGTAGCTTCGAAGAGACCAAGACACATGTCCTGTTGTTGATGGCAGGGATCAGGAACAAGCTAAAGTTAGCCTTGCTCTTGCTGGTCTCCATTGCGTGCACGGCGTCGTTCTCCAAGTTAACCGGAGTGGATTGTACCATCACCTTGAAGATGCCTGGCAGCAACACCTCCTCCGAGTAGAAGGCATTTCCATCGGAGTTGTTCTCCCCTGTCCGGGAGTGGTTCATCATCGCCCTTCTCACCACCGATTGCACGCCATCCGACCCAATCAGTAGGTCGAATGGCACCTGCTGGCTGTCAGACAGGGTGACTACTTGGGACTGTATATCGACAGCTTGCAGTTTATTGTCGAAATGGATCTTCAAGCGATCCGTCTTGTCGAAGGACCTCTCCAGTTCTGTCAACATCGCACTACACAGGTCGTTCCGCTGGATCAACAAGGTCGGAGGAGGACCGGAATCACTATCATCATCCACTTTGTGAATAGTAGCTTCGGGTAGCTTCGTAGGCTTGCGTATTTGGAATTTGATCTTCCCAATGTGCAAGAAGAACGAGTCGGACGCTACCCCACAGCTACTGATTGCCTTCCACAGACCAGTCATACGCTGCTGGTTCTCGAAGTAATTGATAGCATATTGACCTCGAATATTGAGTCCTAGAGAGTAAGACCTTGGCCCTGAAGGTGTTAGCCTTGGATCGCTGTTGGACTCGTATATTTCGACGTCGTACTTCGGACTCCTACTTAGCAAAGCATACGCAGTCATCAAGCCTCCAGGTCCTGCTCCTGCTATAACAACCTTGAGTTTTGGAACAGCGATGGAACTAAAGCGCATGGATGCATGGAGTAGCAGCGATATGTACAATAGTAGAAATGCCATTGCTTAAATTATTCAAAAGTTGCTCGTGACCGTTGAGTCAACTTTCGAATTTATCGTCCGAAAGTTTACCTTCCCAGACGTAAACAACTTTCTTTCTTTCCTTTTCAATGAAAGTGAGAGTGAAGCGATGGCAAGGAGTGGCTGTATGGAAGTGGGATATCGATGAAGAAGTAAGAATAATAATGACGTTACGTTAACACGAAAAGCATGAATTTTCACATCAGAATGTTATTTATCTACAGGTGTGTGGTATTTGTAGGATGTCATTTGAATCATGCTGTCCAGGCGTCAAGTATCCTGGTGATGATTGCCCTCCTGTGTGGGGGAAGTGCGGCCACGCCATGCATATGCAGTGCATCATGAAATGGTTGGAATCGCAGCAGAACATTCGTCAAGAATGCCCTATGTGCCGACAAGCATGGGGCTTTAGAGAAGGCTGAGTAGTAGTACTGCTCCGTCCTTAAGATCATGCAGAATTATTGTAAGTAAAGGAAATTATCGTCAGACTGCTGATCTACAGCTGCAGTCATCACTCATTTAACAAGCAGGAATATATATTTCCTTATTACAGTGTCGGAAATCAAACATTTTTCATAGCATCATCGACTGAATGAGAACTTTTTCCTACCAATGCAATGACAATTTTAAGATGATAATGTTAAGCCACTGTACTGCACAGTAATTTTGTTTGATGTGTACGTAAGTGAAGTTAAGTTAAGATGAATTTCGTAACTTAACTCCCACTGAGCTGAGATCACCTCTCAAGATGATCAAAAGTCTTCACAGAGCAGCATGTAGAAAGTGCTTGCTGCAGCCCAACCCTAATCGATTCTTCTACACAATTCCGACGATGACTGCCTACCGCGGAATTATAAGGGCTGCCGCTTATCCAAGCAGATCCTTTGGAGGGTACATAGAGGACGCCCAACTGACTCTATACGGTATCGAGATCTATAGCGACTTGTATGGCTCTGATGCAACGATTCCTCCGTCCTTTATCGTCCCTACCGATGATGCCAGATGGCCGCACATACTGTGGAACTATGACCTTGGACACGGCATAGCAAAGCACGTGAAGTATATTAATCCACTACCTGACACGCACGATAAAGCCCCAGTAGTATCACCATGATCTATCCATACATCTCTACAACGCAATTTCACCGTTCAAGAGCAGTGTTTCTTTACCGATACTGCATCAGCTTACTAGACCAGGTTATTTCCGTTAGAAGCCATGCATGGACAAGGATATACTCTGTGCCTTCAGTAAGCAGTACTATACTATATCATGCCTTTTACATTAACTTACAGTCAGAAGCCTCTTCCTTAAGCATCGAACAATAATTCTATCAGAATTATTAGTGTCACCGTGAGATGTGTGAAGTAGCACCTTGTTCATCACTGTAGGTTTATGTTGTCTATAGTATTCATGCTGCATAATAGCAGAATCAATAAACGTATGGAATCTCCCACACCTCTATAATCACAACTATCTCCTCCGCTTGTCGCAAGGGTAGTTGCCTATGTACCTATGGGAGGGGCGACTCCTCTCTTCCTACGGACACAAGTGATAATGATAGTCGCAAAGGTAACAATAATGAGATGACCCAAACAGCGGTGCATCATGTAGGGATAATTACCTGACATTGCCTATGAATGTTCCTTAGTCCATCCTTTTTCCTGTTGCCGAGAAGCTGATCCAGCGAGGTGAGGGCAGCTCCATTGGGCTTTTTGTAGATGGACAGTGGTATAGGGACGTCTCCAGAGTGCTTCAGGGAGGCATTGACCGCGTAGAACTGGTAGTACTGCGATACATTCCTGACCCCTCTCTGTAACGCCTCAATGTCGGCCGGAGCTATCGATTGCAACAGGCGAATAAGAGTGTTCGTACGGCCTATGGTCACTGTTACACCACTGTCTTTTCTATTCTGTCTATTACTCATTATAGTCTTGGGTTGCTGCTTTGATCTATTCGATTGTCTACCTGATGTGATGTTGGCTCTCTGACCAGTAGTTGTCATCCTCTCTATCAGTTGCCTCCTACTCAATGCGCTGGTAGTCTCGTTGCGATGTCCATCTAGAAGCTCTTCTTGAGCTAGTTTCTTCAGCAACTCAAACAGTGAGGAGGACTCGCCGCGGGTGGGTAACAAGGCTCCACCATTGATGTCCTTAGGCTCGGTCACATGATGCTCTATCAGATATGCAGCTGTCTTCAGGACGATGCTCTGCGGCAAGTGGATGGAGAAGAGGCTAGGGTCCAGTAGGCCTCCCGCCGCAGAGGAGTAAGCCCACACGAGGTCATCCGACAGAACGATTGGGATGCATCCATACTGATACAAGAGAGTACGATGAACCATCATTATAAGACCTACTACTATCAGGTGGTAGGTTTTTGGAGTGAGCTACTGAAGCTATGGGCTCACATGGATCACATCATACATCCTCTTGGAGCTGGGAGAGTCACCGACAGGAATGGGACAGAACACCGCCGACTAAGATCAAAGATGTTAATGTCTTGTTAAATGTCTGTAATATGAGTTGTATGTAGTAGCTGAGTAGTTAAGTACCTGGAAGCCCTCTTCTCGTTTGCGATGTCCTTTCTGTAGAGAGAATTGTTTATTCCTGTGGAGCAATACGATTGAATTATATACCATCCACTTCAGTGGGAGATAGCAATACAATGCACCTACTGATCTCGTTCAGTGCATTCCTGACAGGTACACACGACCCGTGGTCGCCTCCCAGATAGAAGACCAGCTTGTCCCTCCTCAGGCTGGGGTTCAACAGCTTCGTATTGTAGAAGTCGGGGTCAATCAGCGGATAAGGCATGATGATATTCTTCTTGGTCGAGCAGAAGGGATACTCCTCGATAAAGGTCTTAGAGAGCTCCACGCTGATGAATATTGGAGAGTTCAATTGAATCATCTGTGTGTATACAATCATCATTGCATGAAGTTGAGTCCAGTTATTATAGTGACGACATCAAATTTATAGGCAGTAGTAACAGTAGAAGCAACTAACATAATGAAAGAATCCTCTCATGTTACTTTGATGTCGCAAATTAGTGACCGGTGCAGGCATGACGATGATGTGGTCGGAACCGTTGGACCGTCGCCAGTACTCACTAGTCACGTTGAACACTCGATGCCACTCGTTGAAGTCATGTGACTCGATAGCATTTAAAAGCGCCACCTCTATCTCAGATGGATCTCTCTGTTTCTTCTTGTGACTATTCAGCGCGATACGATAGTCGACATCTCGAATGATAGGTAAATAGAAGAAGTCGGCTTGATTGGGGTCGTACGTTCTGAATGCATGGAGTGTGAAGTGGTCGTAGATGACGTACTCCAACGAGAACTGTTCGTAGATGCACTTCTTGCAGACATGATAGGAGTTGTTGCGTCTCGCCTGTTCGGAGTTGGATAGCAAGTGGTTGGGGATGTCGTATATGTAGATAGAGTAGCTTAATCCAGCTTCTACTAGAGCGACTACAGGATTACAGAGAGATACAATTAAGCAGAATTGTCGAGTGAAGCTCCACGAGCTCATTATTGACACGACTTAACTTACTGTATTGTAACTACAGTAACTTACTGTATGCAAACTTACGTAACGGTATTTTTTGTAATGTACAGTACTGTAGTGTAATGTGCAACCAGCCTACTTAGCCTTCCGTGTTCCAGATATCTCAACCTCGGACTTGAAATAATGTCCACCATTCATTTATACTTTTAACAAGCTAGTCTACTGCAGTAACCATGACAAAGTTACCTACTTTGCAAGGATTTAACAGAGCTCCATCATCGATTAATCGTAGTAATAGTCATATACAACTACTGTACAAGTCATAAGATATCACAGTTACATCACTTATCGTAAATCTAAGTAGTTTCAGTCATTCATCATTTATGTGAATCTTAAGCACTCCAATCGAATCCAGAGTAAGGGGGCATGTCCTCATCTGTAGTGAACTTGAATACTTCAGACTGGAATTTTTCCTCAGCAGCAGCAACAATGCCTCTCTTCTGTTCGATAACAACAGTCTTTCTACTGCCTCCAACCTATATACAGTCAGACATCATAATTGTTAGTTGCGGATGCGATGAAGGTCTCAATATTATACATTATTCATGACACGATGCTTAGTAAGCAGATCAGTATGTTATAGCCACCTTGGACTGAAACTTTCTTGCATAATCTCTATTTCTCTTTCGCTTCTCTGTTTTGTTGTTTCTTCGGCATGAGAATAATGACGATTCTTGAGAGTGAACTATATTTAAATGAGAACAATGAAAGAATGAGAATGAGAAATTACTTGTATCTTAAAATTTCTAGTCATATCATTACATGATGTTGAGGGAGTTGATGTCAGCTTGTTAGAAAATGTGATGAATCGTCCAGTGAATGCCTACAAATTGTTGATATGAAAATTACCAATGATGACAATATCTAATAATATTTGAATGAGATGAAGCTACCTGAGTGCAAGTCAACGCAGCTATCAGTAATGCAACAACGAATAAATTCATGGTCATTTCAGTGTGATTCAACTTGATAACGTTACTGATGATGTTGTTGTTGCGACCGGGGAAATAAACTTGTGGAGGAACCTTTCCCCTTTTCCCTTTTTCATCATGACCATAAATTATCACGAAAATTTATAAAACTAACTTAGATATATTTTTTGATTATTGAAGACATGGGAGCCTATAAATATCTTGAAGAAATTTGGAGAAAGAAACAAAGTGATGCTCTGCGATTTCTTCTGCGTGTCAGGTAATTCCGCTACTGCCATTCGTAGCTTAATCACCACATAGCTTCATCAAGTCCATGACCACAAAGTTTTATAACTTTTACATGCCTTCATCATTTTGTACAGAGCATGGGAGTACCGTCAAGGAAAGAAGGTGCAGAAGGTGGCGAGACCAACAAGAACGGACAAAGCTCATAAACTGGGATACAAGGCCAAGCAGGTAATGTTCGATGCAATAGTTACACTATATAGTCTCTCTCTTATTCTCTTTGATATGGTCGATGATTAGGGCTATGTTATTTTTCGTGTGGCCGTGAGACGCGGTGGTCGTAAGAGACCTAATTCCAAGGGTATCGTGTTCGGTAAGCCAAAGAACCAGGGTATCAACCAGCTCAAGTACACTCGTAATCTGCGCAGTGTTGCCGAGGAGAGAGCAGGTCGCTTTGCAATGAACTTGAGAGTGCTCAATTCTTACTGGGTCAACCAAGATGCGACCTATAAGTACTTCGAAGTCATACTTGTCGATCCTTCTCACGTAAGCATCCGCAATGACCCGCGCATCAACTGGATTGTAAACCCTGTGCACAAGCACCGTGAGAGGAGAGGACTCACATCGGCCGGCAAGAAGCATCGTGGGTTGAGAGTGAAGGGACACCGCGCCAACAACACCATTGGTGGTTCTCACAGAGCTGCTTGGAAGAGACGCAATACCAAGAGTATGCGTAGATACCGTTAAAGCATTTATTGTTATCGTTACATTCTGGCATGGTCTTCTGTATGTAACATGACAACAAATATTCAGACAGTATTAACAAATGTACACACAAGTTTTTTGTTAGGGTGGATTAGCAACAGTCCCTCTTCTTAGGTTCGAACATCTTATTCAAGTCCACCTTCTCACCACTGATCGCTTTAGTACCATGCTTCTTTGCATCGCGCTTCGCTTCTAGTGCTAGGCAAGTAATAGCAAGCATAGCAGCCTCAACCCCAACACCGTCTTTGGCACTGGTTTCGATGTGTCCATACGACTGATCTCGACACCAAGATAAAATTTGATTGTCTTCATCGTTGATTATTTCTGTCCTCAAATCCGTTTTATTTCCGATAACGACGATAGGGAAGAAGTGATCGTCGCTCTTGTGGAACAGGCACTCGTCCCGCCACTGAGCTATCTGCTCGAAGGAGCTCTCATTCGTAACATCATATACTAACAAGGCTCCATGAGCACCTCGGTAGAACGAGCTACCCAGGGACCCTTGTAGGAACCGTTCCTGTCCTGCGGTGTCCCATATCTGAATGGTCACCTCCACATTATTCATCACTACTTTCTTGGACATAAAATCCGAACCAATGGTGGGCCGACGGATACCGGAATATGCTCCTGTTGCAAACCTAGAGTAGTAATGAAAATAAATAATAATCGAAGGTATGAGCCGATATAGTTCTCACCTCTCCATGAGAGATGTCTTCCCCACGTTGGAGCAACCCAACACGATGATCTTCACCAGCACCTTCTCAATAACCGGGGACTGAGAATGAGTGACACCTTTGTCTTGACTCATGGATGTGCTGTGCAGACACACACCAATAGATTGTGCTCAATAATGATTATGACGATTTAATATGAAGATGCTAACTTAACTTGAGTAAAGTTAACTTACGAACTTATGACTTGATATAAAAAACGCCCGGGAAGGTGGCGATGAGCACTTTTTAAATTTTTAATGAAGCAATGATAAAATCTATAGACAGGACTTCTGTGCAACGGATATGCAGCGGACAAGTGGTCGTCGATCTCACCAGTGCTGTGAAAGAATTGATTGAGAATGCTCTAGACTCCAAGGCCAGTGTTGTTGAAATTCGACTGCATGATATGGGAGCGACATGTATCGAGGTCAGCGATAATGGATCCGGGATATGTCCTGCTGATTATCATGGTAGCTAGCAGTTGATTATTACAATGCTGTTTTGCTCAAATGCTGCAGATGTGATAACTAATTGATCTCTCTTGGATAACTTCCACGTTAGGCATTGCCTTGAAACATCACACTTCGAAGCTCGAAAGCTTCAATGATATATATTCTGTGCAAACCTTTGGATTTCGTGGCGAGGCGATCAATGCCCTCTGTGAACTGAGTGAGTCATTGATCATTACGACAAAGGCAAACGGACAAAGCACCGGGACTGTATTGAAGTTCGATCAGTTTGGCTCTTTGCTATCTCAGTCAGTGATAGCTAGAGCCAATGGTACAACGGTCCAAGTGAACAATCTATTTGAAAGATTGCCTGTTCGGAGGAAAGACTTCGTAAAGTGAGATTGATACACTGTCTGTAGAAGCACCTACTACATGATGTAAGTTATCATGCCTCACCTACTACTGTATATCAAGGACCATCAAGAAACAGTTCCAAAAGATGATACGAGTAGTGCAGAGCTATGCACTTATCTCTGTGGGTACCAAGGTATCGGTATCAAACGTCAATAGTGATGGCCCGAAGAGTACGGTGTTCTCCACACAGTGCAGCGTTAGACTGATGGATAACGTGTGCACTTTATTCGGGTCAAAGTTCGCATCATCACTGATACCGATTGATTTAGCGGTCCGTGTTGAGTATGGAAATGCTATTCATGTAGTGGAAGATGACAACCTTGTACAAGGTGACACTACTGCATCCTGTGACATGGCACTGATATCTTCAGCACCATCGACGGAACGATCGATCCGGATATCTGGCCTTGTATCGAAGGTGGGAATAGGAGTGGGCAGATGCGACAATGATCGGCAGTTCATGTTCTGTAACTCCCGACCGGTGGACCTCTCTCGATTTGCGAAGGCACTGAATGAGGTGTGGAGAAGGTACGAGATGAAACAAAAGCCAGCCTTTGTACTCAATGTGCTCGTACCATCGGGCATGTTTGATATCAACATGACTCCCGACAAGAGGGAGGTGCTAATAGTACAGGAGCAGCTAGTGATTGAGAAGCTGAAAGCTTTTGTCGACGTTCTCTATGCCCCAGTACGTAACACGATGCAGTTGAACCAGGGAATCAATGGGGCAGGAGGAGGACTCTTCGCAGCCAAGCGCACATCCGATGATAGCGCAGTAGACAGGGTTTCTATCACTCCTGATTATTCTCCCGAGATGGATGAGAAGGAAAATAGCGATGTCGCTGATGAGCACTTCAAGCTAGATGATCTGAGACCATTGTCCAACTCAAGAGAAACATCAGAGATGAGTTATAGCCGTGACGTCAGGACGCTGACCAGTTCTGTGCAGGATACCGGATCAATAAAGAAGATTTGCGGTCAATCAATGCTGAGACAGAGAGTCAGCCCACAGAAAGTAGTAGAACAGAAGACTGCTAGGGATAGTGATGACTCCAGCACAGTGATATGGAAGTTAAAATGTGATCAAGTCCTGGCGAGATTCAAACAAAAGAGGTGTGCAGCTCGAGAATACCGATCCTCACTGAAGAAGAGAACATACGCTGATATTAATCGAGATGCTGATGGAATACACAGCAGAAGTGCTTATAAGTGCGATGATGAGGATGATAGCTTCGATGTCTCACTGGAAGCAAAAGCCCATCAACAGGCTGATAGATTGCAACCGAGAGTACTGAGCAAGAAGGTTAGTGACTCTTCACTATCGTCTCATCCTATCATCAGACTAGATTTCTAATTAACTTATCTTCGTTATCGATAATAGATGTTTCCCCTCATGCACATCATCGGACAGTTCAACTTGGGTTTCATCATAGCTTATCTAGATGGTGACTTGTACATACTAGATCAGCATGCATGTGATGAGAAGTATCGCTTCGAATCACTGCAGCGCACCACCCAGATCCATCAGCAACCATTGATCCACCCACTGACCGTGGAGACCAGTCCGGCTCTTGAGGTCATCATCACTGAGAACCTAGAGCTGTTTTCTTCTAACGGATTCAAATTGCGGATTGATGCCGAGCAAAGCACAGGGAAGAGGATACAATTGCTGAGTGTTCCATTCAGCAAGTCGATTCACTTCGGAGTGGATGATGTAAATGAGCTAGCCTCTATGATAAGTAACAGTGGTGATCAATACGACAACGACGAAGCCATCACGCAGAGGACTAACAAGGCATATCTTGGCCTTAAGAATGACATTATCCATCCTGATAAGTCTGACCCATCTAGTGTTGATAAAGGCACAAACAAGAGTATTAACATTCGTATCCCTAAGCTTGTCGCCATGTATGCATCTCGTGCTTGCAGGAGCGCCATCATGATCGGTACTTGCTTGAAGACTCCTGACATGCGGTCCATTGTGGATCGACTGCAACACGTCGATCAGCCCTGGAACTGTCCTCACGGCAGGCCGACCATCAGGCACTTAGCGGACATATCCCAGCTCACCGACAGTAGGCCTCCCTGCTGACGACTACGATAACTTAGTTATACCCTACATTCATTGGTGGATTGTGTGGGAGATATCCACTCACTAACATCCAATCGTAATCATAGCACGAGGCTGTTGACTATGCAAAGGAAGAAATACTAATGTATAGTACCGCAAGAGTATCAAATTAAACAATGTTACTACCTACCTGTTCATGATTCTAAGTTTAGATTATGTGAAGAATGTATGCTATGAATCTAGCCTCCTGAGTTGAATGTCCAGCGCTAATACCGTGACCTTATCTGCGATAGCATCATCTGCAGACGATCCAACAGGCTCAGCGTCTGAATTTTACTGAAAGACAGCAAGTCGAGCTCGTCGTAGTAGTCATCACTCGCTGGACGACCTACGGCTCCGGAGTTAGATGCGGTCGACCTACTGCTTGCCTGTACCCGCCCGCCTGTTTTGGTGTCGGAGTGCTTCTCAACTCGAGGCCTGCTTGCCGGCGCCTTGACGTTGTTCTTTTTGCTGGTCGAGGATGAAGTCTGTCTGAAAGGGGACAGGATGAATCCTCTGTGCATCCACAGCACTGCGGTCCCAGCTACTAAGTACAAAAGAGGACTCTTCAGTAGTCGTATCACCATCGATTGGCCTGATCTCATCGGCTTCACTACGATTGCGGAGCTGCTGCCATTCCTAGTTCCAGAGGCAGGCACGCTTTCGGCTATCAGATTCGTATTTTTCCGCCTCCATGCCACAGGCATGCCTTTGAGCGGTCGAACCAGCCGCCGCTCAATGACTACAGATGCAATTTGAGGCTCCATCTCATCCACTTCCTCTTTCAGATAGCCTAGATCACCCTGCAATACTGACCTCATCTTGTTAGTGATCATGAATTGTATGCCTGATGAAGCCTGCTTGCTCTGACTACTCTTTGCTTTATCATCCGCGATCTGAGAGCTTTGCTCCCTTTCCTCATCATAGTCATCGTTTTCATCTTCCTCATCGTCCTCCTCAAAGTTGTCAGCAGAGTCTTCTGAATATACATCAACGTCCTCTGACCCGATAGAGTTGAAGGCCAAAATGCTGGAAAAACTCTTATGCATCGCACCTAGATAATGGCAAACTGTATCGTCAATACAACGGATACTTACATTACTACAACTGTAAGTTATTGTATCGTAACTCACCTTGAGAGTTTCTTGATGTGGAGGGAAGTAACGACGCATAAGAATAGTGCGACATAACGATGGGACTGAACAAGCAACCCAGCAGGTACTTGTACACGAACAAGACGACCAAGAGGCACAGCATAAGGGGTTGGGTATAAGTTACTTAATTCGCTCAGTTTATTTGAATTTTACGTCAAATTACGAATCACTTGTAACTTTACTCCATCTACAGTAAGTTTACGGGTCAATTAACTTCGCTGTCGACTATCGAGCAGCATAATTAACATCACTGCTCAATAAGACAAAGGAAAGGAGATCACTTCCTCTCGAAGGTCTTTCCCCCCGCAGTTTTCTTCTCCGTCTCCACTTCAGGCACCGCTCGGTTGAGGACCTGCATCCAACCAGCCACTCGCTTCCGCATGCGCATATGTAAATAGGTCTTCGAGCATTTGATATGATAGTGGAGATAGTTCCTAAAGCCCGTCAGTAAAGTTATTGCCTTCTCTTTGCCGCTTCCTGTGATATGACGTTCCTCTAAGGCAAAGGATATGAATCCAGCGGTATTGCTTTTGAAATCATACGATAATCCAGAGAGCTCTCCAGGTGGATCTCTGGAGTAGATGACAGGGGGAGCAGTGCGAACAGAGCGTTGGGCTTCCACAAATTCTTGAAGGAACACCTTTGCGACGCATTGATCAGTAACGTCGTTGAAATGAATCTGGAATATGATCGTGACCTTGGAACTACTGGAGCAGATGAACATCGCCTCCGCCTTTCTGTACTCCACCACCATTAAAGGCAAATTTTGGCTTGATTTGTTAAGCAATGCGGTGAAGGCTCTATCTAGCGGCCCTCCTGCTATGTGTCGCTTTAATTCGCTGATTGAATCAAGGAATTCTTGTGGATTCGTCAAGCTATCACAATTGAATTGGAGTGCTAAATTGTAGCCTTCATCTGGAGTCACTTCGCACCCTGGGAACAGCTTGTCTATCAGCT
>Ga0164295_10002373_pt1 | contig 15511 bp, 16 predicted proteins | sample GEODES006metaG_FD_111798 | JGI IMG/M metagenome (GOLD analysis project Ga0164295, IMG submission 111798) | Oligotrophic lake water microbial communities from Sparkling Lake, Wisconsin, USA - GEODES006 metaG | ecosystem: Environmental > Aquatic > Freshwater > Lake | place: USA: Sparkling Lake... | reverse complement strand
ATAGTTTAGGTAGTTCTTAACGTCGCCTCGTGTTTCTATGATTTGGATTTCATACCAACTACTAGTGTTGATTACAATTTTCCCATCTTCGTCTACGTGTGTATTATATACTAATACCATATCGTTGGCGTCCTCGCTTTCTTTATAATAGTTCACATCAAATAGTTTCCCGCCGACTTCAAAGCCGTACCAAAACTCGCCAATGTCTCCCTTAGTAAGGTCGAACACTATCTCAACTTCGTTAAAGCATAGGTGTAGTTCCATCATATTATAGTCTATGATAGCATAGTTCAACTTGGTAAAACAAGCCTCACAAATGTCGCCTTCGAACCAAAGGTCATGCCGACCTTGAGTCTCTCCGCAATTAAAACATTGCCATAAATCTTCTTCTCTTGTCATAATATATAAGGGGTTTATTGGTTTAAACTTGATTTGTACATTTCCATAATAGCTACCATGTGGGGCATACATTCTTTAGCAGACCTGCCCTTGAGTCCGTAGTATTTCTTTATGTCGGTAAACTTGATACCTCTGCACGTCATACCACTAGCCATGATACCTAGATTAAACTTGTGTACTGATAGCTGATAGCCAAAGTAATCCATACTTTTACTACCCATCAATACTTTGGGAGTCTGTAGCTGACCTAGCCTAGCTTGCTCAACTGCTTGTTCGAATGGTGTTTTCATAATATATAAATACGATTGCCTATACATCGTGAGGTTTTAGGTTATATAATATCTCTTAGCCAAAGGTTATAAACCTCATCGTAGCTACACTCCATTATTTCAGCGATACGCTCAAATAGTCTCTCTCTAACTATGGAATCAACGACTCCAATGTATTCGTAAACATCTCCGATATTCCCAATCAAACCTAAAAAGGTAGCGTTTGGATTAATCTCTACACCTAATTCATCCGTAGGGAATGTGGTAGTGTACCATTTTTTAATATTGTTCATAATATATAATAGCGGTTGACCTATACACCGCAAGGTTAAAGAATGTTGGACGTGAACCTTACGCTACCTTAGATAGAATCAATTCGATAGCTTTTGTTGATTGGTATGAGGCATCTAAGATTAACTTCTCGTCTGACTTGAATGCCTTAATCCATCCGTTTATATATGCTTGAGAATTCTTGTAATCATCCACCACGCAATGGATGTTAGTGATAGCCTCTAGGTATAGTGCGCCCATCTCTGCGACTAGCTCCTCCTTACTATACTCATCAGACCCAAACTTCATATTGGCTTTAGCTAGTCTATCTAGCCTAGATGAGTGACCCGTACTATGGATAGCCTCGTGGAAAAATACCTTGTAATATTCTCCGCTAGACTTCCATTGGTCGGCTTTCTTTTTAGGCATCTGAATATAATCTAAACTAGGGGAATAGAATGCTCTCGCTTGACTTGAATGAGTCAATTTGACCTCCTTAGACCATGCCTTGAGGATAGCCTCCGCCTCGTCGACGTACTCCAAATCCTCAGCCTCAGCAGGTAAGCTAGGTGCATCGAATGGTATGGTCGTTTGCGAGATGCTATAAAGCGCATACAATCTATATGAGCCAATTTTCTTAGCGATATCTTTGTCGGCTTCGGGAATCTCTGAAACCTTGTGGTAGTATACGGGCGCTTCGCCATCCTTGTTGACCACATACGAGACCATGTATAAATATATAATAGTAGGGTTCTTAGCGTGTTCCTCAAGTACCCGAAATCCCGCCTTGATTACGTTGTCCCACGTGTACCACTTATTTACCCATCCATTGTCCTTAGCGGTATTGGATAGAATCCATTGATTCCACCCACCTCGATAGGGTGTACCATAGGCGGAGATAGCTGAATAGCTACCCGTTACGCCATCCTTGAATGGCTTGAGCCATTGCAATCCTTTTTCTTGTAACCCCTTGATGACCTTGTCATTAATGGATTCAATGATGTCCGATTGCGTCATTTTCTTAGACGCTGATTTTTTTACTTGCTTTTTCATAATGATTTGTTTGTTTAAGTTCCACGTGGAACATTCCACGTTGTTCGAGTGGGGGGAGTCGAACCCCCTCTTCCAACTATATTACCTAATGGTAATCGAGTCAATCTTTATCTTGCGTTATCCCGAAGGAATGTTTCTACATTTCCATAAATTGATTGACCACTCGAATTTGTAGCTAGGAGGGAATCGAACCCTCCCATGTACCATACTAGCTATACACTACGTTAAACATATATTAACCTGAACCCCTTTGTATTCAAATTGAATGCTGACATATCCGCACGAATCTATTTCACGACTCGATTCGGGGAATTTTTCTATCACTTTTTTGATAAATAATCTATCTAGATTCCCTTGGATATCGATAGAACTTGCATAGACCCTCAAGACATAGATACCCCTCTCTCTGTCTAAATCTACGATATTCAACTCCTCTACTAATTCATTTAAAATATTTAAATTTTTCATAATAATATATGAGGATTAACCTTTGACCCTCCCGTTTTTGTGTAAGACCCCCGTAGGGGTTTCGTCCATTAGGACTCATCAGTTACACTAATTCCCGACTGAAATACTCATAGGCATTCGCGACCTCCGTAGGCAAGTCATTTAGTCCCTCGATACCATAGGTATCTACTAAACAATCAATGGTATGAACGAACAAATCGATAACGTCATGACCCTCGTTTAATTGAGCGAAAAGAATTTGGATAGATTTCATAATGTTTATTGTTTAAATTGTTTTTTTTGTTCCACGTGGAACATCCCACGCTTGTAGCTAAGGAGGGAATCGAACCCTCCCATGTACCATTACTAGCTAGTTTACTTTTTTATATTTGCTATTCTGCATATTTTAATAAACATCTCTTTAGTATACTCATCTACCTTTACGTCGCTTATCCACAGATGGGGACAACAATTCGGGTCAGCCTCGTATTCTAATACTAGTTCAATCGCTTGTTTTAATTTACTTTTTTTCATGATAATGATTTTTTAGGTTTCACGTGGAACATCCCACGCTTGAGACTATGTGAGGATTCGAACCCCATACGCCTAACCGCATAGCCTATTACTCGTAATTTCTTTGTTATCATTTAGCGATTCGCTTCGGCTATCCTAAGCTATTTACCCTAGCTACATTGTTCCACGTGGAACATATAGAAATAATTTACTGCGATGCATAACCCTTGCATGGTGGGAATTTTTTAACCCGCTTTTTTGCGGTTGTATTCTGTCACTATACTGCCAATATTTCAAAGACCATTTTAAGCATACTATCACTCCTTAATCCTATCGTTATCGGTAACCTAGATAGCTAGGTGGGAATACTTACCCTTACTCCCGATATTCATAAAAAAGTTATCCTTTGCACCTGATTAGGTCAGGCATCCTATTTTGTTGCTTTCAACATTACAAAGGTACACAAGCATTTTGTTTATGCAATACCATGTCAACCCTCAAATATGAAATAGGGTAAGAATGTCGACGAAATGGCAAATGTGTCGACGAAATGGCGAAATGTGTCGACGAAATAATATATCATATAGAATTACCTATGAGCCTATACTGCAACCGAGCGCGTACACGCATGACACGTGTACACACACGCGTAGGCGCACACATACACGCGCATCACACACGCGCGCGCGATAGCATTTTTTTTAACTCCAAAATAGGTCGATTTTGCTTGTAATGCATTTTCTTGACTAGGGTGAATAGATTGGACATTTGAGGTACTAAAGTCGCTTAGAATCAAGATTTGACCCCTTAAAATCGATGCAAGGAATAATACAATTTCCCTCTTTGAATAATACTATTTGTAGGATAGGTGGGTTTTGGGAGTTCTAGGTATGTCGGAGGGGATAATCCTCCTAGCATAGTATAGCACAGTAGAATGTCCCTTGTAGCACAGTATAGCACAGTTTTCTCTTTTGGTTGAGTAATATATATAACATAGTAGTATGTTTGGTCAGGTACTTGGTAATACATAGTAGTGAAATTTCAAGTTAGCATAGCACAGCATAGCACAGTTGAATTTTGGAATTTGGTTTTGCTAAGTTGACCCCACCCCATTCGAAATTTGCGTTTCATCATTGGAGTTGCGACGTCCCGTATAATATATATAACCCTCAGCAAACAAGCCTACACTACTTTTAAACAAACATAAGGGTAATCCTATAGATGAAATAATAATGGCTTAGAGGTCAAGTAAACTATGAAATTTGGGGTGTATTATATATCTTTGGATTTACAAACCAAACGATAATATATCATGTTAAATTACAAAATCAAGCAATCGCCTGTAAACACGGTTATTGTAGAGGTAGAAGAGGCATTAGATTCTACTTATAAACATGGGAGTTTAGAGGTACACATAGACCCATTATTCAATCCTACACACTATGCTCGGATATACGGTAGAGTAATTGCTGTACCCCAAGGAAAATGCTACAATGACGAAGGAGTTGAGGTAGAACAAGAGGTGCAGGTTGGAGACAAAATTTACTTTCATTACTTAACTACAAACAATGAAGAGAATTGCCTTTATGGGAATTATTATAGAGTCCCTTATTGTTGGATTTTTTGTCGTGTTGTTGACAATAGGATTTTACCTGTTGGCGGTTGGACTTTATGTAGCGAGGTGGTTCTTGAAGAAGATGAATTTGAGACAATTGAGGTCAATGGCAAAAAAATAAATGGAATTATGAGTCAAAGTGGGTTGGTAACTTCGGTATATAAGAAGCCTTCTACTAAGTATGCAACCCTTGAATACATTGGAAAACCTATCAAAGATTTTGGGGAGTTGGGAATAAATTCGGGAGACCGAGTAGTGTTAGCAAATAACTCAAATTTTAAAAACAAAATTGAAGGTTTTGATTATTTTACAGTCAGGCAGTCCGATATTTTAGGAAAAAAGTGCGTTTAAAGCGTCTGGGGTTAGAAGTGGATTTTCCACAAATGGATTTTCCACAAATGGATTTTCCACAAATGGATTTTCCACAAATGGATTTTCCACAAATGGATTTTCCACCAACATAGTAAGAAAGAATTTAGTAAGAAAGAATATAGTAATAAAGAGTATAGTAAAAGGGCGGCTAAAATTAGATTTTATCAAACCCTAAAAACCAAAAGAAAATAAAAAGAGATGAGACTCGCGGCGGCGGCGCGGCGATTCCGAATCCAAAACAAATAAGATGGCAACATTCCTAATTTCCGAATTCGAAAACCTGACCCTACCCATTAATGAAAAGGAACTTCGCAAACATCCTGTGACTACCCAGATATTTGGAGATAGAATACCAATTGACCACGTCCCCATACTCAAGTACGTAGCATTACTATACGATGTGAAGTCTCCACTCCGTTTAAAGATACCTGACATCAGCTTACGTAAACAAGAGTGTGCTGAGATTGCAGGATTAAAGAACGGAGAAGACTCAGGAATCTTTGATTTAAGCCACGATAATATACTCGCCTATATAAACTCCTATCTAAGGTATCAATCGTCCAAGGTATGGGCTATATTGACCGCTAACGAGGAAGTATTGTGGCAGTATCAGCAAGAATTGTTAAAGCCTATCTTAGATTTCAAGAATGACAAGGATAAATTGCAAGCCTTAGAGATTAAAAGTAAGTTGATGGCGGAGTGCGATGCTATTATTAAAAGAATTGAGAGTTACGAGGATAAGATATTTGGAGACAATAAAGAGAAGAAAGATGTGATTAGAAACATTACTCCTGAGTCTATAGCTAATTTATAAAATGTATCGAAAACACAAGAGGAATAGAGAGATAGAAATCAACGGAATCAAGGTCAACCTTCAGCCTAGTGGAGTAGTATGGAACGTACTAACCAACGAATGGGAAAAGAGGGACATCCTTGCTCGTTCTGCTAAAGCTGAATATCAATATTGGGAGAGACCTTTGCCTCCGCCTGACTACGAACTCAAGCGTAAGAAAGAAATATTAACTCAGAAGACAGCTCCCGAATACTATAATCCTGAACTTCAAGATTACCGTAACCAAGAATGGGATAGGAGACTTAATGGTTTATGGTTTATGAATAATGGCAAGGTAACATATCTTACTGGACTTCATTACTTTTACTTGACTCATTGGAAGATTGACGTTGGATACCCTAGTTTCAGGATGACAGACTTATATTTCTTTTACTTTCTTGAGTACTGTGTGCAAGACCCTAATTGCCTTGGGATGATTGAAGTAACAAAGCGGCGGCAAGGGAAGACGATGAGAGCAGGAGCATTCTTATTTGAGTTAACGTCTAGAAGCAAAAATAAGAACGCAGGTATTCAATCAAAGACATTTGATGATGCTAGAGACAACGTATTTGCAAAAGGTATTGTAATGCCGTTTAAATATCTAATTGACTTTTTTGTTCCTATCTACGATACAGAAAAGGGACAGACTCCTAAAAGCGAACTTAGATTTTTTAAAACAAATAAACGAGGAGCGTCTGACTTTGATTTTGATAAGAAGGTAGAACTTGAGTCTGAAATTACTTTTAAATCGGCTGATAAATTTGCTTATGATGGAAAGAAGGTTCATCGTTACTTGGCGGATGAGGCAGGCAAGACTAAGAATGTGGATGTGTACGAGCGTCATCAGGTTGTTCAGTTCTGTTTGCAAGAAGAAGAAAATATTATTGGCAAGGCTTTATATACTACTACGGTAGAGGAGATGGAGGATGGTGGCGCGTCATTCAAAGAATTGTGGATGGCATCTGACCAAAATAAGAAGAACGCTAATGGTCGAACTAAGTCAGGGTTGTATCAATACTTTATGCCTGCATATAGGACGTTATTCTATAATAAGTATGGAGAGCCTGACGAAGAGAAAGCTAAACAATTCTATATGGCGGAAAGAGACGCATTGCGTGATGACAATCGCGCCTTAGCGTCATTCATCCGTAAGAATCCATTTACAATTGAGGAGGCATTCTTTAGTGAGGCAGAGAGTTGTATCTATGACGCACTCGCTATTAACCGACAAAAAGAAACTATCACGTGGATTGACAAAAAAGAATTATATTTGCAGGGTGATTTTGTTTGGGAGAACGGAGTTCGTGATAGCAAGGTTATATTTGTAGAGAAGTCAAATGGTAAGTTTAAGGTTCACAAAAAAGTGAATATATTTGACCACTCATCTTATAACCAAGTACAAGAATATGGTACAAAAAAAGTACCAAAAAATAACACAAAGTACGCTATTGCTGTTGACCCTTTTGACCATTCAATAACTACGTCTAACGAGCGTTCAGATGGCGCGGCTTACGCATATCGTAGGTTTGATGCAATGGATGAGTTAAGTGAGACGTTTTTAGTTCAGTACATTAACAGACCAGACAAAGCAGAAATATTTTACGAGGATATGATACGCTTGTGTCATTTCTTTGGATGCGAAATATTATCGGAAGATAATAAAGTTGGTTTGATTAAGTACTTTGAATACAGAGGTTACGAGCGATTCTTGACTCGTATGCCTAATTCCACAAAGTATGGTATATCGGCAACAGTTAAAACGCATCAGCAGATAGCTGAAGAAACTGAGAATTACCATTTGGATAATCTCCATAAAGTAATTTTTGTTGAATTATTAGATGATTGGTTGCACTTTAATATAAATAAAACTACTAAATTTGATGCAGCGATGGCTGCGGGTTACACATTAATAGCGGCAAGCAATTCTAAGTTTGCTCAAAAGGTTGAACAGAAACAAAAGTTATACGACGTAAGGGAGATATTCCTATAGAACTATGGATAATACAGTAGAAATGACTAATGGTTTTCCAAGCCATACAATTGACAACGAAAAGAAAGACAAGAACTGGATTGCTCAGTACATGAAGGCTGCTTGGCATGACTTTTCTACCTACTACCCGAATAACTTATACAACGGTAGAGACCGTTATCACGAGACCAAGTTGTATATGCTTGGCAAGCAGTCCATTAGTCGCTACAAGAAATTACTTCAACCGCGCGACTCTGCAAATGAAGACCAATCTTGGATTAATATTAACTGGGAGGTACTTCCTATTATCCCTAAGTTCAGAAGGTTAGCGTTAGCTACCTTGATGAAGACAGACTATAACATTTCAATTGACGCTATCGACCCGATTGCTCAGGACGATAAGAAAAAATACTACGCTGATAACGCAGCAAAGATTATTTTAAAACAAGAGTTTGAAAAACAAGGTCTTGACCCTGAGTTAGTTCCTGCACCTGATGTAGATGCAGCTAATTTAACTGAGTTAGATATGTATATGAACTACTCATACAAACATAGACTAGCTATCGAATTAGAGTTAGGACTTCAGTTAATAATGAATGTAAATTCATTTGAGCAAGAAAGAAATCGAGTGTTAGAGGATATCTTTGATTGGGGAATTGGAGGATACAAGGAATACTTTGATGCGAATGGAAACATTAAGATTCGTAGAGTTAATCCAATGAACTTAGTTGCTTCCTATTCAACAGACCCTAACTACATTGATGCTCAGTATGCAGGAGAGGTAGTGGAGATGACAATAGCCGACTTAAAGCAAGTAGCAGGAGACCAATTTACAGAGGAACAATACAAGGTAATTGCAGAGAAGTTTCAAAATAAATACGGTAATCCATCTACTCTAAGAGACCAAAATTCAAGCTACGATAGAGTATATGATGGATTTAGAATCAGAGTTCTTGACTTAGAATTCTATTCTTACAACTCAATGATTTTAGAAGAAAGAGTTAATTCAAAAGGAAATGTTGTTGTTGGGCGCACGAACAAGATTAAGAATTCGAAAAAAGATAAGAAGTTCTCTAAGACCTCTTATAAGGTTGTATATCAAGGAAAATGGATTGTTGGTTCAGATTATTACTTTGATTGTAAGTTAGCAACCAATATGAAACGCGCTAAGTCTTCAATGACAGATACAACAATGTCATATCACTTAGTTGCTCCTAATATTTATCAAATGTCTACCTACTCGTTAGGAGACCAGATGAAGACCTTAGCTGACCAAATTCAATTGGCTTGGTATAAACTTCAGAATGTGATGCTACGCGCGCGACCTCGTGGTATTATGATTGAGTTGGGGGCGTTAGAGAATGTGCCATTAGGTAAGGCAGGACGCGCGTTAAAGCCAATGGAAATCTTAGACTTATACAACCAAACAGGTAACTTGGTGTATAGAAGGTTAGATGAGAACGGACAAGCAAGCAATTACAAGCCTATTGAAGAACTTGATAACGGTATCGGTAACGAAGCGGTTCAATATTTCAATATCATTAACAACAACATTCAATTACTAAGAGAGATTCTTGGGTTTAATGAGGTTACAGATGGTTCTACTCCTGACCCTCGTATGTTGAATGGGGTGGCTAAATTAGCTTCAGAATCCACTAATAACTCATTAGATTTCTTGAAACGCGCAGAACGCAACTTGATGGAGCGTTTATGCTATAGTCTTACATTAAGACTTCAGGATGCGGTTGTTATGGGAGATATCTCAGGATATATTCGCGCATTAGGTAGCTCAAGTGTTCAGTTCTTTAAGTTAGACCCTGAAACTTCAGCATATGAGTGCGGGTTGATGATTACTCAGAAGCCAGACGCGGCGGAAAAAGAAAAACTTGGTCGTAGAATTGAGCAAGCTATTCAGACAAATCAAATCACATTAGCGGATGCTATGATGGTAGAAAACTTGGATAACGTAAAGTATGCTGAGGTGTTGTTGTCTTATAAGATTAAACAAAATCAAGATGAAGCACAAAAAAGAGCTATGGAACAACAACAAATGAATGGTCAAATTCAGCAACAATCAGCAATGGCAGCAGAGCAAGCTAAGCAACAGACTCTTCAAATGGAAATGAATGCTAAACTTCAATTAATGCAAACCGAGAAACAACTTGAGTCTCAGTTACTTGCAATGAAACTTCAGAATGAAGCTATGATTGAGCAAGGAAAACTTGAAGGAAAAATTAATACAGCTAAAATAGAAGCAGATTCACGCGAATATGTGGCACAAATTAAAAAATCTGCGGAGGTAGAAAAGAAAACTCAAAAATAGTTTATACATTTGTCCAATAAAACCAAACGATATTGAATATGGCAGAGCCAATTAATTTAGATGAACTTTTAAATAAAAGCCAATCAGTTGACACAACAGCAGGAACTAACGACCAAGTTAATAGCGAAGATAATGTTATTGAAAACGAGGGAAGTGGTGATGTTATTGAAAATGATTCTCAGAACGATGAGGCTCAAATAGACGAGAATACTATAAGTGGTTCAGACGAATCCAGTATATCAAACGATGACACTCTCTCAGATGTAGAGAACCAATTAGATGATTTGCCTAAAGATTCGCCTGAAACTACTGAGTATAAATTCAAGGACGACTTCATAAAGAAAGCGGTGGACTACTACGAGAAGTATGGTAATCTAACTCCTTTCTTGGAAGCAACAAGTGTCGACTACGACGCAGTCGGCGATACAGACTTATTAAGGATTAAGTTCGATAAAGAGAACTCTGATTTAAGTCCCAAAGCAAGACAACGCTTGTTTGAAAAAGAACTTGAGAAATATAACCTTGATTCATACGATGAGGATGATACTGAGGTGGGACAAGCTTTGCTTAAGCGAGATGCGGCAAAACTTCGTGCATCACTAAAGGAAGAACAAAGTCAATTTGTTCAATCTATCCAACCAAATGTTCAAGAACAACAAGTTTCAAAAGAGGAACTTGATGCTCAAAGAAATGAGAGCAGAAAGATTGTAGAAACAGGAGTGTCTAATGTTATTAAAAATAACTTTATTAAGTTAGAAGCGAACGGAGAAGGTATTAACTATCAGATTGCAGACAAGAATAAGGTTGTTGATTATGCATTAGATTCAAGTCAGTTTCTGTCGACTTTCGCTAAAGATGGACAGGTTGATTGGGATAAGTGGACTAAAGTTGTAGCATTCGCAGAGAATCCAACGGTGTTCATTGATGAATTAATAAAACATGGTAAATCTTTAGGACGCAAGTCAATGGAGGCTGAGTTGAAAAACGTCAAGCCAACTGTTGGTAATTCTAAAGAAGTTGTGGAGTCATCGGATTTTCAAAATCCATTTGATAACCCAGTACAATTTTTAAAGGAGATGACGATTAGTAAAAAGTAATTAACCTTTAAATTTTTAAAAAAATGGCTATTGCAGCAGGTAATATTGACCGTACCTTTTTATCAACGGTATCGTTCACAAACACGTTAGAGCAACGTGAGATTTTAAAAGACGTTCTTGACATCTATGATGAAGAGGCTTCTATGTTAGATGTATTGGATTGGACAGGAAAAGCTAAGGCTTCTGCTCAAACCGAATACTTTACAGTACAGAATAACTTCTTGTACGCTACAGCTACAGTTAAAACAGCAACAAGTGCTGGTTCTGCTGGTGCTTCTGCATCTATTGTATTTACAGGTTCTACTTCAATCAAGCCTGTAGTTGGAGAATTAATCTTATTCCCTAACGGTATCGTAGGTTATGTTTCAGCCGCTGACTCAGCTACTGACTTCACTTTGACAGTTAAGCCTGTTAACTCTGGAGATATCATCCCTGCAACTACTGTTGCTCAAAAGATTCCTTTCTTCTCTAATGCATACGCTGAAGGAACTGCATCTAACCAAATGCGTAAATCAGATTTAGTTAAGCGTTCTAACAAATTGCAAATCTTCAAAACCAAGACATCTATCACAGATATCGCTTATGGTTCTAAGATTGAGGTTGAATTCAAAGGAAAGCCTTACTACTTCTTAAAGCAACAACATGATGCTTATTTGAAGCACCGTATGGATATCCTTTACGCTATCTTGTTTGGACGTGAGTCAGCAGGTTTAACAGATGCTAACTCAAATGCTATCAACACTACTCGTGGTTTGCGCGACACTATCGTTAACGCAGGTGGTATTTCTTCTTCTGTAGCTTCTGCTGGTACAGTTGCATTATCTGACTTATCTGCTTTGGCTCGTTTGATGGATGCTAACCGTTGCCCTTCTGAATATATGTTATGGGCAGGTGCTGATTTTGATAACGGATTTGACACAACTGTTACAGCAGCTACTCAATTCGTTAATGGTGGTATCACTTACGGTTCATTTAACGGAAGCAAAGAAATTGCTACTGGTTTAGGTATCTCTTCTTTATATGCTTACGGACGTACTCTTCACAAGAAGCGTTTACAAGCATTGTCTCATCCATTAGTTTCTTCTATTGGTGGTGCTACTACTTTCTCTAAGGAGGCGTACTTAGTTCCTGCTGGTAAGGTTAAGGTTGAGCAAGGTGGTGGACAAATAGACCGTATGCAGATTCGTTACTTAGAGATGGCTGATGGTGTTAACTCGAGATTTCGTGAGAAGATGCTTGGGGGACTTGCTCCTACTCCAACAAGTGATACTGATACACTTGACATTGTGTACACATCGATTGAAGGACTTGAGACAATCGGCAATGAGCACTTCGTGAAGTATTCAATCTAGTGATTATCAAGTAGTTATAGAAAGGGAGGAAGAAATTCTTCCCTTTTTTGTTTTTAATTTGTTTTTACGATAAACTATATCTAACTTTACTGTCGTAAACCAAACAAGAATAAAAATGAAAGAATGTAGAACTTGTAAAGAAATCAAAGAGTTAGATTTTTTTACTAAAAACAAATTAAGCAAAGGAGGATATAAGCCCGATTGCAAATCTTGTATAGCTAAATCATCAAAAGAAAAGTACGCAGCAAATCCAGAAGCTCGAAGAGAATATGAAGCAAAATGGAGAGCCAAAAATGTAGACAAATGTACCGCCAAAACTTATAGATGGCGGGAAAAAAATCCTGAACAATTTTCTGAATATAGAAAGTTGTATTATGAAAATAATAAAGACAAAATATTAGCAGGACAAAAAGCTACATATCAAAAATATAAAGAAAAATATAATAAAAGAGATAAAAAATACAAGAAAAAAAATCATGCCTCATTAATGCAAAAACGTAAAGAACGCATTGAAGCAAGCCCATTACTACAATTTAAGGAAAGAATCAGACAAGTAACAAAAGGTGCATTCTATAGACTAAAGCAAGACAAAAAATTCAGAACCAATACAATGCTTGGCGCAGATTGGGAAACAGTCAAAGAACACTTTGTTTCTCAGTTCAAAGATGGGATGACTTGGGAGGCATTTATTGCAGGGGAGATTCACGTAGACCATATTCAACCATTAGCCTCCGCTAAAACAGAAGAGGAATTAATTGCATTATGCCACTACACCAACTTACAACCGTTATGGTGTTTGGATAATTTATCTAAAGGTGCTACCTTTGAAGGAGTTAATTTTAAAACCAAACAGTAAAGAAAATGAAAGCATCAGATTTCAATCAGTTTAGCGAATCATTAGTTCGCAAGTTAAAGCCCGACGAGAGGGCATCTTATAGAGTATTAAATGTAAGAGCAGACCCTGACAACGCAGGAAGATGGCTAGTTCCCGCGGCATTACAGATTCCTTCTACTGACATTGTCTACGATAAAAAGAAAGGAGAATTTGTTCCTATTGCAGCTATTGAGCGTACTGACTTAGATGGCAATCCTGTGTATGCCAATATTGTATTCTCATCTGTTAACTTAGGTTATTTGTTCTTGAATGGGAGCAATGCTCTTCATCAAAAAATCTATCAGTTCATTGAGTTGTGTAATTTCAATCAATCAAACAAAGATAGGAATGAAGAGGCGGAGGCTTTCTTTTATCGCGTAGATAACAAGAAGGATGCAATGGAGGAGCGTATTTTACGTAAGTTAATTGTTAAGGCAGTTAATGCGGCATTAGAATTAGACGATGTAAAAGCTAAGGAAGCGGCAATGGCTGTGGGTATAGATGCAGAATCTATCGAAGAAATCCGTAATTTACTTGAGGATTATGCAGAACAAAATCCTGAAGAGTTCTTGGAGATTATTGAGAGAGCATCATTAGCAAATGAGTCAATGTTAAAGGATGCTGTTAAAGCAGGATTCATCAAGAATAATGTCAACTCTTCTCAGTTTGAGTGGACAGAAACGGGTAAAGAAATTTACAAGTATAAGAAAGCTCCAAATAAAAATTACTACAAGGAATTAGCCGATTACCTTGAGTCAGAAAATCCAGAAGAATTGAATGCAATTCGAACCCGTTTAGGGTAAGTCTCGGAGAAGGACTAGGGTTTTTTGTTTGGTTTCGGTTAAATTAGAAGGGGGAGCATTTTGCTTCCTCTTTCTTTTTTTATGATAAAAAATAGTATCTTTGACAAACATATTTTTTCAGCATAATGGCAATAGGATTTAATATTCAATTCAGAGTTAATCCGACTACTCAGTCTTACGTAATAAGATTAACAGATACATCTACAGGGTTTGTTTTAAGCAAGGGTAACTTTGTTATTAATTATCCAGATGGTTCAATTCGTCATTACGTAGACTTTAATACGCCTGATATATCCGCTCCTTTAGGATACGTTGATGTTGTAGCACCTACTGATATAAGTGGTAGTGTGTTGACAGGTTCTTATACATTTAATTTTATTACATTAGATTCTTCCTTAACTCAAAGAGAATTAGTAAAGCCTATTAACTTTGATTGGATTGCACCTACTGTAACAATCAATAATATTTCCGATTCAGCATTACCTGAAGTTAAGTTTCAAGATGTAACGGCTTATACCCCATCAGGTAGTTTTACAGGCATTGTAACAAGCAGAACTTTCTCGGTTGCAATGCCATCTACTTCTGCTGTTTCTGGTTCAACTCCATCTACGTCAACTGCAATATTAGATGCGGTAGTTTCATCTAACTATTATGAAGGAAACTATACGCCTTCTTTAAGTACGGTTATTACTTATACGCATACTACTTTATCTACTCAGTTAACGGTTTTGCTTACAAGTGTTACAACAAAGACATTTGCAATTAAGAAAGCTCCTACAAGAAATGATTTGGTTATAAGGATTAATGCGTTTAGAGAAATAATTGATGGGTACAAAGAATTGAATGATACCCAGTTTGAGATATTAAGTGAGCAATATGACATCTTAATGGCGTTGTATTTCCATTTAATTGAAAGAGCTTATTCTTCTACATTGAATGGTTCTCAAGATATCTTAAATGAGATACTTAGTATCTTAGACCCTTATACAGCATATACCTATCAATCTGGTCCTATCTCAGCATTTTATATTGCTCCTTTAGGTTCAGGAACGGTATCTTCTGTTGACTTGTCAGTACCTACGGGATTTGCTGTTTCAGGCAACCCTGTTACAACAGCAGGTACATTAGCCTTGGCTTTTGCTTCGGGGTATTCATTACCAAGTAATACTACTCAAGCTACTTGGACTGCAAAACAGAATGCTCTTAACGGTACAGGTTTTGTTAAGTCAGTTGCAGGAGTTATTTCTTATGATAACTCTACTTATTTATCAAGCATAACTTCTGCTAATGTAATTGCTGCTCTTGGATACACTCCATATAGCT
>Ga0164295_10002371_pt1 | contig 15517 bp, 11 predicted proteins | sample GEODES006metaG_FD_111798 | JGI IMG/M metagenome (GOLD analysis project Ga0164295, IMG submission 111798) | Oligotrophic lake water microbial communities from Sparkling Lake, Wisconsin, USA - GEODES006 metaG | ecosystem: Environmental > Aquatic > Freshwater > Lake | place: USA: Sparkling Lake... | reverse complement strand
TGGCCAATTCGCAGAACGCCCTGGGCTGCGCATGCCCGTACAACCTGACCCATTTCATGAGCGGGCAAAAGACCCTGCAAGAAATCACCGTGACCTCGCGCCACGGCGTGCGCCTGATTCCCGGCGCCTCTGGCGTGAAAGAAATGGCCGCGCTCAGCCAGGTACAAGCCTCGCGCATCGTGCAGGCCTTCAGCGCGCTCGAGGATGAAATCGATTACCTGATCGTCGACATGGCGGCCGGTATCTCGCCATCGGTCCTGGCTTTTATGGCAGCGTGCCAGCGGCGCTACATCGTCGTGCGCGATGACCCCTCTTCGATCGCTGATGCCTACGGCACCATCAAAGTATTGATCCAGGATTACAACCTCAACGAGATTTACATCATCCCCAATGCGGTAGCCAGCCAGACCGAGGGGCAAAATCTGTTTCGCCGGATTAACCAAGTGTGCGCACAGTTTCTGAACTACACCACGCACTACCTGGGCGCCATTGAGTATGACGACAAGGTTCTGGCGGCGCACCGCAAGTACGAGCCGGTGATGGAGTTTGCGCCGGGCAGCAACAGCGCGCGCGACTTCAAACGTCTGGCCAAGTCCATCGCCCAGATGCCGCCAACCGGCACCGTGTCGGGGGGCATGCAGTTTTTTGTGGAACGCCTGGTGCGTTTCAAAGCCTGAGACGGTTAATCCCCCCACGCAACCGACGCGTCGTCGATCATGAATGCGCTGTAGTTGCTGCTGGCGTCCCTCAGATTAGGGCGCGAAGTGGCTCCTGTCTTAAGCAGAGGTCCTACATCCTTTTTTAACGCCTTGACCGTGCAATAAGCGTGTAATAAACCAGCCTTTCCCGGGAGCAAAGAGTCGCCAAAAGGCTAGGGAGATGACAATTTCCGCCGCCAAAAGTGGGAAAAGCACTGAAAAAATCAGTGCTTTTAGTGTTGGATCAGCTGTGTGAGGCGTGTATCCGATTTTTTCGGATTAACAGAAAACCTGGCTTCTGAAAAACCTTTATAAATCAATGACTTATATGGGTAAAACGACACTGTGCAATAAACCGTGTAATAGGCCATTTTGTTGCATTATTTAACAAACTGACTTTTTTCTGGGTTTTCACTCGGGTCGGATTGAAAAATCAGGCGGTGCAGACGATTTCACTTGAGTCGGATAACTGGTGCTGCCCGTAGGCTTGAGTTTGCCGCTTGGTTGGTGCGCAACGCTCTTGCCCAACTTAGGTAGAGTCGCTGGATGCACCTGATCATCCTACAAACGTCTTAAGCTCATGTCCGCTTTTCGTGGTGATCACTCTCCTGAAGTATGGCCTCAACTGCCCGATATGCAAACACAATACCTGGGCCAATCGTTATCCCTGCCCCGGGATATTTACCTCGCATGGGCGAAGTCATGTCGTTACCACAGGCGAACAAACCTTGGATCGGCGATCCATCAGCCCTTGTTACCCTCGATTCGGTGTCAGTTTTTAACCCTGAAGCCGTCCCTAGTGTCGCTGGAACAATCTTTAGTGCGATAAAAGGACCGCGCCGAATCGGTCCTAAATTTGGATTTTTTGTACCAACAGAAACATCACCCAGGGCGCGGTTAAACGCTGATTCACCTCGTCCGAATTCTGAGTCGACACCAGAAATCACATTTTCATTATGGTGATCTACAGTAGTTTCCAGTGCGTCTGGATCTATACCAATTTTCAGCGCGAGATCCTTTATAGAGCGCGCAACTTGAATATATCCAGTCCGTTCGTAACCTGAAATACTTAAAGTCCATGGCCACGGTAGAATTTGACCCATGCCACGTTTCTTAACAAACTCATAGTCGCAAATAAAATAAAAACGGTCATCTTTCGGATAGCCATTTTCAAACAAACCGATGCAGACGTCGTGGTATGAGTTAGATTCATTAACAAAGCGACGTCCGTTTGGACCTATCGCGATGACGCCAGGACGACCTCTATCCAACCAACCATAGGGAACTATTTGGGCCTCACTCGACTTTGTTGGCAGCAGCGATACAGGCGTCCAAAAGCCAGGGCTTGCCACTTCGGTGTCCAAAGATGCCCCCAAATGGCGTGCAAGTTGAATTGCCTCTCCCTTCACATCTTCATGCACTAAAGTCTGCGAATGCTGATGAGGGCCACTTATCTCAACACGGAGTGCCGCATTTCTGGCGAAACCACCAGTGGCGAGAATTACCCCATGCCGGGCTTTTACACGAATAGTCGTACCTTGTCGGTCTATCAATCCGCCTACTGCGCGTCCATTTTCAATGCATATTTCACTTAGTGGTGCCTGCGTCCAAATCTCTACCTTTAGCTTACGTAGACTTATCAAAAATCTTGCGATTAGCGCATTGCCACCGCTGAGTTCTGTACCACGTCGATACTCAAGGCGGTCAAATGCATAGCGGCCAATTCGGCCCATAACATGTTGGAATGCATCCCATGACTTAAATGGGTTGAGGAACTTGTTTATCTCACTAGAGGAAATCATCATTCCTCCAAGAAGAACCCGAATAGGATTGGCGATGAGATTAAAGTCGTTTTTCGTGAGTAGTCGACCATCATAAGGTGCTGGTGATAAAGCTCGCCCCTTATCAACACCACCAACTCTCGAGGAGTGATAATCTGGGGCGGAGGCTAATGTAAACTTTACTTGCGTGTCATCCTCAAGCTCGGAAATGGCGGTAGGACCATCCTTGAGGAGTGCGTCAATAAAGTCTGCTTGGTAGAACTCGGCTAATTCTCCTTTTAAATACGTTTCCGCATTTACAATGGAGTCCTTAATACCGGCAGTCTGAGCCTGTTTTGAGGAAGGAATCCAAATCATTCCATTTGATAATGCGGTGGTTCCGCCCAAGTGCGAAGATTTCTCACATACCAATACTGTCAAACCTTTCTTCGCGCTATAAAGCGCCGCCGAAAGTCCGGCAGCGCCGCTACCCAAAACTAAGACATCCACGGTTAATTCTTCATGGCGCTGATTTGTCATATTCGTCACGCTATATCACCCTCGGGTTGGTTAAATTAATTGGATTTTGAATATCATTAGCAGGGGCTACTACATGGGCTACTCGCACGTATTCAGATCCCTGAATATTCTTTTCTCAATGTGTTCAAGACCTGTGCAAGCGCTTAGTTTGTCTGCCAAGTTATCTGACTTCTAATGAAATAGCCTTGAAAGCTTCAGCGGCGCCCCTCACAGCGCGTTCAATAGGGATTCGCTCAATTGAAGATGCGCCTACGAACCCCACACATTTTGTTTTACGATAAACCTGCTCTGTATCTTCTGGTTCAGATATAGCCCCCCCATGGGCTAGCAAGAGAATATCGCCTCGTACCGTAAGTGCCGCGTGGGTTATTTCATTTATTGACACCACAGCGTCCGCGATCTGTTGACCGCCGTCGTGACCGGAGAGCCCGCCACGGGTCGCACCCACATGAGGCACGATGCAATCTGCGCCAGCTTCAGCCATGCTCCTAGCGTCGCTTGGTGTGGCGACATAGGCCATGGTGAAAATGCCTCTGCGGTGAGCAGTAGCAATCATTTCCACCTCCCGCTCGAAGCCGAGCCCAACTCTGCCTCTTCGATCACGCCAGGTCGATCCCATCGTTGATATGGTCGGGTAGTTGATTACGCCGGAATAGCCAGCTTGCCAAAACCGTTCAAGCAACTGGTCAAGATCAAGGCGCGTTGGATCCCAGGCTTCTACCCCGCCAATTACAGGAACGTCAGAAACAACATTTCGAATTTCAGCGGCAAGACTTAGAGTCCTCTCGTTAGAGTCACCAATTCGACTGGTTGGTAATCCCATAAGTCGTGACAAACCAGTGCTATACACAACCAATAGATCGGCGCCACCAAGTGCCGCACATTTCGCAACTAACCCACAACTGGTTCCAGCTGCAAGAACAGGTCTTCCAATGGCTACTTGATTCTTCAACAAATCAATAATTGCGCTCCGTTCAAACATTTTCACTTGGTTTTTCCTTTATTAATTGATGAATCATCCAAGCGGATGCCGCTTCCGCAAACTCTGGGTCATTGATGTGGCAGTTAAGTTCGAAGATATTAATTTCTGGCCGAAGACATTCTTTTAGACCTTTCAGCCATGCCTGATCAGCTATTGGGTCGGAAAAAATCCCATCATCGCGGTCGTAATCCGAAAAACCATTTTTAGGCCACATCACGCAAACTTGACCACTTGATTTGGACAGTTTGTTTGCTGTTAGCCGACCAATATCTAGGTTTTCATGGGCTGTTGTTCGCATCACCGTTGTGAATGGCGTGTGAGCGAAAAGTATTCGATCCTGAAATTTCGTTGGTACTGAACTCAATGACCCGAAATTAACCATATCGATAGCGCCCGGCGCGATTAATTGAGGAATTCCTCGTTGCGATGCCGCTGTCATTCGATACGGTCCAGCACTCGCCGTTCCACCAACGAATTCGTCGGCGAGTTCTGTTGTCGTTAAGTCGACCACACCAACGAAGTGTCCCTCCCGGATGAGTTTCTCCATTGTTTGTCCACCAGCACCGTTTGCAGGAAAAACTACGCTATCGATTCCCGCTCTTTTAAGTTGAGATACGCATAAAGATACGGCTGGGGTGGTTACCCCAAATGCAGTAATCGCAACGATTAAGCGGTCCGATCTTCGCGATTGCTGAAAACGCATCATCGCAATTGCATTTGTGGCATTGGTAAGAACTGCTTCTGTGAAATCATTCAAGCCGAACAAGTCAACCAGCGTTGAGTAAAAAATAAGATCATTTGTCCGAGCCAGATCAGCTAGTAATGCTGGCCGGGCGCTTGACACGAGCATCTTTGGAAATCCATAGGGTAAATCACTAACGATTAAGCCAAAGGCAGCACTACCCTTGCCGCCAGCAATTCCAAGCACTGCTGTAATTTCTCCATCATGAATTCTTGAAGTTAGTTCTTTACTGACATCTTTAGAGATCACAGCTAATAATTCAGATGGCGATGCTTTTCCATCTAATAAATGGTCTTTGGCGAAAGGTCCGGAGGTTCCAATATCAAATACAACAATTGATCGTCCATGAGCTGCGAGCGCCGCAGAAACATATCTGACTTCGTCTCCTTTAGTGTCTAGCGTGGCAATAATTGCCACAGCATCTCGCTGTGTGATCGTTCTTGACGAGCGATCTATTTCTGCTAGTTCTTTCTTAGGAGTATTGTGAATACTCATTTCACCTTATCCCACGGGTTTGGCACTTCACTGCGGGGACATGCCTGCCCGTTCGCATCAAAAAGATAGCAGTCTCTGGTGGAGACAGATAGTGATACCGTGCCTGAATTTATTGAAAAGTTACCGGATGCTGGTGCACGCGCTACTAGCGATTCATGTCCAGCTTTACCGTATATATAGGTTGCACTACCTAGATTTTCCACGTACTCAACTTCGATTTCGACCCTTAATTGATCGAGGCCTGGGATAGGTGCCGTGAAATCGTCAGGTCTGATTCCTAGGCTAACTTTTTGCCCGTTATGTAGACCGTTGGACGAAACGGGAATAAAAGCGGAATTTGCTCCGCCGAAATAAACCTCAACACCGTTGGAAATGCTGGCACAGGTTGCATCTAAGAAATTCATTCTGGGCGAGCCGATAAAACCCGCTACAAACTTCGACTGGGGCCGATGGTAAAGCTCATGCGGCGTGCCAATTTGTTCAATTTTTCCATCCTGCAGTACCACAATCTTGTCCGCCATAGTCATAGCTTCGACTTGATCGTGAGTTACGTAAATCATTGTGTTACCCAACACGCGGTGTAGTTTTGCAATTTGCACACGCATTTGGACCCTAAGCTCAGCATCAAGATTTGACAATGGCTCGTCAAACAGAAAAACCTTGGGCTCCCGCACCACTGCTCTTCCGATGGCGACTCGTTGACGCTGCCCACCCGATAGTTGCTTCGGTTTTCGATCAAGCAAATGTTCAATCTGAAGCATTTCCGATACTGTCTTAATGCGAAGATCTATATGAGATTTGGAGGAGTTCGCCATGCGCATTGGAAATGCGAGGTTATCCCATACGTTGAGATGAGGATAGAGAGCGTAGCTTTGAAAAACCATGCTCAGGTTACGGTCGGAAGCATCCAAATCGTTAACCAGGAGCCCATCAATAAATATGTTTCCTTCTGATATTCGCTCAAGACCACCAATCACACGTAGCAACGTCGACTTACCCGAACCTGAAGGTCCTACAAAAACCACGAACTCGCCATGCTCAATAGAGAGATTGATGTCATGCAGAACCTGCGTACTTCCGTAGGTTTTTTTGACACCTTCAATATGGACTTTAGCCATGTTGTTCCCCTTGATCTGCTGGTACAACAATTGCAATTTCCGAAAGGTCTTTTATTACAAGGTCGGGGGGCACAAGTGACTTATCGTTTACCGGTGGTACTCCTGTCAGTACCAGTACACTGAATAAGCCAGCTGCTTTGCCTGCTTGTATATCGGTTGGTATCTGATCTCCAATCATGATCGTTTCCGAAGGATTAGTCCCAAGTCTCTCCAGCGCCGCCCTTATCAGATGAGTCTCCGGCTTGCCGACAATAACTGGTTGGGTTCGAGTTGCAGTCGCAACGGCAGTTAGGTATAAGCCTGCACCTGGCTCAAAGCCATCATCACAAGGAAGCAATAGATCGGGGTTCGTTCCAATAAGAACGGCTCCGCCTAAAACTGCACGGATGGCAATCTTAATTTGTTCATGATTTATTCCTCGATCTAATCCCATGATAACGGCCACCGGAGACTCAGCTGTTAGTACCATTTCTGCTTCAATAAGCGCATTACGTAAAGGAGTTGGTCCTATTACATAAATATGTGAACCTTTAGGCCACCTGGATAGAACTAGGCGCGCAGTCTCGCTAGCGGACGTAACAATGTTTTGTTCCGCAACTGAGAGTCCCATTCTGGCCAGTTTGGCTACGACATCTTGCGCTGTATGCGTTGAATTATTTGTAACAAAACAAAATGGGATACCAAGGGATTGCCAGCTCCTGAATGCCTGTATCGCCGAGTCAATAGGAATGTTGCCACGATATACAACCCCATCAAGATCGGAAATGATCCCACGGGTAAGTGGTAGTCGAAATGTCGTCAGATCATTAGCCATTCATTAACATCCCACCGTTTACATGGATGATCTGTCCAGTAATGTAGTCAGCCGCAGAACTCGCCAAAAACACTGCTAATCCGGAAATATCCTTAGGCTCCCCAACACGACCTAAAGGTATGCGACCAGCGTGTCGCGCCTCGGTTTCTTCGCGTGGACGGCCGTGCATGGGTGTGTCAATGATCCCTGGCGCTATCGCATTCACATTTATTCCCATTGGCGCACATTCGAAAGCGAGCAGTTTTGTTAAATCGTGGACGATAGCCTTCGATAAACAATAGTCCGCACCCCCAGCTTGATAATTGAAGACCGCTCCCTGTGAGGAGAGTGAAGACCCGACGTTGATGATTCGTCCTCCCCGTCCCATAGATGTAGCAATAGCGACTCTGCTGCATAGTAGTATCGAGTCTGAGTTAACTTCTAGTGTCTTTTTGACTTGTACATGGTCACCCTTGAGTAAACTCTCTGCTGACTTGATGCCTGCGTTGTTAACCAAGATATCCAAGCTGCCAAAATGAATGGTTATCTGCTTAATGACTTCGTTCACATTGAGTTCGTCTGTAACGTCCATTGCCATTAGAGTTACATCGTCTAGCTCAGGGTAAATTTTTAGCACCTGTCGCAGAGAATCTACATTGGTGTCAGTGGCAAAGACCTTTGCACCTGTTTGGTTGAACGCCAAGGTTATTGCAGCCCCGATTCCTCCGCCAGCGCCGGTAACGAGAACGTTTTTACGTTTTAAAGTTGATATTGTTGTCATCATTTCTCCTGGCGACTCATTAAATTAAGGAAATCTTCTACTTCTGATGCAAGTGGCATTGAAATTTGTGCTCCTGGACGTGTTACTGATATTGCAGCAACTGCGGATGCTTTGACAATTGCTTGACGGATTGGTAATCCCATTGCTATAGCCGCCGATAGACCGCCATTAAAAGCATCGCCAGCACCGGTGGTATCTCGCGCTACGACCTGAAATGATGGAGTGTGGAATGCTTCATTTGCGTTGCAGTAGTAGGCGCCCTCTTGGCCTAGCGTAATTACGACAGATCGAGGCCCTAATTTAAGCAGCACCTTGGCAGCCTGCGCCGCTGACTTCAGGTCACTAACATCAATCCCAGTTAGCGCGGTAGCTTCGTTGGCATTTGGAGTTACGATATCTACGGCCCTCCATGCCTCTACACTCAAACCCATTTGTACAGGCGCTGGATTGAATATCAATGTAAATTGATGTTTTTCCTTTTGCGCGAACAAATACTCAATTACATACAACGGCAAACCCATTTCAACCACAACCACTGCGTTGCTTGGTAGTTTTGTGATTACAGTATGTAGACTGTCTAGTGCAATGTTCTGATTAGTCCCAGGATCGATGATAATTAGATTGTTTCCGTCTTTATCGACGGCGACTAAGGCCATTCCGGAAGGTTCGCCTACCGCAATTTCTACGGCATCTAGTGAAACACCTGCATCATTTAGCGAGCGGCGAAGAAACTGCCCTGCATTATCATCACCCACCCTCGTATAGAACATGGTATGTAATCCAAGCCTGGCTGCCGCAACTGCCTGGTTTGCGCCTTTACCGCCAGCATACTGGGTAAATTTCCCTAAGACTGATTGTCCAGCCACTGGGAGATTCTCGACTGTTACGCAGAGATCGAGATTTGTTGTTCCAAAAAACATTAGTGGGCGAACTATGCTATTCACTTGACAGCTCCCATTGTTAATCCGCGCTCTAAATGCTTTTGACCCAGAATAATGAGTACTGCTGGGACAATCATGGTTACTACGAGACCTGCGGCTACAACCGAATAGAATTGCAAGCCAGGATTCAGAAGTTTGAGCAGAGCGACGGTAACGGGTGCATGTTCTGAGCTCAACATTAATCCAAGCGCGAAATTGTGCCAAGACAGAAGAAAAACAAGCAGAGACGCTCCAATAATTCCCGGCTTTAGGAGCGGTAATACAATATGAATTAGTAATCGCCAAGGCTTAGCGCCGTCCATTGCGGCAGCCTCCTCAACATCTATTGGAATGTCCTCTATGTAGGAACGACTCAACCAAACCATCATTGGAAGAGCAACGCATTGATATACCCATATCATTCCAATGTATGAGTCGTAAAGACCTGTAGCCTGAAAGATATTGAATAAGGGAATAACTATAAGCAGAACTGGTGCGAATCTAAAGCCAAGAATGAAAAAGGCGATATCTTCCTTAAACGGGATATTCTTGCGTGCCAGAACATACCCTGCCGGAACCCCAGCAATAACTGCTACTATCACGGTACCAAGTGAGATGATTACGCTGTTTATGATTGGACTTAGGAAGTCAACCTTTAAAGATCCGTAACTTGTGGTATTTGCTTCGGCTACATCAAACAATACGTGGTAATTCTCTAGCGTCGGGTGAAATATGAAATGGGGAGGCCACGCCATAACTGCACTCTGATCTTTCAGAGAAGTCATTACAATCCATATTATGGGGAATGATATTCCTAGAGCGCACACTAGAACGAGAAAATTGAGCGCGATTCGGATAGTGATTGAGCGATTTAAAGGCATTTTCTAACCCTAGTTCACTTTTTTACGCACGGCTAGCCACGCCTTGGCCATGCAAGTAGCTACGATGAGTACAACGAGCCAGTTAAGCACCATTAGTGCTGCGCCGCGTCCGAAATTCATGTTTTGGAATGCTGTGATATATCCTTGCACTGACAGCACCGAGGTAGCTTCCCCTGGACCGCCTTGAGTAGTGCCAAAAATGATGTCGAATTGTGTAAGTGACTCAATCATCCGAAAGAGCGCAGCTACCAGAATGTATGGAGCGATTAATGGAAATTCAATCTTGGTGAAAATTGCCCAGGATTTGGCACCATTTATGCGTGCCGCTTCTCTTATGTCATCCGTTATTCCCTGGAGACCAGCGAATATGATCAGCGTGAAGAATGGGGTGAAAGTCCACAGATCGATCAAAATCACCGATACCAAAGCGGTTTGCTCGCTAGAAAGCCAGTTAAGTGGCCCAAGTCCGACTAACGCCAAAAGATAATTGAGCACGCCTGCTTGTGGATTCATCATGGTAGTCCACATTAATGCGACGCTTATCGGCGGAAGCACTAAAGGCAATAGCACAATTGGCCGAAACCAACGAGCGAGTAGCACATCTGTTGCGAATAGTTTTGCGAGCGCTAGACCTGTCAACGCCTCCAGGAATACAGCGCATGTCGCATATATCAATGTGACGCTCAGATTGGTCCAGAATAAGGAGCTCTTTAAAAGGTAGATATAATTTTTAAGCCCGACAAAGCGGGTCGTCGGATTCCCAAACTTGAGGTCCGTAAAGGACTGGTACACCCCATCAAAGAAAAGTACTAGAAAAACAACCAATATAACTAGGGCCGGGGTCACACAAAAGACACTGAACCAGTCAATTGATTTAAATCTACTTTGACTTTTCAAATTTGGTTTTTTTTGCAGTGAATCGGGGATACTCATTCGGTGAATCTCTTTACAGCCTTGCACGTGTTGACTAGCGATCAAGATCAAATCTTCTTAATCATTTCATTAACCAGTTGCTAGCCCTCTCTTCAGAGATAATCGAATTTTCGTATATCGCGAATGCAGTCGCACCTGCCTTAATCCTGTTTATAGGTGCGACCGCATTTCAACACTTATCGTTACTTTGACTCTCCGCTAGTCTTAAGATCATCGCGGATTTCTGCTGCGAGTTCACCCAGTGTCTTTTCGACGTTGGCACCACTAACCATTTTTTGCATCGATACTGCCCATGCATTCATTGCCGTACCAAATCCCACGCGTGGCGTGAACTGAAGGGCAGAACGGTCTTGAACAGACTTGAATGTTGACACGAAGTTGTTGAACTCTGGTTTGCTGGCATAGTTGACCCATGATTTGTCATTCCAGGTGGATGCACGAGGAGAGTTGACGAGTTTGCCGCTCATTGCACCACGTAAATTAACTTCCTTCGAGGTAACCCATTGAAGAAATAGCCATGCTGCACCCTTTTTCTTAGACGCGCCGTTCATTGCCAGTGACCAGATCCAAATGTTCGAGTCGAAGTTCTTCGCACCCGGGGCGCGAAGCGGTGGTGCAAATGCAATGGTTCCGCTGGAAGGTTTACCTGCGACGTCGTTCCAGAAGCCAAACATGTTTGCGTCGATCGCCATTGCCGTGCGGCCAGTCGACAGGCCATCTACGACTTGATACCAGTTGTCGTTTGCAAACGAAGGTGCGGCGCAAGCTTTAATCATGGCTACATAGTCTTCGTGAAACTTCACGGAGGCTGGGGAGTCAATGCCCGTATCCAATTTGCCATCTTTGCTTATGAAGTCGCGCACGCCATAAGAAGTGGCTATTGATATGGGTGCAGTATGAATACTGCTCCAAAATCGGACTCCGCGTACTGCTAGTGGAGTAATAGACGGATCTGCGGCCTTGAGTGCATTGCAGGCAGCAACCATTTCGGGCATCGTTTGTGGAACACTAACGCGGTGTTTTGCAAGAATATCCTTGCGGTACATCAACTGAATGTTTTCGAAGGCATGTGGAAGCGCATATACGTTACCTGTTCCTGCCGCAGAAATCTTTCCGTCCTTTAATGTCCAAGTAAGCGCACTTCGCAGGGCTGGGTAGAAGTCGTTATAGTCGTAACTTGAGTCTGTTAATTTTGGGTCATTCAAATACTTATTTAATGGCTCAAGGGCGCCGGAAGGTGATAAATCCCACGACGGCTGTACACCGGTCCCCACAACATCCCATGAAGACGACTTGGTCGTCAACTCCACGGTCAGCTTATTCCAGTATGTATCATCTGGGTAGAGCTCAACTTTTACCTTAATACCGGTTAGCTTTTCAAATTCTGGTATCTGGGCTACCACCGCATCAGCATACGGGTGAATATCGTATGCCCATGTTATGTTGGTACCCGAAAATTGCTTCCAATCAATTGTTGCGGCACCCGTAGGCATTGCGACCATAGCCGTAGCCGCAAGAATTAGTGTGGTGAGGTTTCCTTTGATTTTGCTTCCTACCTTGTTTAGGTGGGTCGAATCCATACTCATCCGCGTTTTAACGTTGAAGGGCTGGGGAAGGGCTACTGCAACATTGGATCGCGGTGAACTTGCGTACTTGTCTTTCATCGATGTCTCCTATGGCCACTTGTGGTTGATTTGAAATTTCCCGATGTACCTGCGCTTGTGGCTATGTAGAGCACAGGCATCGTCAAAGCGGTAAATCAGCTCAAACCCATTGATTTCTGAAAGCGCTTTCAGTCATTGTGGAGAGAAATTTGCGGAATGTCAAATGAATTACCTGGGTGTTTACCCTAATTTTTTACTTAAGTGGTAACTGTCACAGAACACCTCAACTTGTGGCGATGAGCACCGTTCTGTGCAAGCTGGCTACCTTTACCGTTGCACTTGGTAAATAGCGACGACCGGGCATAGGCCGGATGTTTTGCCAATTTCCCCCGCGTCTGGACTGCCATCGTAGTCATTACAATGACTTATTGAAGAACAGTCTATTTGATTGGTCGACGGCAAATGCGCTGGAATCAAGCAAAGGTTATGGTCGGCTAATGTATCGGTCACCATTTTTTGGATGGCAAATCATTAGGCTGGCATGATGATTCTATGAAGGACATTTGCTAAATCGTTGGCGTTAATTTTGATGTAATAGCAATCATTTTCAAATGTGGTGACTGTGCGGTCGTTCATTCCCATCCCGTCAGTTGGCGGCGCTATTTTTGCAAAAAAAGTATTTTTCAGATGATCAATCTCAAGAAAAAATTGAGTGCTGAAGTCAGCAAATCTGGAAAGGTGAAAATCGACGATGTGGCCCGCTTTGCGAACGTGTCACCCGCCACCGTTTCGCGTGTGCTCAATCACCCTGACATTGTTCGGGAAGAACTTCAGGCTAAGGTTCACGCTGCCATCAAAGCGCTTTCCTACACGCCGGATAACGCCGCACGGGCACTTATGTCGAGACGCAGTCGCGCAATAGGCATCGTAGTCCCCACGTTGAAGACTAGTATTTTTGCAGAGGGGATAGAAGCGCTTCAAGTTCGGCTGTCAGAAAGCGGTTACACCCTTCTAATCGCCGCATCACAGTACGACCCCAACCGTGAAGTTCAAGAAATTCGTACCTTGGTTGAAAGAGGGGTCGATGGTATTGTTCTCGTTGGTAATTCACATATGTCCGAGGCTTTTGAAATTATTCGACGGCACCAAATGCCTGTCGTTACGACATACGTGAAACACTCACCGGATGGCGTGCCGGCTATAGGGATTGACAATGAAAATGCCATCTTTCAACTCACTCAGCACCTACTGCAAATCGGACATCTAAATTACGGCGTAATCGTCAATACACAAGCATCGAGTGATCGTTCACGTGCACGCCTAGAAGGCATCAATAGAGCCCTTGGCGGCGCGGGCATCTTTTTGGATGAAGCCCATGTCGCCAAATCTAACCACTTGGTCCTCAATGGACGTCAAGGCCTACGTGACTTGTTGAGGCACGACCCTGCAATCACGGCTGTCATTTGCACAACTGATACGCTCGCCTTGGGAGCACTCGCTGAAGCTAAGGCACTAGGCCTCCAAGTGCCGAAAGATTTGTCTATTACAGGTTTTGATGATATCGAGTTGGCGGCTCACCTTGAGCCAGCCCTAACTACGATTAGGACGCCGGCAAAGGATATTGGGAGGGTAGCAGCTGACTATTTGATTGCCGTAATTAACGGGACTCCGGCTCCTGAAGATCTGACACTTCCCTTCGAAGTGGTGTTGCGTGCGTCAACTTCCAGGCCCCGCAACAAGCCATTGCGCGCTGACCTTTTGAGTCGTTAACTACTTTGGCGCGGTTGTATGAATCGCCGTGGGCTTTGTAGACGGCCAAAGCGCGCATGAAGACGCCAACGCGGTGAGCTGCAATTGGCGACCTTTTTTCGCCTTGACCGTGCAATGACCGTGTAATAAACTGGCTTGGCACGGGAGCAAAGAGCCACCAAAATGCTCTAGCGATGACAATTTCCACCGCCAAAAGTGGGAAAAGCACTGAAAAAATCAGTGCTTTTAGTGTTGGATCAGCTGTCTGAGGCTTGTATCCGATTTTTTCGGATTAACAGAAAACCTGGCTCCTGAAAAACCCTTATAAATCAATGACTTATATAGGTAAAATGGCACCGTGTAATAAACCGTGTAATGAGCCATTTTGTTGCATTATTTAACAAACTGAATTTTTGCCGGATTTTCACTCGGGTCGGATTGAGAAATCAGGCGGGGCAGGGAGATTTCACTCGGGCAGCGGAACTTCATGCCAGCAACACCACAAAAGATCCAAATAAAAAAATCGCCCAAATCCACCAAACGGCTTCTTGTCGGTACATGATGTACACGAAACCAAACCAAACAAGAAAGTTAATCATGAGCAAGCAGTCATGTTGGAGAACGATGTGGAATGGATAGCTGGACTAGCGATTTGGATATTGATTGTCAGCTTCGTACTGTATTTTCTGCCGACGATGATTGCCGTAGCCCGTAAGCATCGCAATGCACTGCCGATTTTCATTCTTAATTTATTTTTGGGATGGACATTTCTAGGGTGGATTGTGTCCTTGGTGTGGTGTTTTACGGCGCAGGATCGAGACCAAAATCAGCGCGCGTAATTGGGTCCTACTAACTGCCAACGGAGGCAAGCCAACACAACGTATTGACAAGCGCCATCTGTTCAGCCGTCTTGCAATTCACGTCCATCAGTGCCGGGCTGGCCACCAAAATGGCTACAGACTTTGCCCGGGATATGGCCACGTTGAGCCTGTTCTTGCTGAACAGAAATTCGATGTCTCTGGGTAAATCATCTCCGCTGGATGTAGCCATGGAGACGATCACCACTTCGGCTTCCTGACCCTGAAACTTGTCGACCGTTCCAACCCGGGCATCAACTGGCAGTGATAGCGAGAGCTTATTCACCTGCATGTTGTAGGGAGACACCACCAAGATGTTCTTCGCTGTCATAGGGTGCACAGAACCATGCTCGTCTGTGTACGACTGGTTCAACAGGCTCTCAAAAAGAGCTTTGACCACGCGGACTTCTTCCGTGCTGTGCTGGGTGCAGGCTTCGTGTGACACCGGCATGAACCGTATTCCAGCTGCAAGCAATGCCGGATGTGCGTCAGGGCTCAGCACCAACTGGCGCTGTGCGTTTCGGCTCTGAGGAAACAGCCTGCCGTCGTACACCGCATCTGAGATGAACTGGCAGACCTTGGGATGCATTCTCCAGGTCGTACCCAGAAAAATCCCTTTATCTGGGGCAATAGTGGCCTGGTCCTTAAGCAAAAAGTCCAATAC
>Ga0164295_10002370_pt1 | contig 15518 bp, 10 predicted proteins | sample GEODES006metaG_FD_111798 | JGI IMG/M metagenome (GOLD analysis project Ga0164295, IMG submission 111798) | Oligotrophic lake water microbial communities from Sparkling Lake, Wisconsin, USA - GEODES006 metaG | ecosystem: Environmental > Aquatic > Freshwater > Lake | place: USA: Sparkling Lake... | reverse complement strand
GCAGCAGCAGCAGCAGCAGCGGCAACAGCAGCAGCAGCGGCGGCGGCGGCAGCAGCAGCGGCAGCAGCAGCAGCAGCGGCAGCGGCAGCGGCGGCGGCGGCGGCGTCGGCAGCAGGCTGGCGAACGCTTCGGCCATGCGCCGGTGCCGCGCACGCCGGCTCGCCGTCGCTCTGTATGAGCGTTTCCTTCTCACACCGCCGAGTGCTGCGCAGCGGTCGTCTTCACACTCGCCGTCTTCACACTCATCGGCGTGGTCGCGGCCGCAGTCTCCTCGGCTCGAGGTATGGGGCTTCGAGATGAAACCGTCGCATGCAAGTGCTCACCACGGCGCCCTCCCCACAGGTATGGGGCTTCGAGATGAAACCGTCGCTCACGCCCGAAGCGCCGCTGCTGTACAATACGCATGCGTTCTGCTCGCGAGCTCACTCGTGCGTTGGAGGCGGCTGCCACAAAACCTCGGACTTTGCCGTCGAGGAGAAGGGGCATCATGAGGCACGGCTCGGGCGCAGGGGCGCTTCCACGGGTGCGATTCGGCGCATCTTGCGACGGGCGCCGCCCCTTCCGCGCGCATCCAATTGGGGATACAGTTACGCGGGGAACGCGTGGCAGCTGTGGACGCGACTCGAGTAGCGGTTGGTAAGGAGGTAAGCACACGGTCCCAGGGCCAGGAGGCTTGGAGTATGGACTCAGCCTTGAGAGGAAATCCTCGTGTGTGTTGAGGAGTTCCTATGAATGGGAGAAGAGTCTAGAGTATCTGACGAATGGTGACGACCGGTTCACTGTGCTTCCACATTGAGCAGCCTGTAAACCGGAACGCGTTGTGTTGACGAGGGCTGGGTGGCGGAGGGCGGAGCCGCGCCGGGCGCGCCGTCCTTTGAGCACATAAGAGCACATGCCTTTGAGACGATGGTGTGGTTTGAGCGCGAGGGGGACTGCGACGAAAGAAAGACATACGGTCATTCACAGCCAATGTTTACCATTCGATTCACAGTCCCCGAACCCACGCACAGAGAACACGCGCCGTTTCCTCGGTGTCGCCGTCCACACCGAGAGCAAAGATGCGGGAGCCTCTCAAGGCCTTCGCCTTGCTCATCTTAGCCAGCGTCGCCACGGGCCTCGCGCCTCGCTCGGACTGCATGCTGACCACACCTTCGGGGACCCTTCAGGGTTTCTTCGATCCGACTCGGGGCCTGTGTAATTACCGTGGAATCCCCTATGCAAAGCCGCCGCTCGGAGACTTGCGCTGGCGCTCTCCGGTTCCCCACGGCCCGTGGCAAGGCCTCTTGAAGGCGACCGCGTTCGGGAGCATTTGCATCCAGACTCCCCAGAGCTGGAACACCGTGGAGAACAAAGATAAAATGTCGGAGGACTGCCTATTCCTCAACGTGGTCGCGCCTCCGCAAGGGGCCGAACCGTCGCGTCCCCTTCCCGTCGTCGTGTACTTCCACGCGGGTGAGTTCTCCGTTGGCGCCGCGTGCGACTTGGAGAGCGATCAGCCGTGGTCCGATGACGTCATCCTCGTCACGCCAGCCAGCCGGCTGGGCTTGTTTGGCTATCTTGGGGCCGCCGACCTCCGCGGGCGCACTTCCGACGGGTCCACGGGCTCCTATGGCGTGGAGGACCAGCGCGAGGCACTGCGCTGGGTGCAGGCGAACATCGCCGCCTTTGGCGGCAACGCCTCCAACGTCGCGATCATGGGCGAATCGTCCGGAGGGGCCGCCGTCGGAGTGCACCTCACGCTCAACAAGTCGTGGGGACTCTTCCACAAGGCGATTGGCGAGTCGCCCGGCCTGACGCAAGTCAAGTCGCTCGAGGACGCCGAGCTCAACTACCAGTACGTGCTGGGGGCGCTGCTGGCGCTCAAATCACCCGGCTGCGTGCACGACGACAGTGACGAGGCGTCGTATGCGACGTTTGAACACACGGAGCTTCAGATGTCCGAGTACGGTCCGAGTGGGCATAGCTCTTCCGTGCTCGAATCGCATGTGGGCTGGGACTATAAGCAGGCCGCGGCGGCGTGCGGCGCGCTGCCCAATTGCCACGGCTTCAACATCCTCGTGACCGCCGCCAACACCACCGTGTACCTCGTCAACACGACCAAGCTCTTTGACGTAACCGTCCGGAGCGCTCTGCCCGCAGGCCAGTCCGTGACCGCGTACCTCAAGGCGGCCGCTGGAGGGGCGAAGGGCGTCCAGTGCTTGGTGCAAGCGGATGCGAAGGTGCTGATGCAGGGGATCAACTCGTATGCCCCGAGGGCTGACACCTTCCAAACCGACACATGGGCGCCGGTCCTCGACGGGGTCGCTTTCAAACGGTCCATCATCGACTCGATCGTGGCGGGAAATGTCGCCCCCGGGGTTCCGCTGCTGGCGGGCTCGAATATGGACGAGGGGACGATCTTCATGGGCCTCGTGCCGACGATCCGGTGCAATGCGAGCGCCGACGACTTTCTCGCCTGGGCGAATGCCTTCTACGGTCCCACCCTCGGCCCTCTCGTGCCGCCCGCCTACGCGGCACTCCGCCAGCCGGTCCCGCGCTGCCAGAGCCAAGCTCCTGGCCCGCCCGGAGACGGCAAGTACTACATGGCGGCGATGCGCTCGGCGGGTGACTTTGCGATCACGTGCGCGGTGCGCACCGCCGCGCAGCAGATCCAGCAGCGCGGCGGCAGCGTGTTCACGTACTACTTTACACACCAGCCTGCCAGATCGGATAATTATCAGGGCCTTGACACGCTCGGGGCATTTCACGGCGCCGAGGTGCCCTTTGCATTCGGGTATCAGCCCGAGCTAGCCAACGACGCCGAGCGCACCCTCGCGAAGCAGATGGGATGCTACTGGCGCAACTTCGTCTGGACTGGAGATCCAAACACGCAGCCCGTCGGAGGCACCGGCCCGTGCAGCGACCCGGCAAGCTTTCCCACTGGCCTCCCCACATGGCCGCGTTTTGTCGCGGGGCCGCAGGAGCAAACTATGGTCCTTGATGTGGGCAAAGTGGCACCTGAGGCAGGGCTCAGTGTGGACACCTGTGACGTGTTCAAAAAGGTGCAGAGCGCCGTCTCGAGCTGGTGGAGGCATGCGCCGCCGTGAGCGCCGCCGCGGGGGAAGCTCGATCAAAGCTCGTGAAACACATTTCGTGACCGCATGAAGTGCCCGTTATACCGCGTCTGGGACGGTCACGGCAGAGCGAAAAGCGCCACAACGGGCCGTTGTGCGTTGAGCCGGCGGGCGCATCATGGACGCAGTCCGGAGGCTCTCGATAGTCAGAGTATGTAGTCTGTAGACTTCTGACCCCACTCAAGACCCCACCTGGCACCTCCAGTAGGGTACAGAACGTTTATGTGATGGGCGTCAGTTAACGGACCAAACGAGTAAGGGACTCAGGAACAGGATTGGGTGCGCGCGGGGACTGGGACTGGTGCAGCTACTCAGCGTCACTAGATTGTAGATAATAATTCGAACGGAGTGGAGAGAAAGGCGTCCGGCTCCGTACAACCCGGACCGATCGCCGATCCACGCCGCGTAGTTATAAGCGTTTCCGTTTGCCTTTGCGGCCCCGAAGCATGTTATGCGTGGTGAGAATCCATCGTCCAACAAAATATCGCGACGAGCTGTTACTGTTTCTTGTTACGTTATTAGCACATTTGCCCCAACGCCTCGCTCCGGCCTCCGCCGCATATAGAGAGACCGCGGAGGACGGTCACCTCAGAGCACAGAGGAGAGGACGCCCGCAAGCTGCCCTGGCACGTGTATGCGCGCTTTTTGCGCGCGGGTTGTGCCGGCTGTTGTGTCGGCTGTTGTGTAGTGCCCTGGGCAGCCCGCACCGTCTCTCAGACTCTTCAGTGGCCGACGACCTCTTCACGGCTACCTCACGGCTCATCTTTGAGCAGGTAGGGCGGTTCAAGCTCCGGAAGGTCGTCGATCCGCTTGAACGAGCCGCCTCCTCCTAGCAGACTGTCGACGAACGCATTCATCAGCGACGTGTCCAGCCCGCCCTCGAGCCGGGCGAAGCGTGGCCGTTTGCCAGCCTTGACAGCCACCACTGTGGGCAGTTCGGACGGTTCAATCCCAAACGCCGCCAGGAAGGCTCCCTGCTTGGCCGCGCCGACGCACCCGAATGAGATTGGGTCATTCGCATGACGCTTCGCAAGCGCGGCGATGTTGTGCTGGCAACCGTACCCGGCTTCGTTAGGCTGGATCGCGAAGATGCATAGCGGCTTCGCCTGCACGCCATAGCAGCGCAGCGGCAGCGTCTCGTGTGTGAACTCCTCGAGCGTCACCGGCGCCGCCTTTCGCGGACGGGTGGGCTCCGGGAAGGAGGGCAGTGGCGAGCGCTCCTCCTCCGGCACGCCTGCCAAGACGCCGTCCACAAAGGCACGCACCGCTCGCGTCCGCTCACCTGCGCCACCCTCGCTCAGGCGTTTGTCGAACCGTTTATAGTACCCACCATCGTCCGCGGGGACTGCCATGATCAGCGTGCCACCCTCTGGCACACCCTCCGTGAGCCCAAAGCGCGTGGCCGCGCTCTTGGCATCCTTGCCACCCTTGATCGCGACGAATGCAACCTTCTTGGTGCGGCCCTCCTTGTACTTCATCGCTGCCGTGGAGAACCATGAGGGCGCCTCATTTGCCTCCTCGTCGTCGAGGAGCAGCAGCAGCTTCGGAATGCCCGCGTCCCTGGAGTGAACATGGAGCCAAACGTCCACGTATTTGATGAGCGGCGCTAGTGTGCTCGCCTTCTTGGACGCGGCCGGCTCCTCCTTTTTGGCTTTCGCGTCTTCTGCGCATGCGACGGTCGCGAGCAAGAAGAGGAAGAGCTTGCTCGTCATCCCGTGCGCGGAGCGCGCGTGTATGGAACCACCGCGAGCACCAGGTCGCGAGCACCGCGTCACACTTGAAGCGCGGACACTCTTGACGAAACGCACGAATCCGTGCACGCGTACACTTTCACACCGCGTTCGAGTATTTAACGCCAGTTCTCCCAATTTGAAAATTCACACACAGTCGTCCACAATGGAGGGCGCGACATCGGCGCCAGCGTCGCCGAAGCCCCTGCAGCTCGCACTGCTGCTACACGGCAAACTCGGCTCGTGGTTCGCATCGAGCAGCGAAATTGCAGGTGCACAGCGTGCGGGTGGCACGCCAGCCTTGCTGTCGAGCACCACGGCGATCCGTGCCTTTGCAGCCTTCACGCACGCGTCCTTTGACAGGCACGTGGTGCAGCCAGCCGCTCGATCCGGCGCGTCTCTACGCGTCGTCATCCATTCGTGGAGTCCGGAGGTTGGCCCGACACTTGATGCCTTGTACAGACCGGCTGCGAGCGCCCACGAGCCGCCGCTGGCGGAGCTCAAGAAAGTGGCCTCGCAGCACCTCTCGATGCGTCGCGCTCACGACCTCCTGAGCAAGCTCGCAGGCCCTCCAGCCGCACTGGTCATGGTCGCGCGCCTCGATCTGCTGCTGTTCCGAGACGTGCCGCTGGCAGCCATGGCCGTGCCCGCTGGGGGAGCGACGACGACGTCGTCATCGCCGGAGAGGCCGCCGTCATCCATGGCTGGCGGCGTGCTCTACCTCCCTCACATGTGCCTGCCATCGCGGCTGCGGCTTCCGCGCGCCCTTGCCGACGCCGAAGCCCAGGTCCTCAAGCGCACGTGTTCGGGCGAGGCGGCGTGGCGGCGACAGGTCGGCATCGCCACCGGCCGGCGCATGCTTCCAGCGCAGCTCTCTCATTGGCCACAGTCGGGCGTCTTCCCCGCCAAGATACCCGTCGCTGAGGACTTTACACTCTTCGTGCTCGACTACTTCTTCGTCGGCACGGCGGACGTCGCCACATCCTTTGCCCGGCTCGACTTGCGCGACCTCTCAGCGCGCCTGCGCCGCCGCTTGGGCAGCCGAGCATTTCCCCACTGGGCCCATCTTTATTGGGCCGAGCACGTGACGCGCACGCTCGTCCCGTCGGGCGTCACGCTGCGCTTTGCGCTCATTCACGAGGTCGACTTCACACTCGGCCGCTTCTGGCGCCATGGGGCCGACTGCGTCGCCGCCGTCGTGCCGCCGCCGACGGCTGCGTCGCCCATAGCGGGTGGCGCCGACGGCGTCTGGGCGCGCTTTGCGAATGTGAGCGCCTTGGCGGCGGAACTCCGAGGTTCCGCAGGCGACGCTGCCCTCGCCTCGAGCGCGCTCACGCAGCAGTGCCCCTCGCGCTTCATGTCTGGCGAACGAGTGCTATGCCCTTGGTTTAGCAAGGCCTGCGCTGCGCAACAGCCGGCGACGCTAGCCATGGCGGAGAGCGCCGGTCGGTTTGCCGCGTCGGCCCAGCTGCCGCCTCGCCAGCTTCTCAGGGCCGAGCGCTGCCTGACGCTCACTTGTCTCACGTACAATGGGACGGCTCGCAAGCGGAGGCGTGGCGAGCAGGCAGACCTTCATTATCCTCGACAGCCTCATCACCGCACCGGGGAGGGCGTCTCAGCGCCACTCAGCCGTCGACAGTTGAGAGCAGGGACAGGCCAGCCTATCAGGTAGTTGTCCGTTCGGCTTAGGAGCCTCCTAGTCTCGTGCATGGTGCATGCACCAGCAGCCCTGTGAGAAGATGTTCAAGTATGAAGTAAAGACTCGTGAGATTCGGAACGCGACGACCTACCGCGTACCGGCGGCTACGCGTCAACCGACTCCGAAACCCGGACTGCCGCGAGCTCGTCGCGAGCCCCTCTGCGGCAATTACACCTCAGACAGATAAAGAATCACCATGGGGGACGATGATGCACCGCAAACCAACGTCGAGGGCGGGCCGCCGCTCGGCGCGGCGCTCGCACCTCCATCCGACACATGGTCCGAACCGCACCCACCGCCTCGCCCTCGGGCTCGGCCTCGCCAAACAGACCCTCGCGCGCGCGGTGCGGCACGTCGCTCGTCGGGTCGCACGCGCTCCCAACTGTCGTGACGCAAATAAACGCAGCCCCTCCGTGGCATTGCCACCGCCGCACCTCAATAGAGATGTGGACGGCGGGAGACAATTAGGGAGTCGAGCCGTGCCGTCTAAATTAGGAAGTCGAGCCAAGCCTTCCACTACTCCTCGGAGTACAAGCCAGTCGCGACTGGGACCCTCCCCGTCATGCGTAGTATACGCGGTCTTTCATCGCGAGGTGCAGATCCGCCCGCGAACCGCTCGAGCCGTTGCTTCCGTGGCTGCTCGTCGACTGCAGGTCCCACTCGCCATGGCGCTCCCGGAAGGCCGCGTCATAGTATGGCCCGAGCGCCGCGGCGAGATGCGCATAGTAGAGGTGTGCTGGCCGGCTCACGATCTTCGTGGCACGTTGGTACAGGTGGCATAGGTCCATAGAGAAGCGCTGCAGCTCGTCGGGCGACAGCCGCGCGTCGTTCACGAGGACGTGATAGTGCGAGACGCGGCCCGAGCCTTGGAGGACGTGGTGCGGCTTCGCGTACCACTCAAATGTGCCGGCACCGGTGATGTCCCGGTCCACCACCGTGCAGACCGGCACGTCGTCGAGACCGCAGCCGTTGCCGCTGCCGTTGCCGCCGCCCTTGCCGCCGCCCTTGCCGCCGTCACCCTTGCCGCCGCCCTTGCCGCCGCCCTTGCCGCCACCTCCGCCGCCCTCGGTGGCAAGGCGCGTCTTCGTGCGCATTTGCGTGACGATGAAGACGAGCTGGATCGGCGTGCCGCCGTTGAAGTCCATGCACGCACGCGTGACCTGCTCGATCTCCTGCTCGGCCACCGCCTCAAACTGGTTGTGTGCGACGCCGTCGCGGAAGAAGACGATGCGCCGCGGCGGTCGGCCGCCGGTTTTGAAGCAGTTGGCGCGGCAGAACTCTTTGAGCAGTTCGGTCATCGTATCGTACAGAGTGTGCACAATCTCTTGCCGCTGCTTGCGCACTGTCTTGCCGTCCGCCGTGCGCACGTCCACCATCTCCTGCGCCGTGACTACAGTACGCATGGTGACGCACTGCATATCGAGCGACGCGACGACGGCGGCAAAGGATGCGCCACTCGAGCCAGGCGAGGCATGATGCACGTCGAGGCCGACGACCATCGTGCCCTCGGGCACCTGCATCAACAGGATGAGGCGATCAACGGCGATCAATTGAAATCAATCGCAATCAACTGCATCATCAGGCTGAGGCTGCCGACCCGCTCCGCAATCAATCGCAATCAGTGGTGATCACCTGCATCATCAGGCTGAGGCCCTCTTCGCGGCTGCCGACCCGCTCCGGTGAGATGGCGTAGCAGTTCTCGCCACCGAGCTTGAGGTTCATCTTGAGGAGAAGCCCGGCGGCGTACTGCGGGTCATTGGCCATCTTCTTCTTATCGCCCACCTTCAGGGCCTTTGAGACCTGGACGCACTGTACGGGGATGCCGCTGATCGTGTGCGACCACCGCTTGAGCGCAGGGAAGACGTAACGGCCGTTTTCGCCGGCCGAGTCGCTGATGATCGCGAGGAGCATCCCAATCTTGTGCCCCGGGCTCTCGCGCTCGAGGCGCGCCACCTGATGAGGGAGGCAATCAGGCGCACTCAGGTGCAACCAGAGGCAATTAGGGGCCATCAGGGAGCGCTCGAGGCGCGCCACCTCATCGCTCAGAAACTTCTCGGCCTTGATGACGGCGCCGGGCTGCATCGCACCGTAGGCCTTGATGGGTGCGTCGCCGACGATGGGGCCGAGGCGCATCTGGCGCTCGCCAGCAACCCTGGACAGCGTGTTGATGAAGACGGCAATCTCGGCGCCGCGCATCTGCTCGTCGGAGACGCACTGCACCATCGCCCAGCCGGCGCACTCTGCTGGCCGTTTGAACGGAACGTTCCGAAGGTTCCAAGAGCCGCGATGGTCGGGCTGATACACCTGGTTGCCGTAGCGCAGCGTGCACGGCTGGAGCACGCGCCCCGTCGTCCTCACGCTCTGTGGGTCGACTTCGATGCCAAAGTCCTCGCTGAGGCGCCGCTCTTGCGTACTCGGCGCGTACTCGGCGCGCACGATCTCATCGATCTTGGGGAAGCGGACGTGCGGCTTGATGGCGGTCTGGCGTATCATCTCCTGGAGCATCTCCGGGCTCGTCTCCTGAACAGGCTGGCCGGGCAGGATGCTGAGGAACTCGAGCGGCACCATGCAGCTGCCCGGGTCCGTCTGCGAGCCGACGAGGACGCACGGCCAGTCGGGGCGCGTGACGGGAAAGCTGGGGAAGTTGCGCGCAAACCACTCCGCGACCGTCGTCCACGTGGGCGTCTCGCAGCGCTCTTCGATGGGCGATCTCCTCGGGATGGTCCCATCTCGGCAGCGCGCGCACGCGCCGCAGACCTCCTGGAAGCGTGCCTCGTCGCATCGGCACGTGTCGAGGCCTCGCACCGTGTAGTTCATCAGCGGCATGCGGCCGTCGGCGCTCATGCGGTGTCTGGACGAAACCTTGACGTTTCGCGCCCCCTCTGTGAGCTTACGGTTGATCGAGGGTATGGGGATGCCGCTGAGGCGTGCGTGCTCGCCGCGGCCGGTGAGCTCGAGTTTCGCCACACGCAGCTTGTCCGCCATGAACCGGTACAGCTCGGTAGACGCGAGCATGCACGACGCCGCGCGGTCGACCTGCAGCCTCGGTCCACTCGCCGTGTACACGACCGCGGTGCGGTAGCCGAGCCAGAGCTCGCAGAGACCGCCGGCGATGCGGTTGCGCTCGGCCCACGGCCGTGTGCTCCTCTCAAGTGTCGCGTCGTAGAACGCATCGCCCAGCACCTTGCACCGGCGCGCCGACTGTGCGCGCAGGACGACGTCGAGTACCATCATCTGGACGCGCGCTGCAGACCCGCCGACAGCCGAGTGGAAGCGCTCGAAGTCGACGAAGGCGCCTTCGTAGCCGGCGCGCGTGAGTGTGAGCGTGCCGCCGAAGCGCCGCGCGCCGCCGCGCCGCCCCGGCTCGACTGCCGGCGGAGAGCGCACCAGCTGGCCGTGCTCGGTCCGCGCCCAGCCAGCAGCGGCCGCCTCGTCCGTGAGCGTAAGCTCACCGTTGGCGACGAGGAGGATGGCCTTGCCGTCGTACGCGCAGCCAGTGACCGGAGGCGGCGCGAGGAGGTGCAGCAGCGCCTCGCCCACGATGTGCCGCCGCGTCTCCGCCAGCTTCACCTCTTCTCCGCGTCCTGACTCCAGCCTCACGTCGTACTGCACGACGCGCAGATGCGGGTTGACGCGGACGCCGTAAAAGTTGGTCACGACCTCAATGGTCCGGCCGGCACCGCCGCACTGGCCGGCGCCGAAGATTTGCCCATCGAGCCGCCGCCGCTTCGGCGCCGCCGCCGCCTCGGGCTCGATACCATGGCCTCGGCCACTGAAACCGTCGCCCATTGCTCCTTCGCCCCGGACCACACCGGGTGGCGCAGGCGGCGGAAGTGCGAACGTCGCCGGCGCCGGCGGCGTGATCGGTGCCTGCGTGATCGGCGCCTGCAGTTTGCAGACTAAGTCGCCGGTCAAGAAACGGCGACCCATGGTGTCATCTTGGTCACACAACTGTGTCACGTAGATGACACTGCCGTCATCGAGCTGAGCTTTGCGAGGAAGACGGTTGTGGCAGAACTTATTCATGTTTTTCTGACTTTCTGATGACTTAGCCCGAAGAAGAAACACGGCAGTGCTGGTTGGGATGGCATCTTGTTGAGCATCGGTGAATATCAGCTCGCGTGGCAGCCTGGCTAGCGTTGCAGGATCACCGATGGCGGTGGACGTGGCGACCTTCCTGATTTCCCCCTTGGACGACAATTCTTTGATGATGATCTCAGTCACATTGGCGGAGGTAGCCGGAGGGTTCATGGCGTTCGGTCAAGCGTCCCTCTCCGTCCCTCCACAGGTCTTCAAGGCACCACTCAAGCACCCGTGCTCGAAAAAAACCTTTTTAGGAAAAGTGGCAGGTGTGTGTTCACACTCTAAGGGGGTTGAAATAAGTCTGTTCGTGTGCATCATAGCAGACCGTACCATACTGTATGGTCCCCTCTCACACCTGTAAGTACGCGCCCATCTCGTTCGGGTTCACTATACACGGCATCCCTATAGAGACGTACGTGCGTGTACTAGACGTACTATGGTCCAGTCGCCAAATAAAGCTACAGCCTACACGCCAGGAGCTATACCGGCCCCAGGCGCACGGGGTGGCCTCTGGCCTCGAGCCTGCCGCTCAGATCCGTTGGACACAACAACATGTCAAGCAGCTCGAGCTTGCTTGATTGGCGACGGCGGTAGAGACGGCGGCGCTGCTGGCGGGCGCAGGTACGAGCGCAGCTGCGGCGCGCGAAGCAGTGCGAGCTTGAGAAGGTCGAGGAGCAGGAGGCACGAGGCATCGTACAGCCAGACGAAGAGCACGTCGGGGAGCTCGAGCCGGCAGATCTCAAGCGTGGGAACGCCACGGCTGAGTGTAAAGCCGATCACGAGCTGTGACAGGAGCGCCGAGAGTGCCAGAGGCGGCGCGGCGCGGTTGGCGAAGGAGAGGGCAGGTCCGTCGGTGCGCGCCACGAAAATGAGCAGTGCGGACGAGTTGGAGAGCTGAAGGAAGAGCAGCGACTGAAGGTAGCCTTGCCTAATATGGGAGTCAGCCGAGTTGCCTAATATGGACGCCGACGGGAGCATCGCAGCGGCGAGGCAATAGAAGAGAGCACTGCTGAGGGCGAGGCCGAGGCCGAGAGCATACCTGTGGGAAGAGGCAGGCGCCGTGGTGAGCGTTTGCATGCACTGCTGAGGGCGAGCCCGAGGCCGAGCGCATACGAGACGATGAGGAGCGGCGCGATCTCGAGCCGCTCGGGTGCGGAGGAGGCGGACTGGTTATCGTACGCGATGCACACGATCGTGAGGTCGTGCGCGAGGGCGAGGACGATCACATAAAACGGCTCAATTGTCTGGTCGTACACGGCGGAGACGATGCACAGAAAGCTGACCAGCTGCACCGTCAATGCGACGCGGTAAACGACGTACGCACGCAGCCTTCGGAAGATGCGACGCGACTCGACGATCGCCGTGTGGATTGGAGCCAGCCCAGGGGCCGTGAGCACAATGTCCGCGGCCATCTGCGCGTCATCAGCGGTCATCGGTGGTACTCATCAGATGTCATCAGCGTCAATCAGCGTCAATCAGCGTCAATCAGCGTCAATCAGCGTCAATCAGCGTCCACCTGCGCGGCTGACGTGGACCCCGCGACCGCAATGCCGATCTGAGCCTGCTTGAGAGCGGGAGCGTCGTTGACGCCGTCGCCCGTCATACCAACCACGTGCCCAGCCCGTTGCAGTGCGGCGACCACGAGCCGCTTCTCCGCAGGCAGCACCCCAGCAAAGCCGTCACTCTCCTCGATGAGGTGCTCGCGCGCCGCGACGGCCTCGGCCGACTCCTCCACCGCCGCGGCCCCCGAGTCCCCCCGTGGCCCGTGGAGCGAGGTCCCGAGCTCGCCCCGTGCCGCGCGAGCGGAGCGCAGCGTCGAGGCTGCTCGGATATTGACGCCGATCCCGACGAGTCGCGCGAGCTCCCGTGCAATTGCTGGCTGATCGCCTGATGAGAGAGTCCATCAGAATCCAATTAGAATCCAATTAGAATCCAATCAGAGTCCAATCCGAATCCAATCCGAATCCAATCAGAGTCCACCGGCGGATCACCTGTGATCATCTTGACGCTCACGCCGCGCGCCTTGATCTGACTCAAGCTCGCCGCGCTGTCCTCCCGTGGAGGATCGAGCAGTGGGAGGGTGCCGACGTACTCCCACACACCGCCGTTGACGCTCACCGCCACGCCGAGCGTCTTATACCCAGCTCGCCCAAAGCTTTCATCGAGAGCTTCGACCCTCGCCCGTGTCACTGCAAGGTCACGCACTTGCCACTCTCCAGCCGCGGCGGCGCGCCCCGCTGGCGGGGCCACGAGCACCCCCGCCACCAACTCACCGGCGACCAGGACCGCCGAGGTTGCACCTGATGAGGGATCCAATCATGACTCATCAGCGGTCATCAGCAGCCGAGAGGCCAAGAGGACGTCTGCGATCGCACCCTTAGCCACGGTCATCTTGGTCGCGAGGGGGAAGAGTGCTGTCGGGCGAGGCAGCTCCACCTCGGCCACGGTGCGGCGCAACTCCGGTCGGAAGCCATGGTAGCGCACCTGATTGGTCGAGGCAATGCGAGGCACTTAGAGGCCATCAGACGCACTCAGATTCGCAATCAAACGCAAATCATGGCCACGCACCGTCCTGTACTCTTCACGCAATCGGTGCAGCGCCTCAGCCGGATCACGCCACGCTCCGCTGCCCGCCTCTGCGGCCGCGTGGTGAGCATACGCCTGCGCTACCGCCACGTCGATCGCATCCTCGGCACTGGCCTCGTTGCTTGCAATCGCGGCGAGGGTCAGCAGCTGCTCGACATTATAGCGGCTGCTGACGCACGTCGCTTTTTCGACCATCACCGCCATCGCGCCGGTGGTGAGCGTGCCCGTCTTATCAGCGCACAGCACGTCCATGGTCGCGATCTCCTCCATCGCACTCAGGTGCGTCACGATCGCCGCCTCCGCCGCCATCCGCTGCGCCCCAACCGCGAGCGTCACCCGCAGCACGAGCGGCATCGCGACAGGCACGGCCGCGATCAGCAACGAGATGCACATCTGCACCACGCGATTGACATCCTGGTGTCGCCGCCAGCCCAACTGGAGCGCGAGCAGTCCGCAAATGGCCAGGAGCGTGAGCACGATGAGCACCTGGCTAGCCTGCTCGATCTTTTGCGCAAACAGACCCACCCGTTGGCCTCCCTCGTCGCGCACCGCCTGTGCCGCCTCTCCCATCATCGTGCGCATGCCCGTGCGCGTCACGATCGCATGGCACTCACCGCTCTTGATGACGGCGCCGCACCACAGCGCACCCGGTGCCACAGCCGAGTGGTCCTCCCCCGCCGCGCCGCTCGACGACCCGTGGCGGTCGCGTGGCACGAGCACCGGTAGGCTCTCGCCCGTGAGCGCCGCCTGATCGACCTCGAGCACGTCGCCGGAAGACCACTCGGCGTCGGCGGGCACGATGTCGCCGCCTCGCAGGCTGATGAGATCGCCGGGGACGAGCTCAGTGACAAGGACGCGTGTGAACCGGCCGTCGCGCCTACACGGCACCTTGCGCACCAGCCCCTCCTTGAGCACTGACATGGAGGCCTGCGTATTGCGCTCCTCGACGAAGCCCAGCGTTGCGTTCACGAAGAGCAACGTGAGGATGATCCCGACGTCTAGCCAGTTCTGCAGGCAAGCAGAGAGGAAGGCCGCCGCCTCGATCGTGAACGGCATCGTCCCTACAAAGTGCATCGCGAACATCAACCATGCGGGGACCTGCTTCTCGACGATCTCATTGCGGCCGAGCTCGCGCAGAAGCCATTGCGCCTCACGTGTAGTCAGTCCACTTATGCTGCCGCTGCTGCTACTGCTGCTGGAACCATCGGTAGGATGCAAAATCTTGGCAGCGATCGCCATAGCTGTAGGAGTCGCCATAAGTCAACCTTATCCTTATTGATGCACCTCCCACCCGCGCGTCCGAAGTGCAAAAAGAGCTTGCGGAATTGAATCCCGATCGCGGTCTAGTGTCTCTAGTAAAAAAACACCTTCGCGGGAAGCAAGGACACACACGGGACACAGGTGTGTGTATTCTGAACGGGCAGTAACAGTGCCGTATAGCACCGGTTGTCGCGTCTGTCATGTTAACGTTCACACACGGGCACACGGATTAATCACACCCCCCACAGGCGAACCTCAGTACCGGTTTGTCCCGTGTCCCGTGTGTGTCCCGGCTCCCCCCTGTGTCTTTTTACCGGTACCTCACAAACCCAGGTGTTCGCCACATGCCATCCCCATGTACCGGTACCGGTACAATGTGTGCCTTTGTGCGTCCGTGCGTCCGCGTGTCCTGTGTGAACGTTAACACGACAGACGCGACAGCCGGTGCTACGGCACTGTTACTGCCCGCTCCTGTGTGTGTCCCGGCTCCCCCCGGTGTCTTTTTACCGAAACCGACCAGGAAAACTCACGAGAATGTCGAGATGGCCTTTGGCTTTGCTGCCGGCATGATGGTCATGGCCGCGAGCCAAAACACCAAGGGGCACGACAAGAACGCCGAGAACGCCAAGGCCGCTTTCCCCAAGGAAGCACTCACAGAGGCGGAGCTCAAGCGGTGGGTCGTCAAGCCGGGCCAGAGTGTCCCTGTGATCGTGCGACCACCCCTGGGCTCAAACGTCAGCATCGAGGGGTACCAGTCAAGCGAGATGGAGCTGACGTGGCTGACTGGCGATATCGCAAATGGCACGTTGTGCGATCACGCCAGAAAGCCCGCGATCACCGCGAACGCTCAAACTTGGGTCGAGTACTCAAGTCAACGAGGCGTGTGGGCGCCTGACCAACGTCCAGCAGCAAAGCCAACGCCGCAGCAAACGAAGGTGCTCTCACACTTTCTCGTGCAAGGGCATCAGGAGCCCATCGAGCCGCTGCACGGTGTGGCGCGCCATCCGTTTGGGGTACCGACATGCGCCAAAAACGCCACCGGACATT
>Ga0164295_10002369_pt1 | contig 15520 bp, 12 predicted proteins | sample GEODES006metaG_FD_111798 | JGI IMG/M metagenome (GOLD analysis project Ga0164295, IMG submission 111798) | Oligotrophic lake water microbial communities from Sparkling Lake, Wisconsin, USA - GEODES006 metaG | ecosystem: Environmental > Aquatic > Freshwater > Lake | place: USA: Sparkling Lake... | reverse complement strand
GTAGCTGGTGAAGTGTAGAATGGTAGTGATGGAAACTGATGATGATGATGATGATGATGATACATGATGATGATGCATGATGATGATGATGATGACGATGATACATGATGATGAAGAATGATGATGTGATGATGATAATAAAGATGATGATGATAATAATGACGATGATCATGAAACAGCTCTGTCAGTTGTGATATATACTTTCTATCAAAACACGACAACTTATCATTTGCTTTTAAACAAACACAAATGCAGCGATTGACTTGTTAGTCACTATGAACAATATTGTTCTGATGATGACTGTAAGCTCTTGTAAAGTGTTAGTTAGCTTAAAGTTCTTGTTCTAAGATTGAATATTATATGTCATTCAAATCTAAAACACAATGGATGTGTCAAAGAGATGAATTATTGACATCAAACAATAGAATGAGCAAACAAAAAAAGAAGCAATTCAATAATATTGCTTGTTTGTTTTACATGGAAAGATCATTCAAAATTAAAATCAGGTATTAAATAATAATATGTATTTATCATCACATCATCACCCCCACATTTAATAATAATAATAATAATGATGTTAAAAATAATAACAATAAAACTAAAAAATACCCTCCTTCCTACATCATACCAGTCTTAGCTATATCTTCCTTCTGTTCATCAGTTAACCATCTTGATGGTAATGATGATGTTGCAGGCCATGGTCGTCTACCAACAGCTGATGGTGGTAGACCAGTCTCCCTTGCTATTACATCAGCAACTCTACACTCACAATTATAGTTCTCAACATCACCTTGACATACTCCCATACCAGCTCTAGTTCGTTTACGAATAGCTTGAGTGGAATCGATAGGTAAGCTACGATGTAACGCAGTTATCACTTCATATTCGGTAACTTTCTCACATTTACAAATCACATTTTCTTTCGAATTTTGAATTTTTCCTACAGGACCAACTTTAATTCCACGCCAACCATCTTTTGGAATAATTATTGGTGCACGAATTGGATTGAAATGTTCATTAATTATCATATTTAATCCAGCTTCTTCTTTTAATAATCGTATAACTTCTAATGCTATAGCTGGTGATCCAGCTAATCCTGGTGAATCAATACCTGCAACATTAATGAAATGTGGTGATACATGAGAGATTCCAATTACCCAATCACCAGTTGAATTCTTAGCTCTTGCACCAGCGAAGGTATGAATAACTTCTTTGATATCAAATGATGGGACTAAGTCTCTACACTTCGTGATGATATATCTCATGATATCTGAGGTAGTCTCTGCAGCAACTTCAGGTAAATGCTATTGATATCAGAATACATGAGTAAGTAGTATAGTAGTAAGTACTAGTAGTTAGACGAAGTAATATCAGTAGAGTAACAAATTTACGTAACCAATATGATCCCTCCATACATCATCATTATCATCATCATCATCTTATCATCATCACTATCACCCACATTATAACTATCATCATCATCATCATTATTATCATCATCCTCATCACGTTACTCACCATGTCACGAGCTGTAGGACCTAGAATCAGGTTACCCCATAGAGTTGTCTGTACCAACACTCCTTTGCCTAGTACCGGATGAGGGCATGGGAAGAGGGTTGTTCTTGCTAGATGTCCTTGATTTCGATTCAATAGGATGTAGTTGCCGATACGAGGCTTAATCTTGAATGAATGATCACCAATCATAGATGCGATCTTATCAGAATAGCAACCAGCACAATTGATAATATATCTAGTACGAAGCTTTTCTATCTCAATAGTTTGTCCTTGCATCACACTAGAACTACCAGAGCCACCAACTTTCATCTCATCTACTGTTACCTCTCGACCACCATCTCTACCAAGAGGTAAGATCTGAAATGAACTCTTCAATTGTTGTTGTTGTTGTCCTGATGATAATTGTTGCTTAGATTTAAAGCGATCTGTATAGATGGGTGCATGTTGAGTTACTTCCGGATAAGCGATTTTATAGATGGGAGTATATAATATGATGATAGCAGTTGATATGATAATGGTTACAAGTAATATCACTTGATTTGATATGAGTTGTTGATAGATGTCAGCATATTGTGGTAATACTTTAAATAAAAAGGGAAGGATGATCTTTAGGATCAGTCCTGTGATCGTAGCTCCAATGGTAGCCACTTGGATGAAGGTGGCTCCTAAGTTGGTACTGCTCTCTTTTTTGAGGACAGTTACCTTCTCATCACTCTTATTATTATCATTATTATTCTGCATCACATTAGAAATATAGTCTAATGGCTCCCAATGGTTCGCAGTGACAGTATACAATTGATCTATAGAGTCGAAATCTATAGATGTCACTTCACGCCTATAGTTGTGTGTTTTCATAGTTGTCATGTATAATAATAATACAATACATGTATGTCAGTCTTTGGATTGATGACAAATGAATCAATGATATGATAAGTGATTATGTCAGCATAATTCAATCATCATAATATTTATATTGAACATACTATATTCTACATAAAAGCTATATAACTTTATTTTGATATATCGTTAGAGCACTATCATCAATCAAATAATCGATCAATCATCACCTGATCCTTAACTCCACTCCATTATCTACAGCATTCTCAGCTAAAGCAATTGTATATTCATATGGTATCACATTGCCAGCATCCGGTGAATATAATGCTGCAGTGACATCAGGATGGACATGAGGTTCCATCGCTAACACCTCATCTCGTGTGAGGATCTGTAGTCTCTCTACACCATTCATCTTTCCTCTCTCTAATAACTCTTCAAGAACTATCTCTTCAGCCACACCACGTGCTAATACTAAGGAACCATTCCGTTGGTAACCAAAATGTAAATCTTCATCTAACTTAGGAAACATCTGATTACCAGGCCAACAAAACTTAGCGCGGACACTACCAGGCTTATCATCGAATCCTGCATGAACGATCCCACTATTCCCTTTAGTATTCATTATTCATAATTACAATAATACGCTTACAGCAGGGAATATAAAAGAATCAATTTATTAATTTTCATTATGTGTTATATGCAAAATAATATGCGATAAATGTGATTGATATGATAAAACCCTCAAAGCATCAATCATCTTGTTCTATTACCTTTGGTTGCTCCTTGAGTGACATCATCAGCAGCTTCAAGTATCAACACAGAGCAAGTTGTCTTACTTAGCTCTCGTGCGATTGCCGCACCGATACAACCAGCACCAATGATGATCACATCATAGGTTCCATCTTCTTTCTGTGATGTATGTCTTGATCTAGATCTTGGACATGTATGACAACTCTTATTACATTTATCTGAACTATTCTCAAATAATGACTCTCTACTTGCGCACTCTTCAATGGGAAGCCATTCTCCTCCTAGATACACTCCTTTCACACCGTGTTGATGAACTACTTCCTTCGTCATGACGTTCTGACAATTGGAAATGTATCTTATCAAGACTAAACCAATCTGATGTCTTAACTTATGCAAATTTGGTTGAAGTTCTCGTCGTCTTTCTTCAACTTCACAACTTTAATCAGAATACTGTACGGTTTTATATTGTCATATCTCATGTACGAAACTTAGATATACTGCGAATAATTACTGTTACAGTTCATAAATCGAACTTATTGTACGTACTTAGGTAACGGTTATTAATTGAGAAAAGCTTGCTTAACAAGTTAGTTAGTTGTTTCATGAAAGCTGTACAAGATAATACAAAGGATGTCGTTGTTGATATCAGCAATGATATTGCAACTAATCCTCCTGATTATTCAACACATCAACATAATAATAGTATATCTATAATCCATGAATTACCAACACTACAACAACATGCTAGAGGTGTACTTCTTGTAGGAAGTGTTCTTGGTGCTGCAGGATTACCTTTCCCCACACCATTATCATCATCATCTGATGTATTCTCGAAAGGAGGAGACCTATCATTTAAAATATTATTCATTGAAGGTGGTAATCAGCCTGCGATGTTTAGATGTAAGACACCAATATATTCAAGTGATACTGTTACTATATCAAAGAATCCAAAATGGGATAATGGAATATTTCACTTTGATATGATCATGCCTGAAAGTAATGAGGACTTGAAGTCAGAGTATGGCTTCGTAATCCAAGGAGAAATAAGTATCACTATCTATCAATCACGTGCATCAGGAGGAAATAATATTATTGGTCAAGCAACATTTGACTTAGCTGACATTGTTAAGACAGGGACTGTAGAGTTCTTCCAAGCAGGCTATGAAGGAAGATCCGTGACAGGATCGCATCTATTGCTATCAAGAACGAGAGATATAGTTGGTGAAGTAGATGTACAATTAAATATTGCATGGAAATCAATGAAAAGAAATACAACCACAACAACGGCAACAGCAGACAATGAAAGTAATATCATCAATAAGGCTGGAACGATAAGAAGCTCTAGTGCGGTAGCTGGCAAGCGACTACCCAAACAACTAGATTCATCTACAAATAAAACAAGTGGTAACAGTAAAGCTCCAAATAGTAAGCGACCAATAACTGCTAATATAACAACAACAACAGCACCAATTAAGATCGTTAGTAAATTACAAAAGAAGCAAAAAGAAGATAATAAGAGGATTGATCAGGAGAACTTACGAATGTTGAAGCTATTACAACAATATGGTAATAATAAAGATGTTTATAGTAATATAGCTAAGGACTCATCTATAGTTGTTAATAAAGATCCCACAACAGTAATAACAACTGAAATGAAACAGAAAGATAGTGATGATGCTTACAATAATGATAACAAGAAAAAATCAAATATGAAAGTATCATCGAGTGTTGATAACAGCAATAGTGGGAGTAGTAGTCATGAATATTACTTGAATTTATTCAATAATTTGAAGAAAGAAATTCGACAAGAGACTCAAGAAAACGACAAGTTAAAGTCACGTTTGAGTACACTCAAGATAAGTGTTAATAAAGCAGAGCTTACTATTAACAAGATCAAGGGTAGTAATGTTGCTGATTCTAAGCGTGGATCAACTAGTAATAGAAGTAGTAGTAGTAGTAGTAGCAACAATGGTTACAACAGTAAGATGCAATTTGAAAGCAATTTTATGAATAATCTATCTATGGAGGCTGCTGCTAAAGATGATGATGCTGACTCTAGAAGAAGACCAATAAGTGACAGTAAGGATGAATTAAAGCTCCTAAAACATAATAATGTTATTATCACTACTCCCGTGGTAACTCCATTAACTGATGATGAACTTATAGCTATGAATGTTAATGATGGGGAATATAGAAGTCTAGCAGAGGAATATAATGTCCTTCAATCTGTTCGACGAGGGCTTATCGATCGACTTATCATTGCTAAGAAGACATGTCAGAAAGCAGATAATACACAAAGTTCAATCTCTGAACGAACAAGATTCTTACAACGTCGGTTATCTTATCTTCAAGATATTGTTGGTGAAAAAGCAGTGAATATAGCTCATTCATTGATAAATATGAACCATACTGATCTTGTATCTAAAGGTGGTGATGATGATGATGATAATGGTGGTAATCTAACGAAACGAATACTACCTGTATCGCCACAGACTCAAGTAGAGATAGTATCTGATAAAAGTAATGATTATGAGGAAGATGATGATTACTTATTATTTGATCGCTTACGTGGAGCAAAGGAACAGGATGAGTTAGAAACATCGATTTATGAATCAAAAACACATTTCTTATCGCATGATAGTTCTATACTTGAGTTGAAAGGAATCTTTGAATATTTACAAGATAAATATAATAGATTAAAGACTATGATTGATAATTATCGTGAAGAAAGCAAAATGAATCAGAGTGAATTGTATGAATTGACTAAGAATGATAGAGTATCAAGAATGAGAGAAAATATATCTAAGATGAAATTAAGATTAAAGATGCTACAATTACAATCTAAACTCAAGATGGTAGATGACGAGCAATTCACTGTTGATGCCGAGCTATCAAGTTTTAGATATCGACAGTTAAGGCTGATGGAAGCTGTCCAATCAGAAGGCTTCAGGAGTAGTGGTTTTCTTCCACTTGATAAAAATATATACAATTCTACCTCTCATGTTGATGCTAATAATAATAATGATGATGCTAATATGAAAAATGATGATACACAAGTAATATCTCTCAAAAAGAATTTTGACAGAACAAATAATACTCCTACTATTTCTGTTAACAATCAAAGTGAAATTGTTATCAGCAAAACTAGTAAAGATTTAGAAGCTAAGAGTAACAGTCCTTCAACAACAACAACAACAACAACAACAACAGGAGCCATGAAACCTAAGAAAGTTAAGAAGCAGAGTACCAATGGTGGTGGTGGAGCTCGTTTCTCAGATGATGTCGTGAGTAGTGTGGTGTATACAGATACGATGATGATCAATGATCAAGACAGAGAGAATCTTTACTATAATAGTAAGGATGAAGATGCTTTCAAGCTACAGATGTCAGAGGAAGTAGATAAAGCAGATGGCTTAGGTCTTTCTTGGCAGCAATGGATGGACGGAACAGATGATATCCATGATGAGAAGAGTACGCTAGACTTGACCTTAACTACTAATCCCAACGCATTAGTAAACAATGATGATAAAGATCGTAATCTAATTTGATCTGATCGTATCATTGAATAGTAAATGATACTTACATATACATATATATATTTCTAATCATAGTTAACATGATATGTACATACGTGCATTTGATATTTAGCCTCGATTCATCCGTTCTGTTCATTTGTCAACTACGTACTCATGATACAGTAAGTTTGTACGTACTTTAAATATTATATGAAGAGTTGTTCCCTGGTCGGGTCATTTTGAAAAATGTCTCCACAAGATTTTTGATTTTGAATGATTGTCCTTAATTAAGCGTCGATTTCCACGGGGTCATCTACAAACAAAGTCAATTAAACTGCGACAGTTCAAGTGTCCAAGAATTTGAGGATCTCCAAAAATCAAAAAGTTGTCATAACTTGAGTTACTTCTCTAAAAGTACTTTCTTAAAAATGTTCCAGACGATTATCCTTGCTTCTGTTGTAGCCTTAGCAGCTTCCACTAATATCCATCCTCGTGAGTTCTACGAGAAGGAATTCTATGATCACGTATCAACATTCAAATTAAAATTTACCAATGGTGTTGAATTTATTAAACGTCTTTCTATCTTCATTGAGAACTTTGATATGATTGAGAAGCATAACTCTGATATGTCTCAGACTTATAAGCTTGGTACTAATCAATTTGCTCATTTAACCTTTGCTGAGTTTGTTGATGCTGTTAAAATTAATGGTACAATTCCTAACTTGAAGAAGAATCCTCATGGCCTAATCCACGAAGAACCGAAGGATATGAGTCAAGTCGCTACCTCGGTGGACTGGACTCTCAAAGGAGCTGTGACTGATGTCAAGGATCAAGGTAGCTGTGGTTCATGCTGGTCGTTCTCCGCTACTGGTTCCTTAGAAGGTGCTTACTACTTGAAGTATGGAAGTCTTCTGGCATTCTCAGAGCAACAGTTAGTATCATGTGACACTGTCGATGCTGGTTGCAATGGAGGATGGATGGATGATGCCTTCACCTTCGCACAGAAGAATGGTGGGCTTGCTACTGAGCAGGCGTATCCTTACACCAGTGGCACCAGTGGCAAAAACGGTGCTTGCAAGACTGCTGGTATCGTCAACAACGCCAACGTGGCTCCTAAATCATTCACTGATGTCCAGACTGGCAGCGTAAATGCTCTTATGTCTGCTGTATCTCAACAACCAGTGTCTATTGCCATTCAAGCCAATCAACCAGCCTTTCAATTCTACACTAGTGGTGTATTGACAGGAAACTGTGGCAAGAGACTTGACCATGGTGTGCTGTTGGTAGGCTATGGAACTGATGCAGCCACTGGTGTGGACTACTGGAAGGTTAAGAACTCTTGGTCTTCCACTTGGGGAGAGTCTGGATTTATCCGCATTGAACGCTCATCTGCTGATAAGTGTGGTATATTAGATGCACCATCTTATCCTAACCTATAAATCTATTGATTGCTAGATAGATAGATAGATTAATGCTTTATTGTTGATGATCCGTTGAGAGAAAGCAAAATGAGTAAATTATGTTTACACATTATTTTTTTTACACATTTTTATTTATAAAAAAAAAAACACCTTCATTACTGTACAGGAAGTCATTTGTTTGTGTAATATAGAATGATCAGATAGGATAAGCAAATATTCTAAATAGCTATGAAAGATAGTGAATATTAGATCGAATTACATCAACACTCACTCATCATTTCAGAAGTCATCGTCATCACCAGGTATCCATAATTTTAATACCGGCTCCTCACTTTTACTAGCGTTACCATTGGTTGTACCATCATTATCCTTCCTTACATCTTCTACCACTTCACCACCAAGTCTTTTCATAAACACTCTAAATGAAGTATGTTGAGGTTGCCAATTAAGTAATCGTCTTGATAATGAACTATCACATGTCTTGCCAATTGGTCCTATACTTGACTTAAACTATAAAACAAAGTAATCAATAATGAATGATAGTATTAAGAAGTTTGTGATCAATAAGACGAAGACATTAAGTTACATCATCGATGGCATGCTGAAGCTATTAACACCTGCCCATCTGTCGATTTCCATTAACTATCTATAGTCTGCTGGGTATTATCATGTTGTAACCACACCAAGCAGAGACCACAGTGACAATTACTCTACTCTTGTGATAGAATATCAATTGAATCAATCTCACTTTCATCATCTATATATATATTTTCTACACTGTACTATTTGCTGTATATACGAACTGTTCGTAACTTACTCTACGATTACAAGTTAACTTGCCTGTGGCATAGTGGCATCAGGGAATAACTTAGATGCTAGTGCAGCTTCACAGATCTGTTGCTTGGTGAGCACTTCGTTGTCACATGCCACGAAGATCTTCTGGGAGAATCCTACCATATATATAAATATATATTATGTGTTGTAATATGTTGTATAGACATAGATGATTAATTTTGATTGTAATGACAGTTAGATTTAAAAGAGAGGGATGATATGTTTAAGTGCATAGTTCGATGGAAATAGATGATATGATAATCGTATTAATTTACCTGTAGATTCTGCAAGAGCTACTGTAGCAGCGGCTGCATCTTCATAGTGTAACAAATTGACTAATCCATTAGAATTAGTGTCAATAATAGTACCAGTAGCCGTCTGTTTGAACCAATAGGAGTGAGGACCTCTATTCTCTATAATTGTATTACATACACATACATATATATGTTAGAGAAACATCAGAACTATAGTTATCAAAGGCGAAAATTAATACTAGTGATGACACTACGTAATTATATTCGAGAATAATAATAATAATAATTATTATGATTACTTGTCACCAGTAACAGTATAGTCATACCATAACAATAGTGCGAATTAGAAATATTACCTGTGTATAAACCAGCCAATCGAATCACATTTCCGTCTCGAAGAAGAATTGATTCTTCTGCTGCTAACAGTCTACGGTAAGTTAAGTCACAGGGGCATAAGATGAAGATAAACATATTTTCTTTATACAAGTAGTATGTAGGAGTAATAATAGTATGCAGTGAAAATGAATATGTTCTTCAGGCTGCTACATTAGTTCATAACAAGAGCATCATTAGAAACAAGCTTACTTAGTTGATATCTTAGATCTCGTATCAATTCGAAAAGACTCCGTAACTATGTTTCCATTAGATTCACCATATACACCAAGAGATGATGTGAACACCAAGTTTCCACCACTAGATCTACCAGCCCATAGCGTCGTAGCTGCATGTACTTCATCTGAATACTCCTCAGCACTGGATGGTGGTAAACATATTATCACATTCTTTGCTGATCTATAATCTAAATCATTTCGATCTTCACGTAATCGAGTCATTACTGTTTCACCTATAGACTTTATACTATCATGTCTACTGTTGCTCTTCGTCTCTGCTATGATATTAGATAGTGGATACTTCGACTTCCATTGCTTCAAAATGTATTCACCTAACGTACCACTACCTACAACCCATAGATCATACTTTATATTAACTTCAACTTCAGCAAAATTAATACTTGAAGACACTCTTGGTAATGGATCAGGAGCTCTACATACGGCATCCTCAGGTAGATCATCACCATCATCCTTCTCGCCAGGGATGATAAGTCCACTACTGGATCCGGATGTGTTAGCATTATTATCATCGCTTTTCATTTGATGTATTGATAGATTATTTCGTCGAATACTATTTGTAAATGATGAGAATTGAATATGAAGCGAATAAGATATATAGTTTATACATATGGACCATAATATCAACGATCTAAACTTGACATTATTCTTTGTGTGGATCATAACTCAAGTTAATTGTACGTTACTGTAACTTTAACTTGGAACAAATTATTCGGGTTTCAATGGACGAGTTTTCTCGATTTTCTTCAAAAACCGCTGGAATTTTGGTCGGTTTTTGGATTTTCAGAATTCGAAAAAGGAATTACTTTAATCGATCAAATAATCTATTAGACTGTATCACCAAGTTAACGACACTTGCGATGAATTTTGATTATAAAAGTTATTTCAATGAGACCTATTCTTCTATGAGTCAATACTATGATTATATTTTTTCTACATTACCAGTTGATTATATAAATATAAGATTCTATGAAGCCTTTCAAATCTTTCTGATATCACTTCTTCAAACATCATTATCTTTGTTACATATCATATTTTATATCAGCTTGTATATCATCAAGATATTGATATTGGTATTCCCACATGCTGTTAGTTTATGTAAAGTTATCTATAATTTTCATAGAACACAATTAACACTAAGGGATATGATAATTGAAATAATAATGTTAACAATCATATTCGTATATTTATTGTTCAGAAAAAGAATAATGAAATCATGGGAGATGTTGATCAATGAACTATCAGCTAAATCAAAGATAGCAGCTATAGCAGCACCACATATCTTGTATTTTACAGTTAGTATCATTATAATCTTATTTGGTAACAAGTTTATACTACCATTCACATCATCTAAGATGATGCCAGTATTCACTTTGATCATTCCTTTAGTTAGGACCATCAGGATGAATACCATAGATCTAAATGAGTTAACCATCAATCAAATGAAAGATATGATGTTGATATGGATTATCATCGCCATCTATCATAGCATAGTTACTGCATTGTCATTTATTCCATTCAGTCAACGGATATTACTTATATTGCCTCTTGTTAAGGAGTTGATTATCAGTATACTACTCTGGGTTCAGCTATCACCGTCTTTCTCGAAGATATTGTTCGACTCTATCATCTACAAGATATTGTTTAGTGTCTCGAATATGATTCCTGCAGGTTATCGCATTTCAAACACCAATCCAACTACTGCATCAACCAATGCAGTGCTTGCAATGTTTAAAATGATGAATATATTGAATGATAGTCAGATCACCTTCCTACACGCTCTATTCCAAGACAGTGTAGCTACAATCGTAGCTATCGTTTTCATATTCACTCCAACTTTCATAGCTAACTATGGTATGATCACCATAGCATTATTACTACCTGCTATTCGCACTGCATCGTGTTGCGCTCCCTCTACTGAGAAAGATAGTTCGAAGCATAATAATTATATCACAACAACAACAGCAGCAGCAGCTTTTCCTTTACAATGGTTACATTACTGGATGTGTGTATCAATTCTATGGATCTTACGCATCTACGCATTCAAGTTCTGGCCTAGCTGCTTGATTCTAATGTCTTTGTGGCTACAGCACTCTTACTTCCTTGGAGCTACATTCGCATTCAACTATACATATCAAACTATTCTCATCTGTATTCATCGCAATGAGAAAGTACAACAAGAAAAGTCAAAGCAAAACTTACTCTTACTAAAAGAGAATATTGACAGTATTGATGTTGCAGTTGCTATCGCTGATGATGATAATGATTGGAATAAGAACGATGGTGTCGATATGGATAAGGACACCCAGATTGAAGGTCAGAATATTGATTGTTGTAGCGGTGAATAATGCTGATGATTGCAATAAGTATCGGTTTTGTTTTACACCAATATTCTTTTATCATGCATTTTCTTGACTCTCTTCGTTTTATTTATTTATTTATTCTATGTTTTATATTGAAGACGACTCTGAGGCAACCATAGCTTCGATTGTAGACATTAATGATATAGTTTTGAATAGCAAGAGCAACCTAATTCCTAAGCGAAAGAAGAACTTACAGAATAAGGTATCATTAGAGCAAGTGAGTCACCATGATTCTTCGATGGGCAAGGATGGTGATGAATGTTACAATATTCTCACAGTAAATGACAAGAAAAAATCATAATTCATTATTATTATTTGATATTTATAAGATGATGATGCTAATGCTTCTCAGTGTATATAACTACTTATTTCAACTCTTTCATTGTATTTGGCTTTAAGCTCTCATTATTGAGTACGTAACTTTAAGTTAACTTTCAGTGTCTTTTAGTTAAGTGATGATGACTTTTGCAATTTATTTATTCAAACTTTTCGTAAGTTTACATTGTTGATGACTCATCGAAATTTTTGGAGCTTGTCACGAAAAAGTCATCATCACTTAACTAAAAGACACTGAAAGTTAACTTAAAGTTACTTGCTTTTCTAGACGCTAAGATTACAACTGTCGCAAATGGTGCAGATATCCAAGCTATTGAAAGGCATTACTAGATTACAATCAAAGTTTGTTTTCATTATATTATCTTTATTATATTGTTATATAAACTGTTATAAGATATTATCATATAGTAAGCTATTAAGTAAGCATTCTAGTAGGTCTACGGAAGGTATCATAAAAAATATTGATGATCACGACAGAGAGACAGTCATTATCTTGCATGGACTATTAGGATCATCGAGAAATTTAAAGTCATGGGCTAATTTACTTCATGAAAAACTTAATTATAATTTTGATATAATTTGCTGTGATCTTCGCAATCATGGGAAGTCATCATCAAGTCTTGGTTCTCTGGATATGAATTACAACTTGATGGCATCTGATGTATTAGGTACTATGAATTCACTTGGTATAAAGAAAGCTCATATAATTGGTCATAGTATGGGTGGGAAGGTAGCTGCAGCGGCAGCTTTGCAATATACTCGTTTGAAATGCTTTTCATCAGTTACCATGATGGATATCAGTCCTATTCACTACTCTAATGATGACTTTCATAGTGTCTTACAAACAGTGATAACTTTAAAGGATATTAATGATAATTATCAATATACTAAATGTAAGGAAACATTACATCAACAAATCAATCTTCAGTTCCCAGATCAATCACTACGAAAATTCATAATGTCTAATCTTCAAATAAAAGGAGATACTCTATATTGGGGCTTTAATTTGGATGATATTTACCGTGGATTAGGTACCATTGCAGAGTTTCCTTATCACTCAGACAAATTGATAGATGATGATAAGTATTACCATCCCTACAAGAATCCGACTTTGATATTGAAAGGTTCTAAGTCATCGTTTGTACGTTCCTCACACATGTCGAAACTGTCATCACTATTCCCTTTATATAACATCGCATCAGTCAAAGATGCAGGTCATTGGTTACATCATGATCAACCTGAAGATACCACCTCAATAGTATCAAACTTTATTCGATCTGCTATATCCTATAATAGTATTCATAGCAAGGAGAGTAGCCTCTCAAATGCCGCATAAATTAAACTGTTAACTGATTCTTGAAAATTTTGCATTTTTGATAATTTTTGATATATGATATTATTTTGTTTCATATTACTATAGTATTATACTATTGGAATTCTATGCAAACATTATCTGTTTTGAATATTTGATGATCATTTTTGAGTAATCAACTGACAACTACATCAGATAATTCATAGATATAAGCAATATTTTGGTCATGATTATTATTCAGTGTGAGTATTAGTTGCGCGCTGAGATTACGTACCTTAGCTGGGTGTACACTTGTGTGTATCTTTTTAATTGTCACACAGACACCTAAAAGTGACAGATAAGTAGCGTCAATTTTTTATGTCACAAAATTGACGCAACTTATCTGTCACTTTTAGGTGTCTGTGTGACAATTAAAAAGATACACACAAGTGTACAAACTAATCTTCGTCAACATCGAACTCTATGAAAAAAGATGGATGCAGTCATTCAAGCAAAGGTTGCACTCATTCAAGATTTCTTTCGACTTATTCAAGAGAGATAGAGTTAGAAACCAACATTCTCTTTATCAGTATTTGAAACAAGATGCTTAACTTTGTCTGGACCAAGTATTCTGTCATGCAAAATTGATGCTATTTGTTCTGGAAAGGAATTTTGATTGGTAGTGAAAACAGATGATTAAATAGAACGTTCGAAACTTATACCATCCACGATGTTAACCCACAACCAGCCTGATGAAATTTTAGATTATTTACCCACAACCAGCCTGGTGTTAAATTGTTCGTTCATCAAGTTCTGATATAATACACCTATCGCAAGTTCAGATTTGTTGGTTGACCCATTCTGATCGATGTGCTCTTGCTCAAGACCTGGAGTATATTGATGAAAGGAATCATAAATTCTAATGCCCACTATTCCAGCTAGTCGCAACTATGAATATACCTATGCGCGGACGCTTACTATTGTACTGTGTTATTCTGAAAGAAGAAATGAAGTTTTTATCGACCATAACCATTTCTTTCGTCAGAGCGTAAATACATAGAATTATTGTTGGAATTACTTGTATTGAGTTACCGTTGCGCAATGGTACAAGCGCAATACAAGTAATTCCAACAATTATATCACAAGAAACTTGGGTGTGGAGCAGTACATAAACAACGAATGTTCAATTATTTTCGTTCTCGTTTTCTCCAGAACAAAGTTAAAGTTACTTTGTTCTGGAGGAAATGAGAACGATAATAATTGAAAATATTCGTTGTTGATGTGTTGCGATAATTCTATGTATTTGCGCTCTGGCGAAAAATTTGAGCACTGTCGTACCTGATTGATGATTACATAGTAAACAACCTTGTACAAAGTCAATTAGAAGATATAAGTTTGAACGTTCGATATTTTCTCATTGACTTAGTACAAGGTGCAAATTGGCAAAGTTTGTTTAGTGTGTAATCATCAATCAGGTATGGCAGTGCTTAAATTTATACTTGATAAGCAAAATGATGCAGTTGTTGAGGAAGAAGTGAAAGCGTGGCGAACATTAGACTTTCCGAACGTTTAAAGTGCGAAGTATAACGATACACCTGCAATCATCATGCCTGTTGCATTCATTATGGGTAAGGACGGCTTTACATCGATTATTCGAAATGGATGGTATCTACCATTAGATACCATCCATTTCGAATAATCGATGTAAAGCCGTCCTTACCCATAATGAATGCAACAGGCATGATGATTGCAGGTGTATCGTTATACTTCGCACT
>Ga0164295_10002367_pt1 | contig 15532 bp, 6 predicted proteins | sample GEODES006metaG_FD_111798 | JGI IMG/M metagenome (GOLD analysis project Ga0164295, IMG submission 111798) | Oligotrophic lake water microbial communities from Sparkling Lake, Wisconsin, USA - GEODES006 metaG | ecosystem: Environmental > Aquatic > Freshwater > Lake | place: USA: Sparkling Lake... | reverse complement strand
GGGGCGCCAGCTTCGGTTGCGGCTGCAACGGCTGCGGAGGCGGCAGCGGCGGCGGCTCGGGCCGCGACGGCTCAGGCACCTCGCCCCCGTCCTCCTCGCCCTCTTCGCCGTATTCGTCGTCGCCTTCCTCGCCGTCGTCGTGCTCGTCGTCCTCGTTGAGGCCACTCGCGCGGGGCAAGGGCATCTGGTGGGGGTGTGGGAAAGGTGGCTCGTGCGCTTCGCGTGCGAGCAAGCGCGAGAGCATCTCGATGGCCGTCGCCTGTGCACCCGTGGCCCAGAGATACTTGGAGTACGCGTAGAGCACCTCGGGCGTGCACGCGCGCAGGATGGACTCATAAGACGTCGAGGCGAGCTGGTGAACTGGCAAGGTCGTCAGGCCTGTGTTCGGCAGGATGAGCTTCGAGAGACTCATGCGCGTGAGATCGAGCCGGCCCGCCTTCCGGCACAGGCTCGCAAACTTGATCCACGTCTCCGTGTGCTCGTGCGCGCCGAGCGCCATCGCGCGCAGCTCGACCATCGGCTGCCACACGCGCAGCTCGCGCGCGCACAGGTGCAGCCGTGTGCGCCAGCGCCGCCGGATGGCCTCGCACGTCTCTCTCTCGCGCGCGAGGTGCTCGGCATTGTGCTGGTGCAGCGCGCGCGCGCCGCGCACGTGCCCCTCATTCGCGGCGGCGAGCATGTTCTGGCACTGCTTGTACTCGAGCAGCTCCTCGAGCTCTGAGAGCTGCTGCGCCTTGACGAGCTGATCGTACACGCGCGAGTACGCCTCGTTCTCGAGTGGGCCGAGCTCGGGGTGCAGCGCGTGGCGCGAGACGCGGATCCACTGCGCCGCCTCGTCGTAGCACGCGGTGTTGACCGAGAGCACCGCGCGGAAGAAGCCGCCCGTGTACGAGGCGGGGTCGAGCAGTTGGACGACGCGCCGGAGACCGTCCCACTGCTGGCTGTGCCAGCGGGCGGCGGCGAGCAGCGGCGAGGCCTCGAGCTGCTGCGAGTTCGAAATGTACGGCCAGGCCGCCTCGCAGACGCGCGAGAGCTGCTGCCACTCGGAGAGCGCGTGCAGGCAGCGCATGCGCCCGAGAGCGAATTCTCCCGCGCGCGGGTCGGCGAGCTGCGCGCGCTCGTACGAGGTGAGCGCGTCCTGCCAGCGGCCGAGCTTCTCGAGCCACGAGACCTTGATGGTGAAGTCCTGCCGCCGCTGCTGCGCGTACCTGTGGGGAGATGGGCGCCATGGTGAGCACATGCACGCAGGGCGCGCTTCATGAGCCGCTGCTGCGCGTACGTGAGCACGCCGAGCGCCGCCTCGGGCTGCCCGAGCGAGCGATGGAGCGACACGAGAGCCTCGACGAGCCGTGGGGACGAGCGCGACGCGGCGAGGGCCTGGTACTCGAGCTCGCGGTAGTGCAGAGCCTTCGAGAAGGCGCCGCAGCGTGTGGCGATGTCGCCGAGCATCCGAATGTTGAGCGGCAGCTGCTGGTCGCGCCGCTCCATGTACTCGGCGAGCGCAAGCAGCTCGAGCAGCACCTCGGTCGGCGTGGTCGGCGCGGTGATCGCCGCCTCGATGGACGCGATGAGCGACTCTCGCGACGCCGGCGACAGCTCGCCCCAGCACGCCATGAAGCCCACGTCGAAGAGCCGGCGCGCGAGCGGCGCGTGCATCTGCGCGACGGGGGCGCACGCTCGCAGTGCGGGGGAGGGTGACTCCCGCAGGAGCTCGACACACAAGTGGCGCATCCAATCGTGCCAATCGTCGGCCGAGAAGGGCTGCTGCGCGCGGGTCTCCCACAGCCGACGCATCGCCTCTTGCTTGACTGGCAGCTTGGTCGGCTGCACGCGCGACGCCGAGATTGGCCGCTGGTGGCGTGCGCCCTCGGCGTGCAGGAAGCTGAGCAGCTCCGAATGTCGCCCCTCGAGCGCGTGCGGCAGCAGCCGCTCGTACTCGAGCAGGTTGTACTCAAGCAGCGAGGCGCCCTTGCACGCAGGCTCGACGCTCTCGACGCCGCCGCCGCTTCCGTCTGCGCCGTTGCTGCCGTGCTTGCCCTTGCCGACGTCGAGCTTGGCGCTGCTTCCGCCCACGCCGTGGCTGACGAAGCCGTCGTCGAGGCCGAGGGCGTAGCCAGTGGGCAGCGGCGGCGTCGGGCCGAGCCGCAGCCCATGTGCGAGCTTGGCCGCCTCGAAGGCCACGGCCGTCATGCGTTCGTGCGCGCGCCACCTCACGCTCCCCATGGCCATGAACGTGGTCAGCAGCCTCACGACGCGTGCCGCGTGCTCGGGCTGCGTGCGCAGGATGCGCAGCAGCACTGGCACGTACGAGGTGGCCGCGCGCGCAAGGGGCAGGTGCGCGCCGATGCGCTGCACAGCGATGAGGGCCTCTTCCTGCGCGCGCGAGCCTGGCTCCGCCTGCTCGAGGAGGCGCGCAATGAGGGAGGCAATCAGCATGCAATCCGGGGGGCGCATCAGCATGCAAGGAGGGCTCGAGCTCCGTACCTGCTCGAGGAGGCGCGCAATCAGGGAGGCAATCAGCATGCAATCCGGGGGGCGCAGGGAGGGCTCGAGCTCCGTACCTGCTCGAGGAGGCGCAAGATCGTGGGCAGCAGCAGAGCCGTGTACTCGCGGAGCAGCGGGCCAAAGCCGTCGAGCGCGCCAAGGGCAGCGAGCGAGGGCACGCGCTGCGCGGTCGTGTCGGCGTCAATGACGGCGCCGAGTGAGGGGATCAGCTCGGACGCGTAAGGCGCGAGGTCCTCACGGAGGAGCAGCGTGAGCTGCTCGAGCAGCGTGATCACCTGCAGCAGCAGCGGCCCATGCCAATGCATGCGCACGAGCTCGACGAGCTGCGGCACCCACGGCTGCAGGTGAGCATGCATCGCCGATACGAGCACGGGCAGTTGCTGCATCAGGTGGTTGAACACGTGCGTGGTCGCCGGGCGCGAGAGCGACGTGACGCCCACCACGGGCATGCCCCCCGTCGCGCCGACCGACGAAGGAGCGTTGCCGCCCGCAACGCCGTCGGTGCTGGCGCGCATCGAGGTGTCGCCCGCGAGGAGTATCGCAAGAAGCGTGGGCATCACGCGCGGCAGCAGCGGCGCGCACGTGTCGCCGAGCGCCGTGAAGATGTACACGATCGCCGCGATCAGCCGATGATGGTACGCCGAGAGGGACGCGTCGTGAAGAATTGCCAGCAGCTCACGAAGCGCGATCGTGGGCAGGTATTGCGCCGACGTCGGGCTCAGGTCATCGCCCCACTGGCGTAAAGGAGTCGCGCCCGTGCCAACCCCCGCGCCGCCCCCTCCCACACCGCCACCGCCAGCGCCGCCGCCGCCACCCGCCGCCAACGCAGCGGCAGGCAGCTCCGCAGAGTTGGTCATCGCTGCACCGGCCTCGTCTCCGCCGCCCGGCGCGCGGCTGCCGCCGCTGGCAGCGTCGCGCATGGCGGCGGCCTCCTCTGCCTTGGCGATGGCGGCTCGGTATTGGAGCGGCTCGAGCGCGCCGAGCAGCCCGATGACCCTCAAGCCCGAGATGCGCGACGCGTCATCGCCGTCAGAGCTCAGGTGCGAGATCAGCGTGGGTAGCAGCGTGGACGAGCGCTCATACGGGCTCGGCTCGAGCACCGCCGGCCCGCGGCAAGAGACGAGGCGTTCGAGGGCCGTAAGCGCGGAGCGTCGGCGTGTGGGCGCGGCGGCGGGGCGCATGGCGGCGAGAAAGAGCTCAAGCAGCTCGGATGCGTACGGGTCGAGTAGAGGGCCCGCGATCGGGATCAGCTCGGCGAGCGTGTACGTGGCGGCCGAGGCACTGAGTGGCGGCGCGTCCGCCTGCAGCAGAGGCAGCAGCGCGTGCAGGATCGGCAAGCAGTAGGTGCGCGCGAGCACGGGCGCGTGGCGCTCCACCGCCGCGAGCAGCGTGGCTGCCTCCTCGTGCGCGCGCCGCGCCGTCGCGCGGTGCATCATGCCCGTGGACGAGCGTAGCTGCGAGAGCAGCGTGAGCAACGCCTTGCGCAGCAGCGGCATCACGACGGCTGGGTTGTGCTCCGCGAGGGTTCCCATGAGTCTCACCGACACAAGGCGCACTGTGAGCGAGGCGTCGTGGAGCGTCGCGGCGAGCGCGCGCACCGTCGAAGGCTGCGCGAGCGCCGGCAAGAAGCGCCGGCCAAAGCCCGCCAAGATGCGGATGCGCATCTTCTCGTCGGGATCGCCCACGGCGACTGAAGTCAGGCGCGAGAGTAGATGACTCGCGAGAAGACCGGCGCGCCCCTCGAGGATCATGGGACGATCGTGTGGCACGAGCAGCTGCGACGTGAGCAGCGCCGCCTCAAGCCGCACCGCCTGCGCGCTATGGAAGAGGAGGGGCGTCACGTGCCGGTCGAGGAAGGTGAGCACCGCACCTACGTCGTCGAGCGGCACGTAGCCATCGAGTACCGAGAGGGCGAGGGCGATCTCGGTGGCGGCATGGCCAGCGCTGCTGAGGCTGGCGACGGCCTCCTCCTCGTCGTCGAAGCGCATCGAGACACCCCACGCCGCAAAGAGATCCGCCGTCACCCCTCCGCCGCCGCGCGCAGCCTGCTTGTCGTCATGCAGCTCTTGGAGCGATCCGAGGGCACTCCAAAAGAGATCGACACCGCGCCCCCACGCGCCGCAGCTCAGGGCGGCACCCGATGGACCGCTCGAGAAGGCTGCGAGGGCCGCTGCCTGCGCCCGGTCCGTGGATAGGTGTGGTGGCAGCACGAAACCCGGTGCGAGGCCGGCAGGCAGCCCGTGCCGCTGCCCGCCGCCGCCGTGCGCCGGGTGCGCCGGCTCGGGCTCGTCTTCTTCGCACGAATCAGGTGTGCGCTGGCGCGAGAGCGGCTGAGGCGGACCAACGAGCGTCAGTGGCAGGGGCGGCGCGATGTGTGCCGGCGACGAGCGTCGCGGCGCCGGCCCACGTACCGAGGGGCTTTCGCCCGCAGGGGGCGGGAAAATGGCGGCGATGCCCCTGCTGGGCCGCGATGTAGCGCCCGGCGCGCTCGCAAACATACTCGAGGAGCTTGGGTTAGGTGCGACGGGCGGGCGCTCTCCGTAGGCGTCGGTGCCATATGAGACTCCGCGCGGCGGCAACCCGCCATGGCGACCGAAAGCGCCGCCGCCCACGACGAGCGCCGAGTCATCCTTGGACGCCTCCAAGCCGCCGCCGGCCACGCCCATCATGCTGATGCCGCGCGAGCCTCGTGTGTGCGCTCCCAACATTGAGCTGCCACCATCGCGCGTGACGGCGGCCGGCAGCGCCGCAAACGGGACGCCATAGCCAGCGGGGCCGCCTGACGGAGCGCCCACACCGGAGGAGGAGGAGGAGGAGGAGGAGGGCACATGGTGCAACATGCAGCTGCGCCGCCGGTTTGGGACAGGCGAGGCGACGGGCGAGGCGACGGGCGAGTTGCGTGGCGACAAGACAGGCGAGAGGAAAGTGTACCCCGCTGGCAGCCCAAGCGTCCCTCCCGGCCCGTAGCGCCCCGCCATGAAAGAAGCGCGCCCGCTACCGCCGCCCGCTGCGCTGACGCCGTAGCCGGCGCTGTAGCCGGCGCTGTAGCCGAAGCTGCCGCCGCCGCCGAAGTCGGCCGGCACATCGAGGTCGAGCCCAAAGCCGCTCGACCTCGATCCTGAGCCCAAACCCAAAGTGAAGAAGCTGTCGCCGTCGATGCCCTCTGTCTCGCCCTCCTCGGGGTCCGCGGCGGGCGGCAGGTCGTCGAGGTGCAGCTCGAGCGCACCCTCACCCGTGGTGGCCTCGTGCCACGTAGTGCGTGCGAGCACGCCGGTCAGGATGTCGAGCACGCGTAGCCGGAGCGACGGCGCGACGGAGGGAACACTCGTGGTGAGCGCGTGAAGAGCTTCGAGCAGCTCGGGGGAGAGCGGCAGCGTCAGCAGCGGTGCCACGAGCGGCTGCAGCTGCAGTGCCACCTCCTCGCCGAACGTGGAGGCGATGGCTGAGAGCGCACGCAGCGCCTCGAGGCAGAAGAGGCGAGAGCGCGTGCCCCGGATGAGGGACTCGCGCAGCGACGAGAGGAGCACGGGCACGTGCGGGCGCACGTAGGATGCGCCCAGCGTGCTCACGATCGCCGCGTGCGCCGAGAAGGCCTCCGAGCGTAGCCTACAGCGCTGGTCACGTAACATCTCGCCGAGCACACGCACGCAATCGGGCAGGCATCGGCCGGCGAAGACGTCCGGAGCCACCTGCACCAAGTTGATCACGAGCTGCAGAGCCGTGCGCGTGAGCGCCGGGTGCTTGCGGTTGCTCAGGTGGCGGCTCGCCGCCGCCCACGCAATCGAGAAGCACGACGCGATCGGCGCGGCCGCCCCTGCTGCCTTGCCACCACCCACCCCCACCAAGCGCGCGCTCGCTTCAAATGAGTCTTCCTGGAAGACAAAGTCAACGGTGGCCACGCGCAGCAGGCAGCTCAAGGCGAGTAGGCCACCGTGGCACGATGCCGACGAGTCGCGGTCGAGAGCGGCGCGCGCGCCCGCCAGCAGTTGCGTGTGCCACTGCGTGAGGTACCTCGTGGCACGCGGCGCCACGACGACAACGAGCGCGAGCAGCGCGTCCGCGGCGGCAGCACGCACCTGCGGCGCATGGAAAGTGAGCGGTCGCCAGAGCTGCTCGAGCGCCGCCGCCGCGTGCGGGTAGACGGCCGTCGGTGCCTGCAGCGTGAGCTGCCGGAGGGTAAGGACGCCCGTGAGTAGCCTCACCTCGGCCGACACGCCGATGCCGCCATCGCCCGAGAGCAAGGAGGAGGCTTCGCCGTCTTCACTGAGCGCCCCGAGGGACCAACGCGCCTCGGCCTCAAGCGCCTCGGGGTCGCGTGCACGGCGCACGAGCTCTCTGTAATACTCGCACACCTGGCCGACCACCTCTAGGCTGCTGCCGACGCTGCGCTGCAGCGCCGTGCGCAGAGGCGGGCCGTAAGTGGAGAGGCGCGGGCCCAGGTCGTCGCCGTCGAGCTGTATGAGCGATCCGATCGCTGCCAGCCCGCCCGCGCGCTCGTTTGGCTCCGCTGACGCGATGAGCTCACCCACACGCCGGTGGTGCTCGGTCGAGTGCTTCTCCTCGAGGAGGTCGGTGAGCGCGGCCGCAGCCGCCTGCCGCTCCGTTGCGGACGCCGAGCAGAGCGCCGCGAAGATCATGCTATCGTCATCCGGCTCGCGAGTCGAGCCGAAATGCATCGCCGCGATGGCCGCCGCGGGGCACCCTCTTGTGTTGGAAGCCGTGAATAGACGCACCTTTCTCCCGGTTAGCGCAGCCGACAATAATGCTTCGTGCAGAACTCAATGTTGCCATCGCTACGAGAATTGTCTTCGCCGCCCTTGAATTGTCTTCACGGTCTCGCTGATGATGACCATGTTGTGCCTGAGGACAACGCAAGCGCTCGCGCTAGTGGCGTTTGCGCCGCAGCCGCTGCCGCACACCGTCCGCCGCCGAGTTCCGGTGCTGCAGCTGCCGGGCACCGCCACAGCGGACGGCACCGCTGATGAGCCGCAGTCCTCAATCGACTTTGAGTTTGAGGTCAGGGAGCGCGTTCCGCCGCCCTACCCAGAGGGCCTCCACGAGGCCGCCAAGGCCGACCGCGCGGGTCCGTTCTGGTCGACGCTCGGCGAACCGGACGACAAGTCCGGCATCCGGCCGTCCTATCTGCGTCGGGACGACTGGCACATCTCCTCGACGTACACGAACGATGAGCGTGCAGCAATGGAGGCGGAGGAGCAGGAGTGGATTGCCGCGAAAGATGCGCTCTCACTCGGTGCAGTGGTCAAGGAAGATGAATGGTTGGACCCCGACCGCGAGCGTGAGCACATAAAGTTTGAGAAGACGCTCGCGCAGGGCGCCGTCTCATCCAAGCTGCCGATGCCGCAGTCGTGGCAGGAGTACCAGTTCATGCAAGAGCAGCTGGCCCAGAACACCGTCGATGAGCGCCTCAGCCCGATGCAGCGCAGGGAGGCGGCGGAGCTTGAGCAGAAGCTCGCCAACTTTTACAGCGAATTCAAGATCATCCTCGCCGAGGGCTGGACGCTCGAGAACAACGCGGACGTTGAGTCGGCCGCCCAGTTCCTCCTCGCTGTTCGGAAGACGCTCAAGGATCCTAGCTTGGCCGAGGGGCCCAAGTTCAGCGAGGCGCAGATCCCACAGCAGGTCTCCGGCGACAATCCGACCGGGGCGCACTGAGCGAGCGCGCGACTAGGGAGACACGGTCACCCACGTGCGGCCTGGCTCGAGGGAAATCGACGTGCGGCGGCGCCCGCCGTGCTTCCTCGCCTGACGTAGTACTAGAGGATCTTCTCATCGCTCCGGTTCTGCCCAGTCCAGGGCATGCTGGCCAGCCACTCCGAGGAGAGTGTTCGAGCTCGTTACAGCCCGGTTACTGAGGCCTCTGGGCGCCACGCCCGCGACGCCCGCGTTCTCGTGGCAACTCCACCGGGTCCCGGGTGGGGTCGTCCCGACGACGCGCTACTAGAGTCTAGGCGACCCGCACACCAAGATAAGCAGGATTTGGGAAAATATAATAATTTGACATTCAACTTTAAATTTCCTGCATATTCGCACCATATTCCAAATGTATTACATTCGAAATCATTTTTCTTCTCGTGAGCCTTGGTCAAGTAGCAACATCCTTCGCGGCCCTTCGGCCCGCCTTCTGCTCGGCGCTCGCGTCGGGTGTACGCTGGGTGTACGGCCCCCGGGCGTTTCGAGATCGGACGACTCACGGAGAGCCGCGTGCGCACTCGACGCACGAGGATCTGAATCGATGAGGGAGTGCATGCCCCAACCGACTGTGGGTGCACCTAACCTGAAAGGTGGGGCGGCGGAATCCGCGCGGGGCGAGCATCCGCGCGGTGCGAGCATCCGCACCGGCGGCTATCAACTCAGCTCAGCTGCCGAGCCTATTTGCAGCGACTACAGCCGCCCCGGCGCGATTGAAAGTGCGCCCCTTGATCGTCTTCTTCTCGACGTTGAGCTTCTCGGGCATCGCGCGGTTGAGCACCTGCAGCCAGTTGGCGGCGCGTCGGCGAATGCGCGCGTGCAGCTGGCTCTTGGTGGCCTGCACGTGGTACATGAGGAACGAGCGGTAGCCCTCGGTCAGTGTAACCGCCTTCTCGAGCCGGCCCGACTCGACGATGCGCTTCGAGATGGCGAGCGAGAGGTAGCCCACGAATTTCTCGGGCACCTTATCGGGTGGTGTCTCTGCCGGCGCCCCCACGCACTTGTCTCGCGAGGGCTGCCGGATCGTCAGCCCTGGGATCGTCTTGAGCTCGTGCGGCGGCTCCTGCGAGAAGTTGACCGTCGGCGCACTCGCCAGGTCGCGCGACTGCCTGCGCGAGATGACAATCTCCTGCAGGAAGCTGTTTGCGATTGCGCGCTCGACATGGTCGTCGAAGGAGACCGTGTAAACCACGACCACGAGGTCGTCGGACGGCACGACGTACATGGTCTCCGCAGGCCGGTATGGCACAACATAGTATGAGCGCGGCGGCTTGCTGCCGGTGAGGAGCGCCCTGAAGCAGACCCAGAGAGGCGCGCCGACCACTTCGCGCTTGAGCGTGGAGAGCTTGCTCACGAGGTCTTCCTTCTCAGACTCGCTGGCGGGCAATGCATCCAGGTTGACCAGCACAGTTAGGCTGAACCCTGGCATCGGCGCCTCAAGCGAGCAGCACGCAAAGAGGCCGAAGAGCTCGGCAAAGTAGCCCTCGCCAACAGCGTCCTTGATGGCTTTGAAGCATGGCACTTGGAGCGCGACGCGCATCAGGTTCTTCTCCTCAGGCGACACGGATACATAGAACGAGACGCCATCAAAGTCATCTGCTTTTACGTCCACCGCTTCACGCTTCTCCGGATCGCCCTCGTAGAAGATGCGTGCGCGCACGGTCTCGGCGACGACGCGATGGCCCGCCTCGAGGTAGATTCGGCCGGCCTTGCCGTCGTGGTCTGCTGGGGGCGCGGCCATGTTCACGCCGTCAGGCGCTCGCGCTTCTGAAGCAAGAGCGTAAGTTCGGCGAGTCCGAAAAAGGGAGCTTTGTCGACCCAGCGTGATGAGTTTGAGAAACACACTTTTCCCCAAAGTTACATGTACATGTATATGTAGTCCACTTCACCTGAGCTTACTACATGATAGCGCGGCAAAAAAAACGTGGTCAGTCAGAGACGAGCCGGAGAAAACCCCGTGCCCATGCCTCGCTCGCCTTCGTGCGCCTCCTCGCTCGCCGTCGTGCGAATCGCTCAAATTGCTACGCCACACCATGAGTTTCGGAGGATTCGGAGCTGGAAGCAGCGCTGGATTCGGAGGTGGTAGTTCATTCGGTGCGCCGCGACCGGCATTCGGTGCGGCCGCGCCGGCATTCGGTGCTGGTGCTGGTGCTGGTGCCAATCCTTTCGGTACGCGGGCGCAGCACGCCCAAGCAGCGAGCGAACGCAGCAGCAGCGGCGGCAGCAGCAACAGCAGCACCATCATCATATTCAGCAGCATCTTCAGAAGCCACAGCAGCACCATTCAGAAGCCACAGCAAGCACCTGCAGCAACAGCGGAAGCGACAGCCGAACGCCGCCGCCGCCGCAGCAGCATGGCTTGCGCGCAACTGCACGCTCATCCCTGCGCCTCTGCTCCCTGCCATTGTCCCCCGTTCGCACGCCTTCTCACCACGCCCTCTCCGTGCCTCGACCCCTCTCGTGCAGGCGGTGCTGCTCCGAACCCCTTCGGTGCGGGAGCAGGGTCAGGCTCATTCGGCGCACCTGCCACCCCTTTCGGGGCCCCTGCAGCGAGCGCCACGTTTGGCGCCCCTGCTGCCGCGACCCCGTTTGGTAGTAGCTTCGGTGCGAGGCCTGCAGCCTCGCCTTTCGGAGGCACAGCACCCGCAGCCTCGCCCTTCGGAGCCGCCACCACGCCCTTCGGAACCGCACCCAAACCCTTCGGTGCAACAACCTCGCCGTTCGGAGGCGTCGGGGGGGGATATGCACCCGCCCCCGCCCCCACCGTCGGTTTTGGCGGAACGTCACTCTTAGCGCCTCAGCCGGCCGCCGCCGGCTTCGGCGGTGCTGCCGCCGGCTTCGGCGGTGGTGCCGCCGGCTTCGGCGGTGGTGCCGCCGGCTTCGGCGGTGGTGCCGCCGGCTTCGGCGGGGGTGCCGCCGGCTTCGGCGGTGCTGCCGCTGGCTTCGGCGGTGCTGCCGCCGGCTTCGGCGGTGCTGCCGCCGGCTTTGGCGGGGCGGCCGCGGCCGGCACGGGCAACCCGCCGTATAAGCCGTTGCAGGAAAGGGAGCAGGTCGCGGGCGCTCCCGGCCAAGTGCAGGTGTACCAGTACTGCTCGATCACCAAGATGCCTCAGTACGAAGCCAAATCGTTCGAGGAGCTCCGGTACGAGGATTACGCCAAGGGTGCTAACAAGCCTGCAGCAACGGCCCCGTTCGCAGGTTCTACTTCTTTTGGTGCTGTGCCCTCACCATTCGGAGTGCCTGCGCCCGCCGCCGCCCCGAATCCATTCGGAGCACCACCAGCGCCAAATGCCTTCGCAGCGCCGAAGAACGTTTTTGGTGCCCCGGCAGCGCCTGCAGCGGGTCCATTCGGCGCCCCAGCGGCGGGAGGTCTCGGCGGCGGTGGCCTCTTTGGAGCCCCTGCGGCGGCGCCCTTTGGCGCCGCACCGGCGCCCTTTGGCGCCGCACAGCCAAACCTGTTTGGCGCCGCGCCGGCGCCCTTTGGCGCCGCACAGCCAAACATGTTTGGAGCCGCGCCGCCTCCCTTTGGCGGTGCCGCTCCGCCGGCGGCTCCATTCGGCGCACCTCTCGGCGGCGGCGGGTTTGGAGCCGCGCCCGCGCCGGCACAACCATTCGGCGCAGGTCTTGGCGGCGCCGTCGGGCTATTCGGAGCCGCGCCGGCGGGTGCCTTAGCGATGTTTCCCCCCAAGTCGGGCGCACCTGCCAACAACCTGTTTGGGGGGGCTCCGGCGGCCCCGGCGGCGATGATGGGCGGCAGTCCCTTCGGAGGAACGCCCGCCGCACAGGGATGTAATCCATTCGCGACCAGCTCCGCGCCTGTCTTTCCCGGCGCTGGTGGCGGAGGCGCGCCTGCGCAGGTGAACACGCCGCAGCTGCCGCCGGCGCCCTCCACCAACCCGTACCCATACGGCCGGCACGCACTCTTTTCGCCCGTCCTCCCGTCCGATCCCAAGCCGGCCGCCGCCGCGCCCGCGCCTGCCGCTACTGGTGGCCTCTTTGGCTCCGCGCCCGCGCCTGCGCCCGCTCCGGCTGCTGGCGCTCCCGCGCCGGCCACCTACTGCCGCAAGGTGCTGCCTCCTGGCGCGGGCGGAGTCCACCCGGCGTTCATTGCGCAGCCGTACTATGCACCCAGCACGACAACCTCGCTGTTTGGAGGTGCCCCGTCCCCGACAACCTCGCTGTTTGGAGGCGCCGCGCCGAAACCTGCGCTGAATAGAACAGCGCCTGGTGCTACTAACTTACCCGACTACATCGGCGACCAGCTGGTTCGCAATTTGGATGGTACCACCTATATCAGAACCGCGTCTGGCGAGAAATACTCGATCGATGGCGCACCCACGCTCTCCGGAATGTCGTATGTCCGAGGCCAAGGTGCGGCCTCCCCCGCACCGTCGGAGCAGGCCGCACCGGGCGGCCAGCGCGCATCGCTGCCCCGCACGCCGCTCGTGCGCTTCTCGCCGCGCGCGCTCGACATCGACCAGGGCGCCTTAGTCGCCGAGGCAGCGCGCGGCAACTCCACTCCCGCACTCGCGATGGCGGCACAGACGCCAACGCCCGCACTTAGCCTCGGAGGAGACACGTCGGCCGCGCCCGCGCCCGCAAATGGCCACGGTGGAATCGTGCCGTCTCGAGCGACGACGGCACCCGCCGCCAGGTCTGCGCAAGCTCACACCCTCTTCTCCCCCGAGCCCGCTTCCGGGGCATGTCCGTTTCCAACGCCCGCGACTGGACCGGTGCGGCCGCGGCCGATCCCCCCTAACTCTGTCGCGTACAAGGACACGGTCGACGAGGTGCAGCGCGGAGCTGGCGCAGATGAAGAGGCGGCCGACGTGTCTCCACCGAGGCCCTTCGCGGGCGTGGGCGACGATGCCACCATGGCGAGTGCGGGTGTGGGTGCGGCCTCGCCTCCATCGAGCCTGCCCTCGGCGGCCGGCGCTGTACGAACCGGTGGACTTGGCTCGCCCGCAGCCGCCATGCCACTCGCAACCGACGGTGAGGATGAGGGGTATGAGGTGCGCCCTGAATCGATGGCTCGGCTGCGCGAGATGAAGATAAAGAGAGTGTCAGACCTCGAGGTGAGACGCAAGGGCTTCGGCACGCTACGCTGGAAGGGGATCACGGACGTGCATGATCTCGTCGAGCGTGGGCTGCGCGAGATCATCTCGATCGAGCGGCACCAGGTCGAGATGTACCGGGGGTCACCGCCGCCCAAGGGCGAGGGGCTCAACAAGGAGTGCGAGTACACGATGGAGGGCCTGTGGGCGCGAGGCCCAAGCAACGAGATTCTCAGGGACGAGCGTGCTCTTGGGCGCTTTGGGGATGAGCTGCGCAAAAATGCCGAAAGAATGAAGGCTCGCATGCTCAGCTACGACCCGCAGCTTGGCGAGTGGACCGTCGTACTCTCGGAATTCGTGCCAAAGAGTGCGCAGGCAGGCAGGCAGGCCCGATGACAACCTCATTAATTGCACATTTATTGCTCGCATTCAGGTCAACAACGGGCCGCGCGGTGGCTGCTGATGACTGATGATGATTGGTGCTCATGGGCGAGAAGAGGGAGCGGCGGCGGCGCGATGGCGGTGGCACGGGCATGGGCGCATGGCGCGTGCGAAAGCGAGACGGAGAGGAAAAAGAGAGCCGAAGAGAGTGCTGCGAGGCGCGATGTGCGCTGAAAGCGCTGAGCTTGCGTGGTTGCGAGAGTGAGGAGAGGCCGAGCACACGTCACACGACTCACGAGGGGTCGGGTTATATCGTATTGTCATCGGTTTGTGTACGTCTAGAATCGTGCGCCGGGAAATTTAGTACGCCCGGCCGAGGTTGTCTCCGACGCGCGACGGTAACTATTTTCGTATCGAGCCGCCCGCGGCCGATCGCCCCGCGCCCGCGGCCGCCCGGGCGGGCGCGGGCAGCGCGTCCGATTGACGGCAATGCGCCGCGATTCTCCGACGTCCTGCTCCTGGTAGTATAGATTGGCATGTAGATTGGACGGGACATTGCAGCACCCATCAGTGCCGGTCATTGAACTTTGAAGTCGAGGGCATAGTGTTCGTTGAAGCGGCAGCCGAGCCGCCGTTTACCGGCTCTTGTGTTCTCTTGTGGCGGGGGGTTAATGGCGGTTATCGTTGCAATCGCCAATCCCGCCCGGGCCGATCATCTCCAGAGCGGGCGGACACCTCGGCCCGGCCCTCGCCCTCGGCCCGGGGGCCGGGGCTTCGTCTCCCCCACATCTCCCCGCCGGCGCCGGGGAAAATGCGTGAGCGACAGTTAAGAGCACAGGGGGAGGACGGGGTCGGAGCGACGGCCGTGGCAACGGCCGTCGCCCACGTGGCGTCTAGTCTCTAGAAGGATCCGGTCGAGATCCGACCAGCCCGGTCCCGCGCATATCACGACGTCTCACACATTCATGATCGCACATGGTTTTATGGTTCATCGGTGGTTGGATACGCATAATAAAAACGTTTAGTGGACCCGACCGCTTGCGCCCCGCCGCAACGGCAGTTGCGCGCGCCGGGCGGCTTCCGCCTACCGCCGCCAGAAGCATGACCAGAAGCAGTTCCCACCGCCGGCTACGCGTCATCCCACGGCGAGCGGAGAGCACCCGGTGGCGGTGCCGGTCCAGCCCGGTCCGCGGTCGCACAGAGACAAACGTCGAGAGCGGTCCGTTTTTGTTCGTTACGTTTTTGATCGTTGTTCCCGGCGGGCGCGGACGAGGACCCGACCGACGGCTTAACGCAGCCTCCAGCCACCGACGTCGTGACCGCGTGTACGCGGTATCGCACACCAGCGGACACAATGTGCGGGCAGAACGACACGCCGAGACACTCCCGTCCCCATATCCATAGTGCACACAGCCCGTCACCATGTGCACATAGCAGTAACCATACACTCCCCATGTGACCGCGCGAAAAGTACAGTCGCGCAATCTCTCGCCCGGCTAGGTGCCAGCCTCTGCAGCCCATCACCAGCACGGCAGGCCCGGGACGCAAGAGGCACCCTGGAAAGTCGTGTTGTACAGAGCAGCGCGCTGCTTCGACAGGTCGAGGATCGTCTGCCGATTCGATGTCGTGCGAGACTGCTCAAAAAGAGCGCGTCGGTCGACGATGCGCTGCTTGCAGGCTTCATCGCATTCGGCGCCAACGACTGGGCGCACGCTTCCCAGCAGCAGCCCAAGCCACACTGCGAGGGCCGGAGCAACGGCCCGTCGCGAAAGTCATGGGCTGTCGATGCTCATGCGAGGCTCGGAACTCCGGCCACCGTAAGAGCTACCGGTACGGCCATTGCTACCGCCACCGTAGGAGCTACGGCCACCGCCCCCGTCCCC